>Ga0272441_10011663_pt1 | contig 12993 bp, 11 predicted proteins | sample SSMProp6N_FD_193582 | JGI IMG/M metagenome (GOLD analysis project Ga0272441, IMG submission 193582) | Marine sediment archaeal communities from Little Sippewissett salt marsh, Falmouth, MA, United States - SSM-Prop-6N | ecosystem: Environmental > Aquatic > Marine > Wetlands > Sediment ...
TCTTCCCAATCTTATCATCGCTTCTGATCAAGGCCTCGCCGACCAGGATGGCGTCGGCTCCCGCCCCGGCGAGGCGGGCGGCTTCTTCGCCGCTCCGGATGCCGCTTTCGCTGACTTTGATCCGCCCGGCCGGGATCAGGGGCAGAAGCTCGATGCTTATCTTAAGGTCGATCTCCATCGTTTTCAAATTCCGGTTGTTGATTCCGATGATCTCCGCCCCGGCAGCGAGAGCTTTTTCCAGTTCCCTCCGTCCGTGTGCCTCCACCAGGCAGGACAGACCCAGACTGCTTCCGAGTTCCAGCAGTTCTTTCATTTCTTCTTCAGCGAGGAGTTCGGAGATCAGGAGAACGGCGTCGGCTCCGGCCGCCCGCGATTCATAGAGCTGGTAGTCGTCGAAGATGAAATCCTTCCGCAGGACCGGAGAATCCACCGCCTCCTTGACGGCGCGGAGGTGATCCAGATTACCGCCGAAATAGTTTTTTTCGGTCAGGACCGAGATCGCGCTCGCGCCCCCCTCCGCGTAGAGGCGGGCGATGGCGGCCGGATCGAAATCGGAGCTGATGATTCCCGCCGAGGGTGAGGCCCGCTTGACCTCGGCGACCAGGGAGAGATTTTCCCCGGAGAGGGCCGCCCGGAAATCCCGGCTCGGCGGAAGGTCATCTATCCGGGACTTCAGCTCGGAAAGAGCACACTTTATTTTCCGAGCCTCGATTTCCTCCCGTTTGAGGGTTTTGATTTTGGTTAAGAAATTTTCCATAAAATCCCCTCACCCTGCCCTCTCCCCTTTAATAAGGGGAGAGGGTAGGTAGCGTCATTGGTCGTGGATTATGCGCTTTTGGCATCCTGCACTACTAAATTATCGCTTAGGCCTTTGGCTTTTTCGACATTAGGTATTAGATATTGATTCGTCATTCTTCATTCGTCATTCGGATTTTTTCATTCTCGATTAGTTATTTTCTTTAATTGATTTAATTTCTCCAGAGCCTTGCTCGAAGTAATAGATTCCCGGGCTTTTTCGATCCCCTCCTCAAGGTTTTCCGCTTCATCCCCCAGCATGATGGCGGCGGCGGCGTTGAGGACGGCGGCCTCGGTCTTCGGTCCTTTCTTTCCTTTCAGGATTTCGAGGATGATAGCGGCGTTATCGGCGGGGCTCCCCCCTTTGAGCTCTTCCGGCCGGCAACGTTCGAAGCCGTGGGCGGTGGGGTCGAGGCGGAAGGTGTTGACTTCTCCCTTCTTGAGCTCGGAAACGACGGTGGGGGCGGTGAGAGTGATTTCGTCCAGACCGTCGGCCCCGTGAACGACCCAGGCCCGGAGCGTCCCCAGGTTGCGGAGAACCCGGGCCAGAATCTCGGTCAGCTCCTCCGAATAGACGCCCATGAGCTGGACCTGAGCCCCGGCCGGGCTGGAGAGCGGACCGAGGATGTTGAAGATGGTGCGGATCCCGATTTCCCGCCGGGGTCCGATCGCGTGCTTCATCGCCGAGTGGAGAAGGGGAGCGAAGAGGAAAGCGATCCCCGCTTCCCTGAGACACTGCTCCATGATTTCCGGGGGGGCCATGATGTCCACCCCCAGTTCCCGCAGGACGTCGGCGCTCCCGCAGCGGCTGGAGACCGAGCGGTTGCCGTGCTTGGCGATGGTGACATCAGCCCCGGCGGCGATGAGGGCCGCCGCCGTGGAGATGTTGAAGGTGTGGCTTTTATCCCCCCCGGTCCCGCAGGTGTCGACGACAGTCCTTCCTTGAGGCTTTTTGATCGCGGTGGCTTTCGCCCGCATGATTTCGGCGCAACCGCTGACCTCCTCCACCGTCTCCCCCTTGAGGCGCAGTCCGGTCATCAGGGCCGAAATCTGGGCGGGGGTGGCGCCCCCGGTCATGATAGCTTCCATCGCCCCCGCAGCTTCCTTCCGGGAAAGGTCGATACCGCTGATCACCTTGTCGATCGCTTCCTTGATCTGGATCTGCTCGGTCTTGCCGGTGATGAAATTGTAGAGGAGGCGTTTTCCGTAAACCGTAAGCACCGATTCGGGGTGGAACTGGACTCCCTCGACCGGGTGATCGGCATGACGGATCGCCATCACCTCCTTCTCCGGCGTGCGGGCGCTGACCGCGATCTCTTTCGGCAGCGATTCCTCATCCACGATCAGGGAATGGTAGCGGGTGGCTTCAAAGGGATTTTCCAGGCCGGCAAAGATCGTTTTCCCGTCGTGATGGACGAGGGAAGTCTTTCCGTGCATCAGGCGGTCGGCCCGTTTCACCTTGCCGCCGAAGGCGGCGGCGATCGCCTGGTGCCCCAGGCAAACTCCGAGAATGGGGATTTTTCCGGCGAAAGCACGGATGATTTCAACGCAGAGGCCGGCCTTTTCCGGGGTTCCGGGCCCGGGGGAGATCACGATCCGGGAGGGGGCGAGCTTTTCGATCTCCGCGATCGTGACCTGGTCGTTCCGCCGGACCGCGACCTCCTCTCCCAGCTCGGATAAATACTGCTTAAGGTTGTAAACGAAAGAATCGTAGTTATCGATCAGGAGAATCATTTCAAACCTCCTTCCGCCATTTGGACGGCCCGGAAGAGGGCCTGGGCTTTATTGAGGCATTCCCGGTGTTCCCGGTCGGGGACGGAGTCGGCGACGATCCCGGCGCCGGCCTGGATGAAAGCGGTTTTGCCGACGACGATGATCGTCCGGATGGTGATACAGGAATCGAGGTTTCCGTCGAAGCTGAAGTATCCCACCGCCCCGGCGTAGGGTCCGCGCCGGGAAAGCTCCAGCTCCTCGATGATTTCCATCGCCCGGATCTTGGGCGCCCCGGTCACCGTCCCGGCGGGAAAGGTCGCCGCCAGTGCCGCGTAGGCGTCTTCGCCGGGCCGGAGCTTCCCCTCGACGTTGGAAACGATGTGCATGACGTGGGAGTATTTTTCGATCTCCATGAAGTCGCTCACCTGCACCGAGCCGGCCGCGGCCACCCGCCCCACGTCGTTTCTGCCCAGATCTACCAGCATGATGTGCTCGGCCCGTTCTTTGGGATCGTTCAGGAGCTCTTCCTCCAGGTGGCGGTCGTCGAGGGTCGATATTCCCCGGGGGCGGGTTCCGGCGATCGGTCTCACCCGGACCCGTCCGTTGAGAGCCTGGACCATGATCTCCGGCGAGGAACCGATGAGGTGAAGATCGTCGAATTTTAAATAGAACATATAGGGAGAGGGATTGATCGTCCGCAGGGCCCGGTAGATGTCGATCGGGGGGGCGCTGATTTCGGTGGTGAATCTCTGGGAGAGGACGACCTGGAGAATATCGCCGGCGCGGATGTACTCCTGGGCCTTCAGAACCGCCCCTTCGAATTCCTGGGGGGAAAAATTGGAAGAGAGTCCCGGCAGTGCCCGGGAGGGAGGCGGCTGGAAGTAGGTCCCGGGCGATTTTTTCATCAGCTGGCCGAGCAGGGTCTCGATCCGGGAGACGGCCTCCCGGTATGATTTTTCCGGATCGCCGCTGACGAAGGCGTTGGCCACGATCTTGATCTTGTTCATCAGGCGGTCGAAGATGATCAGGGTATCGGTGAGGATGAAGTAGAGATCGGGGAGGTTGAGCTCGTCCAGCTTTTCTTCGGGAATTTTTTCGAAAAAGCGGACGCAGTCGTAGCTGAGATAGCCCACCGCCCCGCCGGTGAAGGGCGGCAGCGTCTCGTCGCGTACCGGCCGGTAATTCTTCAGCAGCCCTTTTAATACCATCAGCGGATTTTCAGTCCGCACCTTCTTGCTCTCGCCGTTCTCGATGATTTCCGCTTCGGTTCCCCGGCTGCGGAAAATTAAGGAGGGATTGCTCCCCAGAAAAGAGTAACGCCCGATGCCCCTTCCGGTCTCCGCGCTCTCCAGCAGGTAGGAGTAGGAGCTCTCCCCCAGCTTGATGAAGGCGGAAACCGGCGTTTCCAGATCGGCGATGATTTCGGTGTAAACCGGGATCAGGTTGCCCTGGGCGGCTTTTTTCTTAAAAAGTTCTAAATCCGGGTAGTACATTGTTCTCTCCCATAATTTTTTGCCACCAAGGCACTAAGACACTAAAGTGTATATATCCGAATGAATCACGGAATTCATCAAATTTCGCTAATAATTCTTTGTGCCCTTGTGTCTTAGTGGCTAAATAAAAGCCGCGGTTTTCGCCGCGGCGATAAGAAATCCGCGGGCGAATTCGGGGTCGCCCGCGGCCGGTTTATCGGATGACCGGTCACCCAGGGCGCACCCCGGCTAACGCCAGGACCAGGCCCGGAGTAAAGTATAATCGGCGGCCATCACTATTTTTTTCATCATGGGTGTTACTATACGTAGAAACGGTTATCCGGTCAAGAAAAAATATAAATTAAAATTTATTAAAACAACCGGCCTAACTCGCAGCTGAAGGGGGGGCGGTAAAATCCTTCCCTAACGGTGCGCTCCTTGCTAAAATTTGAAAATAATGAATGCCGGTGCTCTCATCAGGAAAACCGCTTCAATCTGGCCGGTCTTGATTATACTTTTCCTGACCATTTTTATTTTCCGGGAAGCTGTTTTTCCCGTTTCAGAGCACTGGATTCTTTCCCGTCAGGAGGGCGATGTCGGCACTCTTTATTACTACTGGCGCTCCTTCGGGTTCGATAATCTGAAGCGGGGTATCATTCCCCTCTGGAATCCCTATATCTTCTGCGGCGTGCCGTTTACGGCTTATCCGGAATCCGCCCTCTTTTATCCCCTCAATCTGATTTTCCTTTTCCTTCCCCTGGCGCCGGCTCTGAATCTCAGCTTCGTTCTCCACCTTTTTTTGTTGGGGATCTTCCAATTTCTGTTTTTGAGATATCTGAAACTGCGGCGCTGGCTGTCTCTGCTCGGCGCCTTCGTCCTGATGCTCTCCGCGCCGGTTATTCTCGCTGTTTACGCCGGTCACCTCTCCAATGTCTGCACGATCGCCTGGGTTCCCCTTCTTTTTTTGCTGGCCGAGGGATTCAGCCGCACCCGGAAGCTGCTCTGGGCGGCTGGCGCGGGGTTTATCCTAGCTCTTCAGATTCTCGCCGGTCACTGGCAGTATGTTTACTATACGCTCCTGCTGCTCGGATTATACCTGGCGGCGCGTTTCCTCTTCGATTTCGGTTTCTGGAAAAAGAAGCGGCTTTTCTGGTTGGGAGGTGTGGTTATCTGTTTGCTGATCGCGGCCGGCCTCACGGCGGTCCAGACACTTCCGGCACTGGAAGCGTCGCGCGGCTCCTTCCGGAAGTCGCTCGGTTACGAGTGGGCGGCGAACTTTTCTTTACCTCCGATCAACCTGATCACATTCATTATTCCCGGTTTTCTGGGAGATACCGTTACCAGCCTTTACTGGGGAAGATACTACTTCTGGGAGATGTGCGCTTACGCGGGTTTTTTAACGGTTCTGCTGGCCCTGATGGCAGTTTTTTTCCATCGCGGCCGGATCACGTTTCTCTTCACCGGTTTGGCGGCACTTTCGATCATTCTTGCCCTGGGCGCTTACACGCCGCTTTTTAAAATTTTGTGTTCGGTTCTTCCCGGCTACCGACTCTTCCGGGGCAGTTCCAAATTCCTTTTTTTCGCCGCTTTTTCGATCTCGGTTCTTGCCGCCTTCGGAGCGAATGAGCTGGCGGAAAGGATCGGTTCGGGCCGGCGGCGGCTGCTTGCGGCTTTAGCAATCTGCTCGATTATCGTCGGCCTCGCCGCCTGGCTCGTTCCCCGACAATCCCCTCCCGCACCGCGATGGTGGAAGGAAATTCTCCGGGAAGAGTTGATGAGGGGGCGGCATTACGATATCGTTCCCCCGGGTCAACCCTCCTGGTGGATGGAACTTATGAGTTCAACTCCCCCTGAAAAGGATTACACCGCCTACGTCCGTCGGCTCCTCGCCGAGACCCCATTTCCCGACAATAGCTTCCGAACCCTGACAAAAAATGCGGCGCGGCTGGGCTTCTTCAGCTTGCTCTTCGGCCTGCTCCTGGCGGGCAAAATTATTTTCAGGAAGCGCTCCTTTCCTCTTTCCGCCTGTTTCTGCCTGGCGGCTGCCCTCGAGATGATAATCTGGTCGAAACCGTATATAGTGGGTTTCGACAGCAGGTTATGCCGATGGGATGAGCGGGTTGCATCGTTTTTCAAGAACCAAACCGAACCTTTCCGCTATCTCAGTATCGATCCGGCCGATTTCAACCGGGGGATGGCGGGAGGTTTTTCGTCGATTTTAGGTTACCAGGCCGACGCTACCCGTCGCTACCTCGAATACATCAACGTGAGCCAGGGATATTCTCCTGATCCGCGGGAGCTGGTCCCGCTGGTGTATAACTTTTCTCGCCTCCTCGATCTTTTGAACCTGAGCTATATTATCTCTCCGCCGGGAACGGAGGTAACTCAACCCGGATCCCGAAAAGTGCTATCCACCGCAGCGAAAGACGTCTGGACGAACCCGGGGGGAACTCCCCGGGTGCTCGTCTCGGCCGCCGCCCGCACCGCCGCCCGCGGCGCGGTTTTACGGCAATTGCAGCAGCCCTCCTACTCGCCCCGCGAGTATGTAATTCTGGAGGAGCCAGCCCCGTCGCCGCCGGCCCCCGGAGGGAGCGGTGGAAGCGCGCGGCTGGTCGAATATTCGCCCTGCGAAGCGGTGATCGAAGCGGAATCGGAAAACGGCGGTTTTCTCCTCTTTAATGACGCTTATTCTCCCGGCTGGAAGGCCTTTATCGATGGCGAGGAGGCAAAAATTTCCCGGGCCAACTACCTGATGCGGGCGGTTTTTCTGGAAGAGGGGGAGCATACCGTCCGTTTCGTTTACCGGCCGGTTTCTTTCCGGGTCGGCCTCATGGTAAGCGCTTCGACACTGTCGCTTCTGGTGATCGCCGCCCTGATTACTATCTGCCGGCGGCTCGCCGTCCGCGGCCATCGCCTACGCGGGGGGCGCTAAGTCGGTCATTTTTCCCTGTTTCATCCGGAGAAAATGTGGAAAAATTACGGCATGAAAATCTCCCAGAATAAAAATAGCACCCCCGAGAAAGACGACCCCAAAGTCCTGGTGGAAGCTCTCCGCCGTCACCCCCGGGATAGAAGAGCCGATTTTGTCGCGTCGCTCGATCCCCGTCTCGCGGGGGAGGTCCTCTGGCAGGCCGACCGGGTTTCTCGGGCCGATGTCATTTTCCGGATGGATAACCGGGCTCTGGCGACGATCGCCGAAGCAGTCCCCCCGGATTGGGCAGCGCGCTTCATCAGCCTTTTGCCCCCGAAGGGCAGGAAACGGGTCCTGGCAGAGATATCCGCGGAAAAGGCCTCACCGATTAAGACCCTCCTCTCGTACAAGCCCGATAGCGCCGGCGCGCGGATGTCACCCGAAGTGGTCACTTTTGAAAAAGATTTGAACGTGAAACAGACCATTGAGAAGATCCGGGAAACGATGTCTCTCAAAAAAGTGTTCCACTGCTATGTCGTGGACAGTAAGGGCAAGCTGGTTGGGGTGGTGCCGCTGAGAAAACTTTTGATGGCCGAGGGAGAAACAAAATTAGAGGAGATCATGATCGCCGATGTCGTTTCCGTCCCCGTCGAGATGGATCAGGAAGAGGTGGCGAGGGTGGCGACGCAGAACATGATTTTCGCCCTCCCGGTGGTGGAGAAAAGCGGGGTTCTGGCCGGGGTGATCACGCTCGACCGGGTCCTGCGGGTGATCCAGGAAGAGGCCACGGAAGATATCTACAAGATGGCCGGAACCGACAAGAAGGAGATTACCAGTCAATCGGTATTCACCGTCGCCCGGATCCGCGCCCCCTGGCTTTTCGCCAGCTGGATGGGGGGCCTGGCCGCCGCCCTGATCATCGGCTTCTTTGAAGAAGCCATCGCCCGGGTGGCGGCTCTGGCCGCTTTTCTCCCGATCGTCCTGGGAATGGGGGGAAACATCGGAACCCAGAGTTCCACCGTGGTGGTTCGGGGTCTGGCGATGGGTTACATCAACGTGAAGGCCGTCAGCCGGACAGTTCTTAGGGAAATGGGTATCGGGGTGCTGCTGGGAGTGGCTTACGGGATACTTTTGGGTTTATTCGCTATGTTCCGCTTCCGGGGGCACATCCCGCCCTACGGCCTGGACCTCGGTTTCACCGTCGGCCTGGCCATCTTCTGCTCGATGGCCATCGCCGCCACCATGGGAGCTTTTGTCCCTCTGCTGCTGAAGAAGATAAACGTTGATCCCGCCATCGCCACCGGCCCCTTCGTCACCACCTCGATCGATATCCTGGGAATTATAGCTTATTTTGTGGTGGCGATATTTTTCCTTTCCGAGCACCTGGCTTGACTTTCTTCTCCCTTCTCCGGGCGTATTTCTCCCTTTTTTCTAATGGGAAGAGCCGCTCCCCGTTGAACTTATGCTTGATCCGGAAGAGAAGCAAATAGGTGAGAGGATGACAGGGATTGTAGATCTGATCGGAGATGATGTGGACGGTAAAACCCAGGACGAAACCCCAGAACCAGGGTTTCCTGATAAAAATAAAGCCGACCAGCAGTAAAATCGCGGCCAGTTCGTAAGAGTGAAGGAGAACGAAATAACTTGAGTATTCGTGGTTGTGGGCCGCCCGAAAAAACTTTCTCAAACTGAAATCCCGCAGCCCGAATTTATGCCAGTATTCGAAGAAGTGATCGAGGTCGATTAAAATGCCCGAGAAGAAAAAAGCTACCGCGGCGGAAAGGGAATGGAAAACCAAATAAATCATTCCCGAGCCGATCAGCGATATGGCGCTGTGGTGATGAAGTCTGATCTGGAAAACTCCTTTTTGAGAGAGCTGTTTATTCTCGGATTGATTCTGATATTTCAAGCACATTTAGCTTCGATGAATTCGGCGATATCTTTCTTGAATGTACGGGAGAAAAATACGCTGATATGGCCGTGGGGATATTTTTTCAGGCTTACATTTCCCCAGGACCGCCGCAGGTCGGCGATCACCCGCGGGGGGATGAAGCAGTCAAACCGATTCTCGGTCAGTAAGATCCTGTCTTCGCCGATCGCGGGATCGAAATAGCGGGGAGTAACGGCCCGCATTATTTCCGCCGCTTCCTTTTGATTCGCAGGCGCCGTTGCTTTTCCCGGATATACTTTCCTTCCCAGGAAACTTTCAGTTCTCATCAACGCCGGGTCGGCCGCCGGCGCCGCCAGAATCGAAAAACTGAGACGGGGTTCCAGAATCGTCATCACGGCGCCGAGCCATCCTCCCAGGCTCATTCCCAGGATGCCGAGGGGGCGGGATGGATTCTTCTCTTTTGCCCAGTTGATCAGCGATTCCGTTTCGGCGACCGCCTGCCGGAAGGCGCAGAAAGTGGAAGCCATATTCCCGGATACGAAATACTGGCCGCTGAAGGTTCCCCGCGGAGCCCTCCGGCGGTGGAACGGAAGCTCAAAAAGCACGGCATCCAAACCCCGCCGGCTCAGCGACAGACAGATCCAACGGTATAAAATATCATATTTCATCATCCAGCCATGGAGGAGAATAACCACCGGGGCGTTCTCAACACCGTCCGCGTGGAAGTAGTGACCGTAAACGGTATTATTTTCGGGATAGGGGCAGGGCAGGGGAGTCCGGAACCGGAAATCGCCGCTTTCGGACCAACATAAATCGGGAAGGTCCCGGGGAAGGAAGTAGCATTCTTCCAACCGCCGGGGAGAAAAAATCGAGTTCAAATCGGGGTGGGAGGCGAGGGGAACCCCCGGATGGGTTTTGATCATCCTTTCCGCGATCAAGAGAACAATTTTATCCAGAAAGCGGGCCGCTGTTTTATCCATATTAAAATTTTTCGGAGAAAAATTTCAAGGGGAATTAATTCGGAGTGGGAAGAAGGCCCCGGAAGGTACTGAAGGTAAAGTAATTAAATAATTTATCGCCATCGGCGATAAATTACCTGGTCAATTGTTTTCCGGGGGTATGCGGAGGCCGATTTTCGCGGCGATATCCTCGAATTCCTCGCGTGAAATACCATCGAGGGTTTTCCCTTTTTCCTTGAGCTGCTCGTTGAATTTTATCGCTTTTTCCTGCATCTGAGCGTGGGTATTCTCCGAACCTCCGAAAAGGCGGAAATTTTTTCCCCGGGTGATCCGGAGATGACCGTCCCGGCAATCGAAACCCAGGCCCAGCAGATATGATTTGATTCTGGATTTGACCATTTTTTTCTCCCGCCTCAATATTACTCCATCTTCATCCGCTTGTCAAACCGTGCCCGGGCACCGTCGTCCGCGATTATTCCATAATATTTACAGGGGGGTTGAAAATTTATATTGGCTAAAATAATGGATGCGGTATGATAAAATAATCGTAAAATTCGAAAACCGAAATTCGATAAGGAGGTTGAAAGGTGGTCAAGCATCCTGAAAAACATTATCAGTATAAAAGTGATTTCGAGAAAATGCATATGTACTCGATCAGAGACCAGGCCGTGGTTTTGCGGGACCTGAAATACGGAAGCGATGAAGCAAAGGCACGGATCAAGCAGAATATCGAGTGGGAAAACGAGCTTTTTGATCTTCCCGCTTTCTATCGCCATGTCGATAAAATTGTGGACTATGTCTTTTCAAAATAATCTTAGCTGCGAAGACACGAAGGCACTACAATTTTTTTATGATTGGCTCTGCATTACGCCGGATATATTCACTCATTATACTTTGCGCCTTGGTGCCTTGGTGGCAGAAGGGTTGTCATGAAGGATATGATCGAAGCGATCCGGGAGTTTCACCGCAAGAATGATTTAAAAAGCCGCGGCGGTGAAGATATGCTCCACCGCATGAATCTGATCATGGAAGAGGTGGGGGAGATCTGTCAGTGCCTGACCAAGGGCAAACCTCGAGCGCAGCTGATCGAGGAGCACGCGGATCTGCTGGTTTTGCTGATCGGTAACGCCGTTTCCCTTGATTTCGATCTGGAGAAAGCCTTCTGGGATAAGTACAAGAAAATCATGCGGCGCCAGGGGCGGATGGTGAACGGAACGATCCGGGTGACCGAGACCTGATCAGCCGGTATATTTGGAATTTTCTGCTTCGTCGTTCGGCACGGTTATTTTTCCTCGGCTCGTTTTAAACTCCCTTTTTCATCACCCGTTGATTGCCCACCAGTTTTTTCCCCACGAAGATCTGATAGATGTTCACAGACGGGGTGGACCGGAGTAATTTTCTCTGGGCGGAGGCCGAACCCCTTCCGCAGCGGTTGCAGATGTTGTTGTCGCTTTGAAAGAATTTTTTACAGGCAAAACAATAGTAAAATTTCATTTTCATTCTTCTCCGTTTAGAATGTCTTTATCCGCCTTCGCAGTAGACTGCCCATGGTTCTAGCGGGGTGGATGCCCGCCTACGTCAAGACTACGGCGGGTAAAAATGCGCACGCCCCGCTACGGCGGATGTCGCCGGAAAATGTTACGGCGGATAACCCGCCGAAGCCTTGGCGAAAGAGGCTGCCCGCCGGGCTCCATTTTTCAAAGAATTAAAGAGAGGAAATCCTGAAGACAAAGTAGATTCCGGTCAGATATATGAAGATCAAAGCTAACGTGTCCCAGCTCAGGAAGCGGAGGAATCGCGATGGTTTCAGCTTCAAAGCAAGGGCTACTATCAGCAGCAACACCATACTCAGAAATCCGGCCAGGAAATTTGAGGGATCGACTCCGCTCAGAATGGAGCCCGTCCGGTAGGCCAGGTCCGCCCAGAAGATGATGGCGAGATTGAAAACATTGCTCCCCAGGATATTTCCCAGGGCCATCTCGTTGGCCCCGATTTTAACCGCCACCAGGCAGACGCTCAATTCGGGAAGGGAGGTGATCAATGCCAGGAAGAGGGCGCCTACGAAACTTTGCCCCCAACCGGTGATTTCGGAGATTTCCCTTCCGGTCCGGGCCAACCAGAATCCTCCCCCCACTACCGCCAGCACGCACAAGCCGATCCTGAAGTAAAAGGCGACGGCAGCCGGCTCTTTTTCAGGTGAAAGTTCTTCCCGCCCATTCTTCTGAGATTCATGACGGGGGTGCTCTCCCCGAAACAGCAACCAGGAACCGGCTAAATAAATTAAGAGGACCGACCAGGAAGCGAAATCAATTCCTCCGGGGGCGAAAGTTTTTCCGGTTTGCCCCAGCAGGACCGAGCCGAGGACGATAACGGTCATGATCAGGATAAGAAAAAAAAGGAGCCGGAACGGTCTCGAGGAGAGGGTCGCCGTTATCGTCGGGCCCCGGTAGGCGAGATTGAGAAAAGCGATAATGAACAGGTTGAAAGCGTTGCTGCCCAGAATATCTCCCAGCGCCAGGGAGGACGATTTCGCTACCAGGGCCGCTCCCAGGGCGGTGGCGAGCTCCGGGATGGAGGTGACGGCGGCCAGAAATATGAAACCGACCCAGAGTTCGGTCAAATGCCAGCGCCGGGCCAGCGATTTCCCCTGACGGGCGAGGTAACTTCCCCCGGCGATCACCAGGAGAGCGCTGAGTATGAACTGTGACCAGACGACGAGATTATTCATTGAGAACTTAGCGCTTCCTTTGCAACTGATATATTTTCCCCACGGATGAAGACCACCACGGATTATAATATTCATGGATATCGGGGCACCGGGATATCAGGAGGATAGGATACCGGAGTATCGGGATACCGGGCCGCCTGATATCCTGATGTCCGGATACCCTGTCCCCCCGATCACCTGATTCCCTGATAACCATAAAAAAACTTCTGCGGTCGCCGTAATCCGTGTGGTTATAATTTTTTGAATCCCGGAGACCCAATTATGCCGGCTGCTGATTTTCCCTTAAAGAACAGCAAGATTATCAAAGAATCAGTTTGAAGTGAATTACGAATTAAGGTTCTCTTCCATTTTGTGTGGGTTGCAAACATTAATGCCAAAAGGTGTCATTGCGAGCGCAAGCGAAGCAATCTCGCTTTTATTATCAGTTTTAGTCGGAAAAGAGAGATTGCTTCGTCGCTCATTGCCCCGAAAACATTCGGGGCAAGCGCTCCTCGCAATGACCTTTTAACGTGAATTTACCCACA
>Ga0272441_10011665_pt1 | contig 12990 bp, 10 predicted proteins | sample SSMProp6N_FD_193582 | JGI IMG/M metagenome (GOLD analysis project Ga0272441, IMG submission 193582) | Marine sediment archaeal communities from Little Sippewissett salt marsh, Falmouth, MA, United States - SSM-Prop-6N | ecosystem: Environmental > Aquatic > Marine > Wetlands > Sediment ...
TGGGTCCGGCATCAAGGGCGGTTCGGCCGGGATGAGGTCAATTCTCCGCATTATCTCGAACGTTCGCTGCTGCCCTTATTGAACCTCTACGATTTCATCGAGGATCGAACCTTGAAACGCTGGAGTCGCATGGCCATCGATCAGATGATGATGGATTTTGCCCTCTTGAGTCTCGATAACGTTCGCGGTGGGCCCTGGTGTCGTGCTCACCATCATCATTCTCCGGGTGTGGAAGAGATTAACAATGGAACCCAGGACAGCTTCTATGTCGCGGGCTATCTGTATTTTGGCGGTTCTGCATTTCCGAGCTATCCCTTTACCGACCAGATCCTCTCTTACGGCTTCCTGGTAACGACCTTCTACCGTCCGCCTCCGGCCGTCTTGCATTTGGCACAAGCCGCAAACCGCGGCGCCTATGAGGTGCGTTCGCATCGCTCGCCCGTCAAGGGATCCTTACTGACCTCCCGCCAGGAGTGGGATATGTACTATTATATGACACCTCGGTATTGCCTGGCCGCACTTCAGGACCGGATGGAGCTGGATAACCACCTGACCAATCGTGCAACGAAACCCGCCGACTACGTTAACACCCAGGTCTGGGAATTGACTTTCTCCGATCCCATGAAAATCCTTGGCCCGAAGCGACGTTTGGATGTATCGACCAGTGGAAAGGCGCCTCGGTCGGAGTCGGATAATCCCAACACGGCCAATATGCAATACAGAAACGTGCTCTTCTACAAAGGCGAATTCATGGATTACAATGGCAATTTAAGCTCGTCCGGAGGCGCCTATCATACAAAGTCCGCCGAATCGAAAGCCTTTCATTTCTGGCATGTTCAGACACCTGAAGGGCCTGTATTTGTCGGCGCCACCCATTTTCCTTCAGCCCGGGCCGGGATTCTCGAAGTCAGATCCGGTGACGATTACTCTACGTTTAAGGCGTTCACCGAAGATATTGAGGATAATTTCAGTATCTGTCAGGACACAGGTTTGCAAACAACGTATCTGAGTACGGTCGGGGATCGAATTCAATACGAGCATGGGAAAGCCACAGTCAATGGGAAAGACTGGCCGTTGCACGATTATAAATTATACGAATCGCCCTATATTCAATCCGATCTCGGCTCAGGTGTTATTGAAATAACCCAGGGAACGAAGTCTTTGAATCTGGACTTTCGGAATAAGGACAAACCTGTTCGAGTCGAACGTTAGTATTAAATGTCTGTATGTGGATCCCATCTTCTTTTATGTTCATCGGTAGCAAACTGGACATCGGATTTTCGGAACACGCGTTGTATCGCCAACTTTACGGCGACCGTAAGATACTCGATTATCTGAGACATGTGGGTTTCTCGGCTGTCGAAACACCCTTCGGCCCGGAGACCGAGCCCGAGTCGCTTCGGGAGCATGTCATCCGTTGCCGTGAGGCGTTCGCTGGAGGCATTAGTCAGTTGGATAGTACAATGCGAACAAAAGACATACTGAGCTGTTTGCTTAGTTTTGTGAGGAGATCATCATGCGTATCGTGAAAATGATCGTAGCAATATTGCTCTTAGGCTTCTCTTTCCCGGTCGGCGCTTTTTGCATTGAGCCGGTCAATCCAAATCTTAATCCGGCGGCCCGGCGGGTGCTCAATTACCTGGACTCTGTTTACCAAAACAAAATGCTCTGCGGATATAACGTCTATGTCCATACGCCCGATGACTACGAACAGACGGGCAAGTACGCGGCGATTTGGGGCCGGGATATCCGTTGGCTCGACGAGCCATCTGTTGTAGCGGATCATGCCAAACGGCACGGCTACATTCTGACACTTCATTGGCACTGGTTTCATAATGAGGACTCGGCCTGGACGGGCAAACGCAAAAATCCAGTAAATGTGAGCAGAGTTGTGACACCGGGGACGCCCGAATACCGGCAGGCCCTGGTCGAGATGGCGGCCGCTGCCGATACGCTCCAGATTCTGGAGGATGCCGATATCCCGGTATTGTGGCGTCCGTTACACGAAATTGACGGCGGATGGTTCTGGTGGACGGATAAAGAGACGCCGGAGCATACGGCCAAACTCTGGCGCATCATGTTCGACTACTTCACACGAGAACGCAAGCTGGACAATCTGATCTGGGTGTACAGCGCCGGGGTCGGTAATAAGACCGCCGAATATCGAAAGAGGTTCTATCCGGGCCCTGAATACGTCGATATTTCCGGCATCGATATCTACGGCGTGGATTACCGGGACGGTGTCGAGAAGTATTGGGACTATTACAATGTCATGTCGCAGGTATCTCCCGGCAAAATGTTAGCCTGCGGTGAATGCGATGCTATTCCGAATCCGGACAAAACACAGCGCGGCACCTTGCCGAAATGGCTGTATGCATTGCCCTGGTGGGGCGCTCCCAGTAACCGTCGCCCGGCGGATTGGGCGATGTATACGATGCGGCACGATTTTATCGTTACCCTTGATGAAATGCCTGTTTTAGGCGAAGGTGACACCGTTCCGCATGTCGGTATTTTGGATCCGCTCGATGACGGTTCCGCCTGGTTTCGCGACGAAGCGCCGGTCATTACAGCGTATGCCGTTGATTGCGGCGGTTCTATCGAACGCGTCGAATTCTATGCCGGTAAAACTCTGGTCGGCACGGCTAACTCGCCACCTTACAACTTCACATGGAGCGACGCTCCGCCCGGCTGTTACGATATCACAGCGGCGGCCATCGATAATACGGGCAACGTAACCACATCGAACAACATTCGAGTGGGCGTGGGTATGCTCGATCTCGCCTTGGGAAAGAATGTCGTGGCGTCTTCCGGCGATTCACCTCAAAAGGCGGTCGATGGCGATTATCACTCGACGTGGTCGAGCGCTAAAAATGACGACGAATGGATTTACGTCGATTTAGGGCGGGCGCACGACATTGACCGAGTTAATTTACTTTGGGGCTGGAAAATACACGCCCAGGATTACACCCTCGATGTAGCCCTCGAACATCCTGAACGGCCCGTGAGTTGGACGAATGTGTATTCCGAAGCGGACCACCCCTACATTACCTGGGAAGCGACATATCGTATTCGTTTTCGCTCGGTCCGCGCTCGATATGTTCGGCTGCACGCCGCAAAGCGGGCCGGTCGTCAGAACTGGGGCGGCTATCAGCTTGCCGCTTTCGAGGTTCCCGTTCCGTCGAAACCGTTCAGTCCATAAGAAACAAATAGTCGATTCCGAGAGGCCCACGAGGCGATGAAAGCCAAAGATGATGATTTTCGCTCGTTGCAGAAGAAATATTTGATGCAGTGTTGGGCGGCGCAGCGCGATTACGATCCGATAGCGGCGGAAAAAACCGAGGGCTGCTGGATTCATACGAAGGACGGCAGAAAAATCTTCGACCTGCGAAGCGCCCATGAATGTATTAATCTGGGCTTTCGGCATCCGAAGATCCTACAGGCCATGCGGGAGCAGATGGAAAAGGTTGTGTACGTCACGGATGATTTTGCTACCGAACCGACGGCCCGTTTGGCCAAGACATTGGCTGAGATCACACCCGGCGATCCCGATAAACGCGTGTGGTTCGGCCAAAGCGGCGCCGGAGCCGTCGAGGCGGCTATCAAGGGAGCGAGGTTCTATAAGTATCACCAAATGATTCAGAAGGGACTTAAAAACCTCTCGCCGGACATGCAATATCCGTACCCGTACAAGATCATTTCCCGGTATCGCTCGTGGCACGGTTCAACCACGGGAGCGGCTTCGGTCAGTGGGGATCCGCGGCGTTGGTTTATCGAGCCGCTCACCATGCCCGGTGTCAAGCATGCGCCGGATGCTTACTGTTACCGATGTCCTTTTAACAAAGCGTATTCGTCTTGCGAACTCGAATGCGTGGAATACATCGATCATATGATCGGGCTGGAGGGCGGTTCCAACAAGGTTGCCGCCGTCATTGTGGAACCGATTGTCGGTTCCAACGGCATCATTCCTCCGCCCGACGAATACTATCCGAGACTCAGGGAAATCTGCGATAAATGGGACGTCGTTCTGATCGCCGATGAAACAATGACCGGTTTCGGCAGAACGGGAAAGATGTTTGCGATTGAACACTATGGGATCGTTCCCGACATTATTGTTATGGGAAAGGCACTCGGTGTGTATTGCCCGCTGACCGCGACGGTTTTCAGCCGGGAAATTGCCGCCGTTTTCGAGGATAATGTCTTTGGGCATGGCCAGAGTTTTTCCGGTCATGCCCTTGGTTGTGCGGCGGCCCTTGCCGGTATTGATGTTTTATATCAAGAGAAGATACTTGAACGAGTAAATGAGATGGGACAATATCTGGGGGATCGTCTCAATACACTCGCGCAAAAGCACAGATCGGTGGGTGAGGTTCGGGGTATGGGTTTGTTTTGGACCCTCGAATTAGTGAAGAATCAACGAACGAAAGAGCCGTTCAGAAAACAAATGGAAAAGTACGCTCGTAATGTTCTCACCGAAATCGCGGAATTCCTGCTTCGAGAAAAGAACATCTATATTCCGGCGGACAAATTCGGAATCTGGATCGTTCCTCCGTTGATTGTGAAGAAGGAAGAGGTCGATTTCATCGTCGATTCTATTGACGAAGCCCTGGCCATCGCGGATGATGACGTGACAGAATAAACCCGCCGGGGTATCCGAATACCCATCCATTTCGCTTTGATTAGCGATTGTCCTCTAAGTTGCCGCTGTACCAACTGGGGAGAATATCTTCACCGGTGGTTTCCTTTATCTCACTCACGTGTCCGTCCAACCATACGGTCATAGATGAGCCGCGGTGACGAAAGCACTCCTGGACCGTGTCATGCGCCTGATCGCCCGACCAATTGCTGTTCACAAAGCCGCTTCCACCCTGGCTGCTCGGGCGCCATTGGGGGATATTAATTCTGTTGCCCGGACCGATGCAGAACATATCCGAACCGATACTGTCCAGTTTTTGTTCGATGTGGTCCTGATAGGCAATGACCTCGCTGTGACGTTTGAATTCATGATTGATCTTCTTATTTGTGATATAGCCATTGAGGCCATAGGAGCAATACTTGAAGTAGGGCTGAGCCTGGCGTCCCCAGGGCGCGCCCCATTCCGGCCAATCGTCCACTCGTTTCTTGCCGGGGCAGTAGAATATTTTCTTGTTTTTGGCATAGGGGAAGTAGGCGATCCCCCAGTACGCCATAGAGTCATTGGGTCCGTAGGGTTTGACGACGGCGGGGTTTTCGTGCGCATTGTCCCAAAGACCATTATTGGGGGAATTGTGTGTTTTTCCATCATAGTCATCGACGTACATTTTCAAGGCGAGCACAAGCCCTTTGACATGACTCGTACAGACCGTTTTTTTGGCCTGGTCTTTCGCCGCCCGAAGAGCGGGCATGAGAATGGCCAGGAGAATTGCTATGACGGCTATGACGACTAACAGTTCGATGAGTGTGAAAGCATGTCTTTTTTTCATCCTATGGCCTCCTGAAAAAAAGTTGTATACCGAATCACATCTACCTTTCGACTTCAGAAATGCTATTATATCTATAATACTACAAACCGTCCGTTAATTTAACATTTTTTTTATGTTAGCCGCTTTCCGGCCAGAATCGCTCGGTGACGATCTTGGTTTCCGTGAAGAAATTAACGATCATTTTGCTTTGTGTTTTGATATCTGCGAATTGCGATTCTTTCATGCCTCCGAAGGGCAAATAGGCCACGGGGGCCGGGATGCCGATGTTGATGCCGATCATTCCGCATTGCGTTTCCAACTTGAATTTGCGGGCGTAATAGCCGTTTTGCGTGTAAATCGACGCCCCGTTGCCGTACGGGTGGTCGTTGATGATTTTGATGGCCTCGTCGAGGGAGCCGGCTTTGAGAATCACGACGACCGGGCCGAAAATCTCCGTGCTGTGAATATCCATCCCCGGCTTGACGTCCGTGAAGACGGTTGGGCCGATGAAGTGGCCATTTTCGCAGCCGCCAACGACGATATTTCGGCCGTCCAGGGCGAGAGTGGCGCCTTCTTTGATCCCGTTTTCGATCATATTGAGAATAAACGTCTTCGATTTAGCCGAGATCACCGGACCCATGACCATGGGTTCGTCGGCCACCTTGGGATCTAATGGATTAGCGGCCAGGATGCTTTTGGAGGCTTCGATAAATCTATCACAGACGCTTTTGTACATGGTGTCCCCGACGGCGACGATCGCGGAGGCCGCCATACAGCGTTGGCCGGCGCAGCCGTAGCATGACGTAATCATATTGCGGATCATATCGTCCACTTTAGCGTCGGGCATAGCGACAAGATGATTCTTGGCCGATCCCATCGCCTGGCAGCGTTTGTGGGTTTGAGCGCATCTTTCGGATACGATCTTGCACGTTCGGGTCGATCCGACAAGAGAAACGCCTTTGACGAGGGGGCTGTCGATCAAGGCCTGGCCGGCGACGTTATCTCCGTTAATGAGATTAAAGACGCCTTGAGGAAAATCCGACTGGTGGATATATTCGGCAATCAATTGCATCGTCAAAGGCACTTGCTCTGACGCCTTGACGACATACGTATTGCCTGTCGCGATAGCGTACGGCAAGAACCAGAAGGGGACCATCGCCGGGAAATTGAACGGCGCGATCATGGCAAAAACACCGATGGGCAGCCGGAGGACTTCGCCGTCGATGCCATAGGAAGCGCCAATGAGCTTATCTCCCTGCTGCAAGACGGGCATGCCGCAGGCGACTTCGATATTCTCGAAGATCCGTTTCATTTCAGCCCGCGCATCCGGCAGAGACTTCCCCATTTCTTCGACGAGTGTTCGTGAGATTTTCTCTTCGTTTTCTCGAAGCAGCGCGTCCAGTTTATAGAGAGGTTGAACCCGGCGGGACACCGGAGTCCGGCTCCACTGCTCATATGCGTCGGAGGCGGCATCAATCGTACGATTGACTTCGGCGACGGTGGACAGAGGTGTTTTACCGATGATCTGCCCTGTGCTTGGATTCTCGATATCCAGAAAACCGCTGTTCTCAGGCTCGATCCATTGGCCATTGACGTAATTCTTGACGACTTTCAAAGCCATTGTTTACTCCAATATGTTGGGCACTTTTAAGATAGGATGCTATCGATATCCAGGAGACTGTCAAGTTTCGTAATGACGGGTACTGAGATGTCCCTGTCCGGCTCAGGCCATGAGCGAGAAAGCTTATGGTGCTTAAGCCAAATCGGCTGAACACTCGCATCGGCAGCGCCGCAGATATCGGTGTTCCAGTCATCGCCGACATAGACGGCTTGCTCCGGATCGACGTTCAGCCTCTCCAGGCACGTCAGAAAAGCAGTACTATCCGGCTTCGTGGGAACGCCCCCTTCTCCGGCAACGATAATCGCCTCAAACAATTCTGTAAGCTGTGGCGTTTCAAGCAGACGATGCTTTTGCGGTCCGGCTTGTGCCTGGGTGTTCGTAATCGCGGCCAGCTTATATTGCTTGGAAAGTGTCTCTAACGTACCCGGGACTTCAGGAAATAGCGAGGTCAGGGCCTTGACCGTCAGCCAATAATGGTCTTCCCACTTTTCAAGCATAAACGAATCATAAGGTCTGCCGAAATGCCGGCAAACTTCTTCCCAAAGAGCCATTCTTGAGAGATTGGACGTTTTGTGGAACTGCCTTCTAAGCCGGCGATAAAACGAGATAAAATCATCCCACGAGGTGTCGGGCATATCCTCGAAGATATTTCTCTGCACCTGTTTCTCCGCAAAACGAAAGCCGTTGGCTGAATCGACCAGCGTCTGGTCGAAATCAAACAGTACTGCCTTGATCATAGAAGAATCCACGCTAATCCTTTTCCCACTTTTTCAGGTAGTCTCCAAACAATTCTTCATCGGAAGGTATATGCTCGGGGATCGGTGTGGACAGCCACGTATAGTTGAGGAATTGTCTCCAGTTAATATTGTCGGTCGTCATGTTTCCGGCCCATGTTCCGCAGCCCAGAGAATCCGTGGTTGGCTGGCCGTTGAACCAACTGCCGCTGTTCGCCGCGGCGTGAGGCATATTGCAGTTTACCCGGCCCACATTGGCCTTTAAAGCAAGTTCGATCTGGCGGTCTTCCTTGAGACTGTGTAAAGAGGTCGAGTGGCCTTCACCGGAGAATTTCAGGATTTTAGCCGTTCGGTCCACCATTTCACTAAAGTCCGTCCACTTCCAGACGGTCAGCACCAGAGAGATTTTCTCGCCTGAGAACCGGTCCTCGGGACCGATCTTCTGACCGATGACCATGAGGAATCGCGTGCACTCGGGGACGTCGATCCCCGCATGTTCGGCGATATACAAGGCGGGCTTGGCGACGATATCTCTATTGAGCATCTTACCATCCGGCCACATGTATTGTCTGAGTTTCTCTCGTTCTTCGTCGCTGCACAGATAACCGCCCTCGGCCTTCAGGGCCTCGATCATTTCATCATAGACGGCCTCTTCAATGGCAACGGCATTTTCGGATGAACAAGAGGCGGAATTATTGGCAGTTTTGGACTTGACGATTTTCGCCGCTGTGGAGGGAATATCCACCGTGTCATCGACGATCGAGACGACATTGCCCGCCCCGACCGTATGGCTGGGCTTGCCGGCGGCATAGACGACTTTGACCAGCGCTGCTCCGCCGGTTGCTATTGCGAAATCGCAGTTTTTCATGACTTCGACCGTTTTCTCCTTGCTGGTTTCTTTGATGCACTGGAGCAGGTCTTCCGGGGCGCCGACTTTCCGCAGCGCCTTTCGGCCGTGCTCGACCGTCAGGTAAGAGCTGCCCTGGGTCCTCGGGTGCGGTGAAACGATCATGGCATTTCTCGTCTTGAGGGTACTGAGACCGAGACAGCAGATCGTCGATTCCGGATTCGTGCAGGGAACCACGTTGGCGATGACGCCCATCGGTTTGGCGAAGATTTTCAGTCCCTTTGCCTTATCCTCTCTAACGAGACCGCAGGTTTTTTCTCCGATCAAGTCGCGCATCGTACCCCGAGTTTTACTTTGGATCTTGGCGACTTTGTCTTCGTACACGCCGATGCCGGATTCATCCACCGCCAGCCGGGCAAGGGCTATTGCCGTCGATTCCTTCTGCCACTCCCAGCCGGCCGCGGCCACCATTTCATCCACCTTTTCCTGGGGCCAGTATTCAATGGTCTCGAACGCTTTTCTTGCTCTGGCATACATTTCCTGAATATTATCCGTCATAATGATGTGTGACCTCCATTATTGCACATATGCGAAGTTTCATACGGTATATTAACGATTTCATACTTAACGACCTACTTTTTTGATTCCTGTCTTTTTGCTGGGATCCTCAATTTCTTCGATGATGGCGAATCCGCTGCCGTGGATTTTTTTCTTTTCTTCAAACGCTTTTTTCCACTCCTCAGTCGTGTGGGTTTGGGCCGGTTTGGCGATTTTATCCCGGTCTTTGAGGTCTGGAACGGCTCGGTCGGGCGAGCCGTCATAATCTTCTTTAGGTGTCAGGGCTTGTCCGAGTTTTGTGTAGTCTCCTCTTTCCACTTCTTCAATATAATGTGCCCCGGCGCCGAACGCACGGGTCACCGCGAGGATGGCCCAGGTGGCCTCGGGCGTAAATCCCAAATCCATCATCGTGGCGCCGATGGCTCCAAGCATATCCAGATCCACCGGTTCGGAACTGATTTGCTGTGCCGCGGCGACAATTTCTTTCATAAACGCAATGTGCTTACCTGCAACGCCCAGAGTTTCGGCCCGCGCTATCATGCGTTGAGCCGCCGGGTCTTTGAGCATTAAACCGGAGACGCCCAACGATTCATCACTGATATTTTCTTTAACCAATTTCTGAGCGATATCCTTGAGAGATTGTCCCTCTTCATCCGCTTTTTTCAGGTATTCCTCAAGCCTGTTGCCGAAAGCGGAATAGGCTCCAAAGGCGTGGCCGAAGGCCAGGATGGATGCTCCGCAGGCCTGGGTCAAAAACGTCTTGGACTGCGCCACGAGCCTTGACATTGCCGCCGGCATAGACAGGCCGTCTTCCAAAGCAAGAATCATCACATAATTGAGCATTTTCTCTTCTTCGATCAGAGGTATTCTGGCCTGGAAATCGACAAAGAGTAAATCCACAAGCCCGTAACCTTCTTCCATCAGTTCGGTCGTATCATAGCCTCTTGTGACGATACGGTGGACGTTCTTATAGGCGACTTCGGATACCCAGCGAAAAGGTTTTCTCTTCGTATCCGGCGGAACCGTGCCGTATTCTCTTTCGTAATAATCGTAGGGCATTTTAGGATCGTCTAAGTTGCCGATCTTTCTTTTCTTCTTTTCTTCGTTCAGATTACCCACTGTTTATACTCTCCTTCTTCTTTTTGTTTTGCGGCGTATTCCTGTCGTTCTTCCTGTTTGGGGACGATGCGATCTTCCGGGCCGATATACTCGATCATGCTCAGGTCGATCATCTGGACCATCGGTTCCCTTCGAGAAGCGCCCCACGCGCGGCCTTTCTTCATGTTGAACAACGCATGCGCCGAACAACTGAAACCTCGACATACGCTGCCGATACACCATGCCGCGTTCGGCGCGAAACCGATATCGCACAGGGCCGTATTGCCCGCGCCCACGACGTTAACGCCGACGTAGGAGCGTCCTTCCTTCTTTCTCCTGGCATGAAAATGTTTCTCGATGGCCCGTTGAAATTCGAGATACACGCCGCCGACGTCCAGTTCCTCCTGCTTGACATGAATCGGCTCGGCTCGCGGATCGCTGTCGATATGCTGCGGCTGCCCCAAACCCATGACCGGTTTTTTATTGTCGAGGTACTCATCCACTAATATCTTGGCCATTTCGTCGAGGGTTTTTCCTTCCGCGTGCGCCCGCTCGATGTACTTGTTCATCATGTAACCATGCGCAGCGCCCGGGCCATGTACGCCGCCGAAGGTCGTGACGGAGGCGGCGACCGCCGTAGGGAGATTCGGCCGGCCCGTGCTGACGCCTATGGCCGCCGCGGCCGACGGGGACATGGAATGTTCCATGAAGACGCCCATCTCATATTTGAGCATTTCTTCTTCTTTTTCGGTGGGGATCCTGTCCTGGTATAAGACAAACATCGCATCACAAAATGAATATCCTTTTTCCGCCAATTCGCTCAGATCGTATCCTCGTAGGACGGTTTTCTCTTCCGTCTTGTACGAAATGGCTGTTTTCCTTCGAAACGGAGGTTTTCTATCCATTTGTTTCAATCCTTATTACCTGGTTAGCTCTGTCTTTTGTTCATGAATCATTAACCCGCGTTTTTTTAGTTCCGCAAAAATAGTTTTCGGGTCAAAGGCAGAGATTCGCGGGCAATTCGTCCTGCTCCGCCTAAACAAATCGCTTTCATTGGACAAACCTCTTCATACGATTCATAACGACTCTCTTTCCACTTCGTTTAAACATTGATCCAGAATTTTTAAGGCTTTGTCCATCTCTGGTTCGGTAATCGTCAATGGGGGGGTCAAAGTGATGATGTTGCCCATCGTGACTTTGAAACTCAACCCTTTACTTAACGCGGCGTACATCAGACGCTCGGATTCTTCCATGGCCGGCTTTTTGGTTTTCCGATCTTTGATCAGTTCTATCCCCATTAAGAGTCCCAGACCACGAACGGCCCCGATCAGCTTGTGTCGCTGCATCATGTCGCGCATGTGATTCAAAGCATAATTACCCATTTTTTCTGCGTTTTCGAGGAAGCCTTCCTCTTCGATGCATTGGATAGTGGCTAATGCCGCCGCACAGGCGACGGGATTCTTCTCATGCGTGTAATGGCCGAGCGCACAATCCGGAGCGATATCGAGATCCTCACGGGCGATTAGTGCCGCCAACGGGAAAATTCCGCCTCCCAATCCTTTACCGATCACCAGCATATGCGGGACCACGTCAAAGTGCTCGCAGGTGAACATCCTTCCCGTTCGGCCGAGGCAATGGGGTATCTCGTCGAGGATCAGCAGTGCGCCATGCTTGTCGCACGCGGCACGGACTTTCTTCCAATAACCCATCGGCGGGATAACCGAGGTGCTTCTGGCGGTCTCTGCAATCACCGCCGCGACGTCGCCTTCTTTGCCCAGGACATATTCGATATAATCGGCACACTGAAGCGAGCAACTATCTTTGCATCCCCAAAGACACCGGTAACAATCAGGCGGCGGAACGTGCTCGGTTCCCGGTAACAGCGGGCCGACATCCTTGCGGAAGATGCTTTCTCCGCCGACGGAGATCGCATCGAGCGAGGCGCCGTGGAACGCATCCCACATCGAGATGGTCTTAAATCGGCCCGTCGCCATTCGCGCCAGCTTAAGCGCCATGCCGATCGCCGTCGTTCCCGCTGGAGCGAAGAGGACCTTATTCAACTCTCCGGGCGCCAGTTGGGTTAGTTTTTCCGCGAGCTTGATCGCCGGGATATTGGTATAACGACGCGTGCAAAAAGCGAGCTCATCCATCTGGTTCTTGATCGCCTCGATGACCCGGTGATTGGCAAATCCGACCTGGTGGACGTTGTTGCCGTGGAAGTCCATGAAACTTCGGCCCTGAAGATCCTCAAGGTGAATGCCTTCACAGTGAGACAAGGTGTTCAGGCAGGGGGTAGAAAGCGACTGGTGCAGGAAATATTTCGCATCCAGGTCGAGCCATCGCTGTGTATCGGCGTCGATATGCTTTTCAATCCAGGCCTTGCGATGCGGCGAAATATTCAGGTCGCCTTCCGACCGGAGGCTTTCGATTTTTTCCTTTTCAGGTCGCATTTGCTTTCTCAAAACCCACGCGATATCACGTAAGAGTGATCTCCATTTCAACAATGGTCTCCCGGATGGCTGCCAGGAGGGCGCGAACGTCAGGTTCGAAAACCCGGCCGATATTTCCGATGCGGAAACAGTCGGCGTCGCTGACCTTGCCGGGATAAATCACGAAGTCTTTCTGGTTCAGGCCTTCATAAAATCCCTCGAAGGAAAATTTGGGATCGTCCGGATACAGAAATGAGGTGATAAT
>Ga0272441_10011666_pt1 | contig 12990 bp, 6 predicted proteins | sample SSMProp6N_FD_193582 | JGI IMG/M metagenome (GOLD analysis project Ga0272441, IMG submission 193582) | Marine sediment archaeal communities from Little Sippewissett salt marsh, Falmouth, MA, United States - SSM-Prop-6N | ecosystem: Environmental > Aquatic > Marine > Wetlands > Sediment ...
TGGAGATGGAGAATTCCGTAAGCGCTTTTACAGTATCTCCACGAGGTGACCGCATCGCTATCAGCACCAGCGACGGTGTGGAACTGCTTGCGTACCCTACTCTTGACATCATCGCTCATCCCATCGAAGGAACTACCGCCAGCTTTCTTACATTCAGACATGACGGTTTTCTGCTTGCTGGACAAGTAGGATACAACAATATCCAGCTGTATGACGGGCGCACTGGCGAAGAGCTGGGACTACCACTTGAAGGCCACTCAGATGAACGGCAATCCGATCACGGCAGTTCAGGGATTTTCATACCGGGAAACACGCTCACATTTTCGCAGGATGGGCACATGCTTGCATCGACGCATATGGCTGGTGAGATTATCTTCTGGGAGATTGGAAAGGAAAACTGGCTCTCCTCGGCTTGCCAGATGGCAAACCGCAGTCTTACGGCAATCGAGTGGCGGCGGTATCTTACCGATCTACCCTATGATCCCGCCTGTAGCGTACCGTGATTCCAAGATAAACCAGTATGTTTTCTGTTTTTCACCCCATGTTGGGGCTTGATTGCTAAAATTGATGGAGGCTTTATGTCGGATGTCTTTATATCCTACTCAAGAAAAAATATAGGTTTTGCCCGTCTTCTCAAGGGTGCCTTCGATGAAGAGGATATCAATGCCTGGATTGACTGGCAGGACATCCCCCCTAGTACCGATTGGCTGGCTGAAGTCTATGAAGCTATCGAAAACTCCGACAACTTTATATTCCTTATCAGCGAACATTCAGTCATATCGGAAGTGTGCAGCCTTGAGATTACCCATGCCCTTAAAAACCACAAACGCATCATCCCAATAGTTGTTAATGAAGTGGAGCACGAACGTGTCCCTGAACCGCTTGCAGCGATCAATTGGATCTTCTTTACTCAGGACGATCAGTTTGCAAACTCCATTCAAAAGCTGATCGAGAGCATCCAGGCTGACCAGGACTGGGTCAGGAAGCATACCCTGCTGCAGCGGCGCGCATTGGACTGGGATCATAAAGACCAGCCCGGCTCCTCTCTTCTCCGGAGCCAGGAACTGGTGGAAGCCGAACAATTTCTGGCGGAAGCTGCTGGAAAAGACCTCCAGCCGACAGAACTGCAGACAACCTTTATTCTCACAAGCCGCCAGGCAGATGTACAGCGCCGCAGGCGTATCAACCTTGCTGCGGGTGCCGGTGGTATCATACTCCTCGCTCTTGCGGTCATGTCACTTGTCCAGCGTTCCCAGGCGGTCAGGACCACGCAGGCACGGGAAACCGCCGAAGCTGTCGCGCTTTCTGAAGCGCATGCCCGCGCAACCGCCCAGGCAGAAGCTGTGCTCGAAGAGCAAGCTTTAGCCACCTCAGAGGCAGTTCTAGATGCCCAGTATATCTCAGCTGTAGCCCGCAATCTTGCAGCACGCGCTGAAGCCCATACCGGTGAAGAACTGGATACAGGTCTACTGCTCGGAGTCGAAGCCGTAAACGTGGAAGCCAACGATGACAGCCTCGGCGCCCTGCTGGATACACTCACGAATGCTCCCTACCTCCAGAAGTTCCTTGTTCTGGATCCGGATCTCGATATCACAAGCTACGCTCTTTCCCCGGACGAAGGCCTGTTTGTCGCCGCTTCGGACGAGATGGAACTCCTGTTTTTCGACACAGACAGCGGCCAATTAATCGATACCGTCCCAGCCCCACACCAGCCGGCAGATGTATTCATCTCTCAGCATACTATGGATACACCCGGTGTCCGCTTCAGCCAGGACGGCACAAGACTCCTGACCGTCGGCGAACATCCATGGAAAGACCTGTGGTACCTGTGGAATGTGGACACACGCCAGCCCGATCCCGAACCGCTCGATGCGATCGTTAACAATCCTGTGGATAACATCCTCGCCGTCAGCGCCGATTTCGAGGTACTTGCTGCCGAACAGAGTGACGGTATCTGCTTCTGGGAAACCAGCACCGGCACCCAGATTCAATGCCTGCAGAATCCCCCGGAAAACTACGAGCCCGGCCTCACCCGTTTGAGCCCGGATGGGTCACTCTTTCTGACAACCAGTGAAGATAGCGAACTACAGCTGTGGGATACAGCCAGCGGCGCCACCCTGGGAGAACCGTACCTGATGTTTGATCAGGAGAAACTACACAATGCCCTGATCAGCCCGGAAAACACCCTGCTGCTCGCCACTGGCGAGCGCATGACCCATCTTTGGGACCTGGAAAGCGGCAAGAAAATCACGGGGGCGAATCATGAGCCATTCGGGTCTCCCATCTATCAAATTACATTCGCTCAGGACGGCAGACCTGTTCTGTATGATAACTACTTCGAGGAAATAGAAGCAACCGATCTTCTGAATCAAACCACGATCGGCAGTCGTTTACCCTATTTCCTACCAGAAGAACCTGCGGATTCCCTTGCATTCATGTTTAGGGATGAAGACTTCTTCTCATTCCGGGTATACCCGGATTCTCACCTTGCCCTCACATACAGGTCGAATATCATTGGAACGGAAATTATCCTATGGGATATGGACCTCCGCTTCCAGATCCAGACTCTGTTGGAGGATACATTCGACGTACATAACACGGTTTTTCACCCTGCAGATCCCGACCTCATTGCCATGACTGCCTGCAGCGATCCTTCCGACCCCCGCAACTGTGCGGTGGACCGCGTGAGATTTGTCTCAATAGAAGATCACTCAGATGCTATTGGTGAACTCACACACGATGAAAGCGATATTGAGCAAATCGCCTTCGATCCTTCCGGCGAACTGCTTGCATTGAGTGATACCTCTGGTTTGATCCAACTATGGGATTGGCGGAGTGATGAGCTGCTGGGAGAATTTACGGACCTTCCCAACATACCGGCAGGCCTTGCCTTCAGCCCCGATGGTTCGCTGCTTGCTGCCGGATCATCCAAGACCGGTGAGAGCAGAGTCTTATTGTGGCACACAAGGACAGGTGAGATCATCCACGAGTTAGCCATTGAAGATGAGGTTCTAATTGACCTGGACTTTTCAGAAAACGGCAGGACAGTTGCGATGGCATTCGGATCACACATGGCTGTATGGCAACCTGCCGGCAGCGAAGAGCCGCTTGTCCTCGATCCCGTGCCGGGTGTCGAAAACTTTGTCGCCCTGGATTACAGCCCGGACGGCCGATACCTCGCTGGCGGCGGTGAAAATGGGCTAGTAGTCTGGGACGCAGAAACCTATGAAGTCATCTCCCAACCGATCCCGGGTCAGTCCTCCTCTCGAGAGATCCAATCCCTCACCTTCAGCCCGGACAGCAGCATGATTGCAGCAGGAAATCCCAGCCATTATGTGAGCCTGTGGGAACCTGTTTCCGGCCGCCAGTTCGGCCCACTCCTTGAAGGGAAAACCGGTCAGGGCACCAATGCCCCCACCCTCGTGTCCTTTAACGCTGATGGTAACGTGCTGGTTTCTTCTGCCTGGCGGACTGCGGTTTCTATCTGGAATTTCGACTCCAATACATGGACTGCTATCGCCTGTTCGATGGCAAACAGATCGCTGACACCTGAGGAGTGGAACACCTATATGGGAAATATTCCATACGATCCGGTCTGTAACTAGACCGGAACCAGTCGGTAAACAGGCATTCCTTCAAGCGTATCTATTAGAAATTCTAAAAAGAGGAATAATTTTTAGCCTGGAACTTTTTCCAACCCTATAATAAAAAACACGGAGGGACTTGATCGAACAACATACTTGCCGGAGGCGGAAATGCTGACCCTTTTGGCAGGATTGTTGTTTAGTCAGCCCTTTATCTTTTTTATCAAGATCAGTAATTCGGATAATGCTGTTATTTGAAAGTCTTTATAAGGTATAAAAAGGAGTTATTAATGTCACGCTTCAATGCAGTCTTGCTCTTCCTGTTTATGCTGATTTTTATCACCGCATGTGGGTCAGCCGCGAACAAGGCAACCCCAACACCTACCGAACCACCTGCAACCAACACCCCGATTCCGACGCCGACGGCTACCCCCACTCCTGAGCCAGTTTTCAGCTATTACACCAACGCTGATGATATCAATGCCATGGCACTTGATACGGAGGGAGATCTCTGGGCAGCCACATCTGGAGGTGTTGTTGAGTGGGATCTGTTCAGCAAGGAATACACCCTGTTTACTCGAGGCGACGGCCTTCCAGGGCACGATATCCGAAAGATCGCTGTCACCAGCGACGGTTCGATCTGGGCCCTTGTTAACACAAACATTTTCGATATTTACAGTACTGATCAACTACTGCGATACCAGAACGATGAATGGATACCGTATGGTGTGGAGGATGGGCTGATAAATGACCATCCTTCAACACTCTACCCTACTGAAAATGGAATGTGGATTGGCTTCAACGGCTGGGTGGAACGGGAAGGCTATGAGGATAAGCCTGGAGGCGTCACCTTCTACGACCTGGAATCAGACACATTTACCAGCTATACGTCCGAAAACGGTTTGCTTGGTACGTCCTTCAGCATATTTTATGTTGAGCCTGAAGGCAGGGTCTGGGCCGGCAGCACAACTGGTGTCAACTGGCTGGAAGATGGTGAATGGCAAAGTAAGGAGATCGGAGCAAAATATTACGATCTCAGCGAGCTTTTTAATGGACTTGTTGATGGGCTTTCCTCAGAAATTCTTTCCATCACCCAGGCTCCAGATGGCTCGATGTGGTTCGGAACAACAACAGGCGGCGCCCGGTATGCCAACGGCACCTGGTCGTATTTCACAAAAAGAGAGGGAATATACCTGGAAAAGGAGCTCTGGGATATCGAATTCGACGCCAGAGGTGTAGCCTGGGGAGTCCATCATGGACCAGGTGTCTATCGCTATGAGTATAGCCGCTGGTGGTGGCTCGATCAGGCAAACGGCCTGCCCGACATCCACTACCTGCACTTTATCGAGCCCGATCCATCCGGGGGCTTGTGGTTTGGAACACGCGAATACGGAGCACTGTATATGGATTATCCAGACTGGATCTGGGTTCAAGAGGAAGACGGTGGTCTGGCTTCAGATGAGATAACGGCTATCCTTCCACTGGAAGATGGTTCAACACTTTTCGCCCACCCGGGTGCAGGTGTTTCCCGCCTCTATCTCGAAGATGCAAACCTGGTTACGTACCAGATTAACAGCGGTGTGCCGATTTCCAGCATTAGCGAAATCCTTGCCACATCAGACGGCACATTGTGGATAGATGCCGGAGGGCTTTACGCTTTCGACGGCCAGCAGTGGGAGAATTATGAAAGCCGCAATATCCCGATCCTCGGCAAAGCCCTCTCAAGCCTGTACAGCCTAGCGATGGCACCGGACGACGTGCTTTGGGTCGGTCTCTACTCCAGGGCGACCGGTGATTACCGCAACGAGAACCTGGTTGCCGCCTGGGACGGCGAATCATGGACACCCTACACTGTCGAGGATGGCCTTTTCGACGGAAACACGATCGCACTGGACTTTGCACTGGATGGTACCTTGTGGGCATTGATTGATTCCCAATACTTCGGTAGCGAACTAACCGGCGTTGCCTGGATGCAGGATGAGCAGTGGACATCCATCACTTCAGAAGACGGTTTTCCCAGCGAGGAACCGCACGATCTCGCAGTCGATGGAGACGGGATTGTTTGGGTCAGCACAGGGGATATGGGCCTTCTCCGATACGACGGCACGGAATGGCAGTCTCTGACAAGCGAGGATGGGCTGCCCGGAGATACTTTCAGCAAATTATTTGTGGATGCAGATGGAAATCTCTGGGTTGCAGGTGATCAGGCGCTGGGATTCCACGACAGTACTGGATGGACCACTCTTACAGAAGAAGACGGCCTGGCGAGCCGCTACGTTTATGCATTTGCACAGGATGAGGAAGGGGTAATGTGGTTCGGCACTTCCGCCGGCGCTACCCGCTATGACGGTGAAACATGGAAGACGCTGACTGTCGAAGATGGGCTGCCATCAAAGAGCGTACATGCGATCGCCTGCACGAATGACGGTGCTGTCTGGTTCGCCAGCGGTATTAGCGGCCTTACACGCTACGGGCCGCCTCAGTAATCCGGGGCTGTCCCTTTTTTAACGAAATAAAAACCCTCTGCATATCTCATTGAGGTAGAAACAGAGGGTTTTGTCATGTTGGGAATATCACACTGTTACACAGTATGAAAACTCATCCTCCAGGGCACGTTTCCTGATAAGGATTATTGCTAATAAATGTGGCCCATTCTTCCTGCGTCAAACTGCGATTAGCAATATCACAGGCTCTTTGCACCCATATTTCCGGGTCCATATCCCATAGACGGATCGGATCCGTGCCGGCAGCCGATGCAAGCAGGCTGCCGTCAGGGCTGAAGGCTAATGCAATGACAGCTGTAGAATGACCGTGCAGCGGCATACCTACTGCCTGTCCGTCAGCAGTATTCCAGAGGCGGACGGTCTGATCGGAACTGCCGCTGGCCAGTAAACTGCTGTCAGGGCTGAAAGCCAGCACATTAACCTGATCGGAGTGTCCAACCAGCGGTTCATACAACTGCTCGCCAGTTGCACTGTCGAACACCAGCAAATCATTCCAGCTTGCCCCGATTGTCCCTGTAGCCAGGTACTGAGCACCTGGACTGAATCGATTTATCAATCCGGATTGTGAATTAGAAACCAATGGAATGTAATCCAGCACACCGGAATAAAGGTTCCATACAGCCATCTGCCCTTCAAAAGCGCTAACTGAATAGATTTCTGTACTATCCGAGCTGAATTCCAACCCAAATACCTCTGACCCAAATACCTCCTGCTCTTTCCCCACTCTTCCGCCGCTCTCGGGGTTCCACAACCGGATATTCCCTCCACCGTCACCGGCTGCCAGATAGGTCCCATCCGGACTGAACGCCAGTGTACTGTCGTACATTTCACTGAACGACCTGGGGTTATGGGCAATCTCGCGGTTTTCGACATCATAAAAGCACAACCCATCACAATAGCTTACAAGGATCTTCCCATCCGGGCTGAAAACAAGAGGGCTGGAAATCCCAACCTGTGTCTCAATCGGATCGCCATCCATCGTTCCACCAGCCACATCCCAGAATACGATCTGATTATCCCTTCCACTTGATGCCAGGAGCGTTCCATCCGGGCTGAATGCCAGGCCTATGATCTCGTCAGTATGCACGGATGGCAGCTTATCACGCTCCAACTCCCAGAGAATAATATCCGAATCACCACTGGCGCTGGCCATCATTGTCCCTGAATCGTCAAACGTAACAGCAAACACATTCTCCTTATGCTCTGTGAAAGGCTCATATAAAGGTTCTCCATCTTGCAGATTCCAGAAAATCACAAGATCATCGCCCCCGCCGGATACAAGAGTATTTCCATCTGGACTGAAAGCCACGCTGTAAACCCGGTCGCTGTGGCCGGACAGCACCGGTGTAATCTCCTGTCCTGAGGGAACCTGCCATCGGTGTATCGTCCCGTCATCGAAACCCGCTGCAAGTACAGATCCGTCGGGGCTGAAATCAAGGCTACGACTCATAGTGAACCGGTTATCATCCCCTTCGACCTGAACCGAGGGAGATAGCTCTCCCAGGAATTTCTGTTCAACCGCGTCAAAAAGAAGCACCTGGTCATCCGGTGATAAAGACGCAAATAAGGTTCCATCAGGGCTGAATCTCACACTGTCAATTTCAACTGAATGGCTGGTAGGAATTACAGCCTTCAAGATACCAAGGGTAATATCCACCATTAGCAAATCACCCCCTGCCCCTGATGTTAATAAGGTTTTCCCATCCGGGCTGATATCCATACTCTCACCATTATCCGGTATTTCGAGTAATCGCCCGTTGGCTAAACCCGCCGGTGTTACTTCCCATACAACACTCATTCCTGCACTGCTCGTTACAACGGATTTCCCATCTGGAGTAAATATCACACAGTCGATACCACTCCAGCCGCCGGACACGGACTGGTTGCTCACTTCACCGCCAATGACCTGTCCCGAAACTGTGTCCCAGAGAAATAGATCGTCATTAGCCCCGCCAGACACCATCAGGCTTCCATCCGGACTGAAATCAACAGTCGTTGCCCAGCTTTCGTGCTGATGCAGGAACCTGCGTGTGACAACTGTATTCGATTGCAGCACAGTCAGTAAAGCAGAGCGGGTCTGAATATTATCATCATATTGATACGCCTGTACTGCAAGCAGCAGTGCCAGGTCTGGCTGCACCTCCTGCTGTTCGATCGCCTTGGCTGCCAGCTCGCGAGAAAGTGAGATTACCAGCTGACGCTCTGTTTCATCGCGCTGCTCCTCGGCTTCTATCTGGGCAGTTGCCCTGGCACTGGCTTCGATTTCCGCCTCTGCCTGTGCGGTCGCCCGTGAATTCGCCTCAGCCACAGCTATCACCTGCGCGGTTGCCCGCTGGCTGCTCTCCTCTACCGCCACATTGCGCTGGATCAGTGCAAGCACTCCGAGTACAACAGCAACAGCAAGCCCGCCAAGAACACCAACCAGTGTGATCCGCTGCCGTCGAACCGCTTCTTTTCGACTTGTAAGGATATATTCCGTTTGCAGCGCACTCGGCTGCGGATCCTTGCCAGCTGCCTGGCTCAGCCAGGCTTCCGCCTTGCTGAGATCCGCCCCGCGCAGAAGATATCCGCGCTCCCTGTCTGCCCGGTCCCATTCAAGCGCTCTCGTCTGCAGACGTGTATGTGCCTTGACCCATTCCTGGTCTACCGTGATCGCTGTTACTAGATCATCTGCAGCTTTTCTGAACTGCTCATCCTTTTCACCAAAGAAGATCCAGTTCAATGCCGCCAGAGAGCGGGGCACCTTATTCGCATCAATATCATGAATGACAATTGGAACCAGACGTTTGTTATTCTTAACCGCGTGCTCGATTTCATACCCACAGACTTCAGAAACAAGCGAGGTCTCGCTGATAATAAAGATAAACGTGTCTGCCTGCTCAATAGCTTCATAAACCTCATTCAACCAGTCAGCAGAAGGCGGGATATCCTGCCAGTCGATCCAGGTTTCAAGGTCGTTATCACTCAGTGCCTTATGAAGCAAGCGCGCGAAAGCGATGTCCTCACGGGAATAGGAAATAAAAACATCTGACATAGCCCAATCCTTTTCATGTATTGAAAAATACCAGTTAATAAGTGGGGTCAAGTACTTCGTACAATTCGTATCATAGAACACCAAAATCTATTCTGCAACAACGATCGGTTTACAACTTGCTTACAATCTATCGATGAAAATACAGGCTTTTCCAAAAACCATAATGTCCTATGAGGGTGGTTTAATAAATCACAGAAGATTAGAATACACACACTGTTAGATACATATTCGGATAGAAAACAAAAATCTTAAATACAGCATCCTTTTCCACGCTGTTGGAGGCGGTATGTCAAAATTTTCACTGGACGTCTTGCAAAATCACGTTTTTCCATATGCAACAAACACTGATCCAGACGTCCTGCTCGGAGCAGCTTTCGGTGAAGATGTAGCACTCACACGTATCGGAGACTCCATTCTAGCCTCACATGTGGACCCGATTGTAGGAGCTATCGGCGGTATTGGATCGCTTGCTGTAAATGTAGCAGCCAACGATATTGCCACCAGCGGTATCCAGCCGAGATGGATCCTTCTGCTGGTATTGATCCCGGATAAGGAAGACACTGACCTGCTGGAAAGTATCATGAGGGACGCTGGTAAAGCCGCGGCCGATCTTGGCGCATCGATTATCGGAGGTCATACCGGTTACTCAGCCGGACTGTCACGTCCACTGGTCGCCGCCACAGTGATGGGGGCACAAGCCGGCTCCGAGCCTGTACGGACTGGGGGAGCGAGACCAGGCGATGCCGTATTGATTACCAAGGGTATCGCCCTGGAAGGCACAGCCATACTTGCTGAGGACTTCAAAGACATCGCGCTTTCTCTGGGAATATCCGAAGATGAAATCAATGATGCTGCCGGGCTGATAGAGAATGTAAGTGTGGTGCCCGAAGCACTCGCCCTTTCAAAGGTAGGCGTGACGGCCATGCATGACGTGACCCGCGGTGGATTGATGGAAACCCTGCTTGAAATTGCCGCACTCTCGGATGTCGGAATCGAGCTGTATGAAGACAAATTACCTATCGACAGTATTGTCTCCCGATTCGCAGATTTATTTCAGTATGACCCGCTGCGGATGATCTCTTCAGGAACGCTTGCTGTCAGTATGCATCCGGATAAGCTGGAAGAAGCGACCAAAGAATTGGAGAAACTCGGAGTACCCTTTGCTGTTATCGGGAAAGTGGTTGAAGGTAAAGGTGTACACCTTATTGGTCAGCTCAAGCAGCATTTTTCTGAAATTCGCTGTGAAGACGATGAGCTGGCCCGCCTCTGGCTGAAATATCCGCGAGATAAATAACGCCTGTATTCCGCCGTGCAACATTCCCAAGGTATGCGGCAGCAAGCTGCCGGTTCCTGCGTCGCTTCATTCCATGAATATGCGGCAGCAGCATGCCAATTCCTGCGTCACTTCATTACCAAGGTTTGCGACAGCAAGCTGTCGCAATCCGCGCTCTTTCACTCCGGCTGCCGCTTTGCCTGGCGGGACGACAATCATACATGCCCAGGATCAGCAGCTTTCTTCAATCCATTGGAAATTTTCATGTAAAAGTCATGCACATATAGACTAATCCCCTTTAATATGAAATTAAGCAAAATAAGGGAGGGGGAAAATGTCTACAGGATCCTGACATCACAGCCCATTGCATATTTTTATTCCGGATGCCACTTATTTCGTCACTGCCAGGATATATAAAAGGAAATTTCTTATTCATACAGATGATAGAAAGGAACTTGTCCTGACCACAATTTCCAAGACTCTAAAAATACATGGATACAGCTTACATGCATGGGCTATCCTATCGAATCACTATCACATAATAATTCAGGATATTGGCAGAAAAGTGGATCTGACCCCGCTCTTCAGACGAATCCACTCAATTTCAGCTATCACCCTGAATCGGATGGATGGGACTCCAGGAAGAAAGGTCTGGTTTCAATTCTGGGATAAATTGGTAAAGTCCGAACGCATGTACCGCGCGTTCATGAATTACGTAAACAACAACCCTGTTAAGCACGGCATGGTACAGGATGCAGCCAGTTATCCGTTTTGTTCTGCAAGGCTCTATCGGGGAGGAGAAGACAAATAATAAAGCTGCATTATTTAACAGGCCTGCGGCAGCAGGCTGTCGCAATCCGCACTGCTTCATTCCCTGAATCTGCGGCATCAGGTTGCCGCAATCCGCACTGCTTCATTCTCCAGCTCTGCGGGGGCGAGCTGCCGCGATCTGCGCCGCAGCGCAGAATCCGCTCAATGCCTCAACACCGGATGTATGCCCCTTGCCCGCAATCTTCCTGGCAGCCTGCCGTATGGCTTCCTTCTGCCTGTTCTTAGTCGCTGTAAACAATTCATGCCATACATAACTACACTCCCCCTCTGCTGCTGCTTCCAGCCATGCAGTCGAAAGCATCGTGGTCCGGCCAGGAAGCTCTTCTTGAACCAGCTCACATAATCGATCCAGTCCTGGATAAGGAAGAAGAATATATCCAGCCAATAGAACCCCTAATAAAAAATCATCTCCGGAAGGTGTCAGACCCTGCCCGCATCCCAGTATATTCTTCAGAACAACTCTGATTCTATCTGTATCTCCGCTTATCAACTCCCTTGCCAGGTACACTTGGCGTCCAGAGCCATCATCCCCCAATATATCTGGAACATCTTTCGGCATACTGGTTTTTAACCTCTCCTGTCTGAAATGTTTTATCACTTCCTGCAGTTCCGGAAGTATAAGTCGGAAGTAATGCCCCCCTTCTCTGATTTTGCCCCATTCTGGACGGGCATCCCAGACTTCTATTCTTTCTATGTCCACTTTCAATGACCCAATAGAAAGCAAATCCTCTGTGATCCTCACTCGATCATCACAGGAAACTACATCCCGGAAACCGGGAAACTCTTGCACCACCAAAAAGGAGAATGGTCCCATATCTTCCTTAGAAGTTACAATCGATAGAATTCGGCTATCCTGGTATGAGAGGTTAAGAACCCTGTCAAATACATGAAGTATGCGCGCATCCGCGCGTGACATAAGCCAATCACGCGCGGATTTTGCAGCTTGTATAGCTTGAACTCTGATCAAAGCAGAAGTTTCCTCATTGCCTCAGTCTTTTTCTGCTTCCTCCATCTTCAAATACAATTTTTCCGCTGTTAGCGGCAGTTCAAGTATTCTCACGCCAGTTGCCGCTGCTACGGCATTCGCAATCGCCGGTGCTGTTGGTACCATTGGGTGCTCACCAATGCCGCGAGCCCCCCACGGGCCATCATCCTGCGGTACCTCCACGATAATCGGGATGATCTCCGTCGGGATATCAACAGACGTGGCAATTCGGTAATCAACAAAACCCGGATTGACTGGCTGCCCGTCACGGAACTGCAAACTCTCGAGCAGCGCAGTGCTTATACCCTGTACTACACCGCCTTCCATCTGTGCACGCACCTGTTCGGGATTGATAGCCTTTCCGACATCAAATGCTGAAGAAATCTTGTGAATCACCACCTGTCCGGTGGTTGGATCCACCTCCAGATCAACAGCCTGGCATCCAGTGGTGTAGTGCACTACTGCACGGGTTCCCTGGCCTGTTTCATTATCCAGGTCGGTAACATAAGTCGGCATAAAATTGCCATGGCCGATAATCGGCCCGCCATGCCAACCCTCTCCGTCCGGAACCGGCAAGCCATAGACAACCATGTCCTTGAGAGGCATAGACCGTTCTGATCGGTAAGAAATCACTTCACCATTCCGGATATCAAGGTCGGACGTATCCTCATCCCAATGTTCAGCTGCCAGATCCAGGATTTGTTTACGGGCGTTCTTTGAAGCTGCTACAATCGCGTTACCCATCGACCAGGTCAGACGGCTGGCTACAGTCTGCCATT
>Ga0272441_10011667_pt1 | contig 12990 bp, 8 predicted proteins | sample SSMProp6N_FD_193582 | JGI IMG/M metagenome (GOLD analysis project Ga0272441, IMG submission 193582) | Marine sediment archaeal communities from Little Sippewissett salt marsh, Falmouth, MA, United States - SSM-Prop-6N | ecosystem: Environmental > Aquatic > Marine > Wetlands > Sediment ...
AGGAATTATTTCCCCAACAGTAAAATTTCATTAATGCATTGGTTTATAGCTATATATAAATCCAGCAATGTTATTACCCTCTCCTGAACTTTAAACATACAATATAATTATCCGTCAATTGGCACATCGATTGTTTACTGCTCAGGTAGATCAACTGTTACATTCAAAATTGCAGAAATATGAAAGATACAAGTACCAACTCGAATCGCCTCGAAGGAATCTGTCTTACCTGTAAGAATAGTTCATCATGTATTTACATCAAGAATGGTAAAGGTCCAGTACAGTATTGTGAGGAGTTTGAAGTTTACTCCTACCGCCCTGTAATTGAAAATATTCCTGTTTTCAGAAGAACGCCAAAGGAGGAAAAGCCAGCCTTGAAAGGTATTTGTAAAAATTGTGACAACAGAAAGCATTGCATGAATGCAAAACCGGAAAGAATTATCTGGCACTGTGAAGAATATGTATAAAAAAAATTTGATGTTGTAAAAAAGTTACGATTGAATGTATATAACTAAGAGTAAGAAAGAGCAGGAGGAAGTTGTAAACGAATGTATCAGCAAGCATGGTAATTTCCTTATTGCTATTCTTCAGGAGATACAAAAGCATTATAATTATCTTCCCGAAGATTCCCTGAAAATTGTTGCCCACAAACTGAATATAACCATAAGAGATGTATATGGGATTGCAAGTTTTTACAAAACTTTCAGCTTCAATCCAAAGGGAAAGCATATCATAACTACATGTTCAGGAACGGCATGCCATGTACGAGGCAGTTCAAGGATTGTGGATGCCCTGTCGAAAGAACTTGGCATCAAACCCGGGGAAACAACTAAAGACATGATATTCTCTCTCGAAACGGCTGACTGCCTGGGCTGCTGTGCAATAGGACCCGTTGTAGTTGTAGATGGGGACTATTTACCCGAAGTAAAGCCAAAGGATGTAAAGAAAATTATTTCCCAGGCCAATAAAGGGAATCATGAGATCGAAATTGAGGATAAGCGCATTTTCCCCATCAAGGTGGTGTGTCCTAATTGCAATCATAGCCTGATGAAACCTGAACACGTTATTGATAATTACCCCTGTATACATGTAACAATAGCATTTAACCGCAAACATGGATGGCTGAGACTTTCTTCCCTTTATGGCAGTTATAACATTGAGTCCGAACATGAAATTCCAGCCGATATCGAGGTCAATTTCTTTTGTCCTCACTGTCACTCGGAATTGGCAGGCAGCTCGGTATGTCCTGAATGCAGTTCACCAATGATTCTGATGCTTGTTGAGGGTGGTGGTAATGTCCAGATATGCTCCCGAAGGGGCTGTAAAGGTCATATCCTTGATGTATAGTTTTTTTGGGTAAAATATGTTAATTCTAATAAGAAGCTCTTTATGAAAAAGATCTCATCCGTCGAAAATTTCACTGATTTCCAGAATCTTATCAGGATTAATCCGGATGAGAATAAACCTTGCCTGGTATTGTGTGCCGGGACAGGCGGACAGGCATGTGGATCAAATGACATTATGAGGATTATTAAACGATACATTATAGAACACAATCTTCATGAAAAAATATCCCTCAGGGTTACTGGCTGTCTGGGTTTCTGTGAGATGGATCCATTTATTATTGTTGAACCCGGCAATAATGTATATCCAAAAATAAAAATGGATAAGGTTCCATTAATAATTGAGGCAGCCCTGAAAGGGGCAGTTATTGAGGATATGCTTTACAGGCAACCCGAAGATGATAAAATATACAGGTCGCAGCGGGATATACCTTTTTTCAGTAACCAGACCCGAACAATACTTGGTAAGAATCAGCTGGTTGATCCCATAAGGATCTACAATTACATCGTTAAGGGAGGATATGATGCCCTGGTAAAGGTTCTTTCAGATCCCGACCCGGCATTCATCATTAACGAGATAAAGACTGCAGAGTTGAGAGGAAGAGGCGGTGCAGGATTCCACACAGCTATAAAATGGGAGATTGCGAGAAAATCAGGAAATGAATCACAACAGAAATACCTGGTTTGCAACGCTGATGAAGGTGATCCCGGGGCATATATGGACAGGAGCCTTCTGGAAGGAAACCCCCATCTTATCATTGAAGGTATGATAATCGCAGGTATTGCTATCGGTGCAACCAAAAGCTATATATATGTAAGAAGTGAATACCCATTAGCGTTGAAGCATACAATGATAGCTATCAGGCAGGCCAGGTCAATGGGCCTGCTGGGAAAGCAGATCCTTGGTACTGGGATCGAATTCGATATAGAGATTGTCAGGGGTGCCGGTGCATTTGTATGCGGTGAAGAGACGGCACTAATTAAGTCGATAGAGGGTAAACTTGCACAACCTGAACAGCGACCTCCATACCCGGTAATTAAAGGTCTATGGGGGCACCCCACATGTATCAACAATGTAGAAACACTGGCAAACGTACCTGTGATAATAAGAGAGGGTGCTGAGAACTACAAAAAGGTTGGGATACCAGGAAGCAGGGGTACCAAAATATTCTCGCTGGTTGGAAAAATTAAGAATACTGGGCTGATAGAGGTCCCTTTTGGAACTTCAATTCGCGAAATAGTATATGACATTGGTGGCGGCCCCAAAGGAAATGAGAAACTGAAAGCCATACAAACCGGAGGCCCTGCAGGAGGATGTATCCCTGAGAAATTATTCGACCTACCGGTCGATTTTGAAAGCCTTAAGCAGGCAGGTTCAATAATGGGCTCGGGAGGAATGATTGTAATGGATGAAAATACCTGTATGGTTGATATCGCCCGTTATTTTACAAGCTTCCTGCAGAAAGAGTCGTGCGGAAAATGTTCTACCTGCAGGGAAGGGACCCACAGAATAACGGAAATTCTCACCCGGATAACCAGGGGAAAGGGTAAAAGAGAGGACCTTGACCTGCTTGAAGAACTTGGCCAGGTAGTAAAAGATGCATCCATGTGTGGTCTGGGACAGGCAGCAGCCAACCCCATGCTTGCAACTCTTCGCTACTTCAGGGAAGAATATATTGAACATATAGATAAAAAAAGATGTAGGGCAACAGTCTGTAAGGAAATAGTGTCATCACCATGCCAATATACCTGTCCGATAGGTACAGAGGTACCTTCATATATCGCTTTGATAGCCAACCAGAGATATGAGGAGGCTTTAGGGATTATTAAGAAGGATAATCCGTTCGCTTCGGTTCTGTCAAGGGTATGCCACCACCCATGTGAAACCAAGTGTAAATCCGGGGAAGGTGATGAACCTGTTGCCATAAGGGATCTTAAAAGGTTTGTTACCGATTATGGCATTGATAAAGGACTACACCTTACCGTAGGAACTGTGGCAGAATCCAATGGCCTGAAAGTAGCTATCATAGGATCGGGACCAGCAGGTCTGACATGCGGATTTTACCTGAGAAAAAAGGGATACGAGGTAACAGTCTTTGAGAAAGAGCAGGTAGTGGGAGGAATGCTTATACAGGGTATACCGGAGTACAGGCTTCCCAGGGAGATACTTGAATATGACCTAGACTATATAAGGAGTTCCGGAATTAATATTGAGACAGGAAAAGCTCTTGGAAGGGACTTTACAATTGATAGCCTCTTCAAAGAGGAATATAAAGCAGTTTTTATTGCCACCGGGTCGGATAAATCGTTGAAGCTGAACCTGGAAGGGGAAGAGGCCGAAGGTATTATGCCAGGGATGAAAGCCCTGTCGTCGTTGAACCTAGGGGAAAAAATAGAAATCGGGAAAAGAGTAGGCATTATAGGCGGTGGGAATACTGCAGTTGATGCTGCAAGACGTATACTGAGAGCCGAGGCATCAGAAAGTGTGACAATGGTCGATGCCGCAAGAAGCCTACTGCGCACAACTAAACCTGAAGATGTAACTATATTCTACAGGAGGACAATAGATGAGATACCTGCATACAGGGAGGAAGTAGAAGGAGCCCAGGAAGAAGGGATAAAAATCGAATACCTTACAGCCCCGAAAAGGATTATATCAGAAGGCGGAAAGCTGAAGGCCTGTGAGTTTATAAGGATGAAACCTGGGGAGATTGATGAATCTGGCCGGAGAAGGCCGCTCCCTGTTAAAGGTTCTGAATTTATAGTAGAGCTCGATACCCTTATTATATCAATTAGCGAAACACCGGATGTCTCCTTCCTTGAGAATGAGGGACTTGAATTCTCAAGCTGGAATACAGTCATGGTTGACCAGGAAACTCTTGCAACAAAGAGGCGCGGTGTATTTGCAGGTGGAGACCTGGTTACAGGACCCAACACGGTTGTGGATGCAGTTGCCTCCGGGAAAATAGCTGCCAGGTCAATTGAGCAGTATCTGACAGGGAAAGAGATAAAAAGAGAATATAAAATTACAAGGCCTACAAAGTATATACCACCACTGGAATTCTCCGAAGATGAGATGGAAGAACTAATGGTAGCCGGGCGTTCAAAAATGCCACTGCTCAAACCCGATAAAAGAAAATATAATCTTATTGAGGTCTGCCAGGGATTAACCGAGAAGCAGGCAATCAAGGAGGCAAAGAGATGCCTCAGGTGTGATCTAGAAACAGATGAAGGAAGATCATTCCTGGAAAAACTCAAAGAAAATTCAGAACTGAAAGGAGTAGAGCTATGAAAATAAAGATCGACGGGATACGATTTGATGCACCAGAAGGATATACAATACTTGAGGCTGCTAGGTTCCTGGGTATTGATATCCCGACAATCTGCTACCTGGATGGATTAACACCATGGGGAGGATGTCGTCTCTGTGTGGTTGAGATAGGTGAAGGAGAGAATAAAAAGATGGTAACCTCTTGTACATATACCGTTGAAGAGGGTCTGACAGTACATACTTCCTCGGAAAAGATTGTGAGAACCCGTAAAATGATCCTGGAACTTCTGATCGCGAAATGCCCCACGTCGAAGACCTTACAGGATCTTGCATCCAAAATGGGATTGAAACAGGTGAGATTCCAACCAGAATGGAATGATTGCATATTATGCGGATTGTGTGTAAGAATCTGCAGCGAACAGATGATGGCCAATGCCATTGGTTTTATTAACAGGGGTGACACTCTGGAAATCAACACACCTTATGACAGGAATTCAGAAGATTGCAGGAAGTGTGGCGCCTGCATTTACGTATGCCCAGCATGCAATCTGAGATGCATAGGGACTGAAAAGGATACTGTACTCTGTAATGGATGCTATAATAGTCTTCAACCAACATGCATCACGAATGAAGACAGTTATAACTGTTGGATGGGATTAAAAAATGAATGTGGAACATGCTATAAAATAGAACCTGAAATATCAAAAACCCTTTAAATACTGGAGATAATAAAATGAAATACGGAAAAATAAATGCATCAGCAGCAACGCTGACCAAGAACAGGACAGAGGATTCAATTGTTCCCATCAGTGGAATGTGTGCTACCTGTATAGATGGCTGTATAGGTATGTGCGATATAGGCAAATCTTCATACAGAGGTGCCGAAGTCATTTACCCGCAACCTTTTGGTATTATTTCAACGGCATCTGAAAAAGAGTATCCCGTTGACCTCTCCCACTTCTCAATAATGGGTACCTGCAGGGGAGCTCATGGTATTAAAGCTGAATCAGACAAAGCACTGTTTGAAAATGTAAATACTGAGCAGCACTTTGGCCATGATAATGGTATCAAGGTGAAAATGCCTGTTGTAATCCCAGGCCTTGGTTCAACCAATATAGCGAAAAATAACTGGGAAGGATTGGCTGTGGGGGCTGCCATTTCAGGCATTATTGTCACAATAGGTGAAAATATTTGCGGGATGGATCCAGAATCCACCTTCAAAAATGGAAAGGTAATCCGCTCCCCACAACTTGAAAAAAGGGTCAGGACATTCCATGATTGGCAAAATGACGGATGGGGAGCCATTGTCCTGCAGGCAAATGTTGAGGATACAAAATTAGGTGCACAGGAGTACGCTATAGACAAACTGGGTATTGAGATAGTTGAATTAAAGTGGGGACAAGGAGCAAAAGATATAGGCGGAGAGGTAAAGATCAAGGATCTGAAACGTGCCCAGATGCTCAAAGAAAGAGGCTATATTGTGCTACCCGACCCCCATGATCCAGACATTATTAAAGCCTTTAACCAAAAAGTTTTTCATGAGTTTGAACGACATTCTAGGCTCGGCATGGTCGAAATTGAAAGTTTCATTAAAAGGGTTGAGGTTCTCAGGGCAGCAGGTGCCAAATATATCTTCCATAAGACCGGGGCTTATAGGCCTGCCGACCTTGCTCTGGCAGTAAAATGTGCCTCGGAAGCCAAGATTGACCTGTTGACCGTAGATGCCGCAGGTGGCGGTACCGGAATGAGCCCGTGGAGGATGATGAACGAATGGGGTGTTCCACCAGTTGAGCTATGGTCACTGTTTTATAACTACCTGGATAGCATGGCAAAAAAGGGAAACCACTTGCCCGCCGCAGCATTCGCCAGCGGAATTACGCTCGAAGATCAAATGTTTAAAGGGTTAGCAATGGGTGCCCCCTATTTTAAATTGGCTGGTATGGCCAGGGCACCACTGGCAGCAGCTATGGTAGGTAAAAATATTGGATTGGCTATAGAAGAAGGTGATCTGCCTGTTTATATTTCAAGGTTCGGACGTACCAAAGAGGAGATATTTGAAACAGCTCCTGAGCTAAAGAAAAAATATGGAGAAAGATTCGATGAGATCCCTACAGGTGCTATAGGCTTGTATACCTATATGAAAAGGCTTCAACAGGGACTCAGACAGATAATGTGCGGTTCACGGAAGTTTGCGCTTTCTTATATCACAAGGGACGATATTGCATCTCTTACAAGAGAGGCATGTGATATTAGCGGGATACCATATATAATGGACTGCGACAAGGAAATTGCAGAAAAAATTCTTGACCTATAATCTCACAGACGTGAGCCTGATTGTTTGTCCATTTGGATTAATAAAATTTACATTATCAATATGATTTGAAGATAAAAAAGTATGATATTATATACCAAGTCCAACTGTGTTGTTAATATAATAATACATACTTACTCCAACGTTATATCCGGATTTTAATTTCTTGTAATAGTCTGTCTGTTCTTCAGGTATGCTTTCATCAAGTTTTCCTATTCGGAGACTAAATCCACCATCAATTGAAAACTGAATATTTCTGTATTCTCCGATTCCTGTATACCAGTCATATGTATTTCGCTTCTTGGATAAAAACTTAATTCATACGTATTGTTTTTTAAGTTAGGAAGAAATGTTTCTATAATATGGTACTCGTGTATATAAGTGAAATAGATATTACCAGATTTCTCATTTGTGATTATACAATTAATTGAATCCCCGTCAACGGTTACAATCAGGTCCTGTGATAATACTTTAAATGAGGGAACAGGATAATCAATAGAAAGAAAATTCTTTTATATCCGTATTATAAATTTAGATATCTCATTATAATTAAATTACTTTCAAACTCTCATCTTGAAGGCTAGGTAATTTACGTAGCTTATGTATTAGCACAACTTCATGTTGTTTATTTTTCTTATCTCCATAATTAATGTGTTTATATACAACTCTATAATGTGAATAAAAACGCCTCTTAATTATTATGTAATTGCATTGCATAATGCAGGTTAGATAATTAGTTCATGATAAGCAATAATACATAAATCCTGATAACCAATCGGAGGGCATTTACTGAGGGTGTGTGGATCGAAGAGCGGTTGCCTTTTATCTTTTTATTTTTGTCTTTTATTTTAGCAAAATGTTTAAACCAGTTATCATTCTTGCCAACGGCCGTTTCCCATCCACGGGATTACCTCTGGGTTACCTCGATAATGCTGAACGTATAGTATGCTGCGACGGTTCTGTTTCCAACCTGGTAAACTATGGACTTGAACCATGGGCTACAGCAGGTGACCTTGATTCTGTTCCCCGGGATCTTAAAGATAAATACGCAAACAAGCTGCACCACTATGATGACCAGGATACAAATGACCTGACAAAGGCAGTAAGGTTTTGCCTTGAACAGGGAATAACCGATATAGTCATCCTCGGGGCTACTGGGCTGAGAGAAGACCACACCCTGGGTAATATCTCACTGCTTGCCGACTATGCTGAGTAGCTGTCGGTAAAGATGGTAACTGATTATGGGATCTTTATCCCGGTAAAACCGGGCAAGTCCATTAACAGCTGGCCCGGCCAGCAGATATCCGTATTTGCTGTTGATAAAGGTATGCAAATCACTTCAACGGGTTTAAAATACCCCCTGCAGAATATGGAGTTACAGAACTGGTGGATGGGTACCCTGAATGAGTCAGAAAGTGATCATTTCACTCTTGATTTCACCGAGGGCAGAGTTCTGGTTTTTCTTGAAATACCGTCATTAAATGAAATATAGAATTGAGGTGTTGTATAATTGTTTAATCGTTAACCCGTTAAATCGTTGAACTGTTAAATTGGATTTTTATCTCACAAGTATATAATATGCGGTTTAACATTTAAACAGTTCAACCTTTAGATTAGCAATCTCTTTCAGGTTCTTCGATTCGCTCAGGTAGATATGCGATCAATGTCTTCCTCCACTCCAGGTATCCAATAACTGCCATCACTGAATAAACTGCAAATAATATCACTGTCGGATATAAGCCTTTATAAATATACAGCCCCATAGAAACCAGATCAGCAATAATCCATAATATCCAGTGTTCCATTATTTTTCGTGCCAGCATCCATGTTGCTACTATGGATAAAGCCGTGGTGAATGCATCTCCCAGCGGGACAGGAGAATCGGTGTAGTTAACCAGTACAAACCATATAATGACGAACAGTGCTATGAATACAAATAGCAGAATCACCGAGAGCTTCATGCTCACCCTCGTAACAGGTAAGGAATCAGAATTATATTTCTTCCCTCCTTTAAGCCACCAGTACCATCCATAAACACTTATCAGAACATAATAAGTCTGCAATCCCATGTCTGCGTAAAACTTGCTGGTAAAAAAGACCCATACATACAAAGTGGAGGTGACCAGACCCAGTGGCCATAGCCAGATGTTCTGCCTGATTTCCAGGAATACATAAATTATACCGGCGAGAGCGCCGATTATTTCAATGTAATGATCAGCCAGCCAGTCCAAGGTAATCAGAAATTAACCGCCAGCCTGCAGAGATAATTGATACCTGCCTGGGGAAAATAGTATGCCCAGGTATATTCCTGTTCGTCAATATAATAATTGCCTCCGTAGGCATTGCTCTCATATAATGAATTAAGCAGGTTATTAATTTGCAGCTGCAGTGAAATATTCTTAATCCCTTTCATAGAAAATCCATAATCAAATCTTAAGTTATTCACGAAATATGGACTGATCACTCGTTCTTCACTATTTGTATTATCGAAATACTGTTCACCAACATACTTGCTTATAATATGCATCTCAAAATGTTTGAGAGGGACAAGACCTATATCGCTGTTAAGAATTAAACCCGGGGAGTATGCTATGTTCACATCTCCAAGGTTCCTGGTCATAGCTATTTCCTCTGATGTAACTGAATTATAATCAACGTAATGTTCCACAAAATTCTTAATCCTATTGCGGCTTAATGTTACATTCAGAGCCCACTCTAGAAAACCGAATGGTTTTACGGTTGATGTGATCTCAACACCTGTCCGGTATGACTGTTCAACATTGGTCATTATGGGGTACCCTACGTTACTTAGTTCACCTGTTGGTACAAGCTGGTCATCATAATACATATAATACAGATTAACACCAGCTTTGAATTTCGATGTGCTTAGGTTATATCCTGCTTCAAGATCATATAATGTTTCGGCCTCGGGGACAGCATCAGGATCCCCCCTGGCATCTTTGTAGTTTGCCCTTGTTGGTTCCCTGTGTGCTACCGAAAGTGATAGGAAAACATCCTGGTTAGGATCTATTGTCAGGTACAATCCTCCCTTGGGATTAAAGAAATTAAATCTTTTATCAAGGTCCAGGTTCAAGAGGTCATCATCCTCACCTTCCATAATGTAATGAATATTTCGATATTGTGCATCAGCAAAAACACTAAGTCTGTCAGTTAACCTGTAATCCAACTTTGCATATATGTTCATTTCACTTTTTGAGGCAGCATTAAAATACCATTCAAAGTCTTTCTCGGTCCATCCGGCATATCTTATCCAGATAATCCTTCCGAAGTGATCACCTATATACTTGTTTATACCTGCACCCAGGCTGAAACTTATTTTATTCTTATTATACTTGAAATCAGCAATTCCGCCATAAAAATTATTCAACATCCATTTTCTTCGTACCAGGTCTACATTTTCGATCAGTATTGGCCCTGCCATCCAGTTGGGCAGACCATAATCAGCTAACAGGGCATCTTCCTTATATTGTTCGAAGAATCCGGCACCGTAGGTGAAATGATATGCCGCGCTCAGCTGAAGATTATCATTCAATGATTTCTTATAAAGTACCTGAAAATGATATTGTTTATAGTTATCCTTCTGGTCTTCATAGTATCTTTTATCACCGAATGAATCTGTGTATTCTCCTGCGGGGTTATAGGTCCTGGCTGTATCCAATACTTCAGCAGGTACACCCCACCAGCTTATCCCGGTAATCTCTTCCCCAAGGATAATATTGGTTTTAAACGTACCGATCTTTGAATTATACAGGCCTGTAAGCAGCAGTGACCTGTGATTGGATCCACTGTAGTCAATATAACCATCTGTTGTAAGTCCGGACAACCTGAGGTCAAATTTAAACCTGTCGTTAATCAGGCCTGTGCCAAGCTTTACAGTACCTTTAAAAGTATTAAAAGATCCCATGCTGCTGCTTATTTCAGCATAAGGTTGATCAGAGGGTATTTCCATATGAAAGTTGACGCTGGCTCCGAAAGCGGCGGCACCATTTTTTGAAGTACCCACACCTCGCTGCACCTGTATTTCAGATACTGAAGATGCCAGATCAGGCATATTTACCCAGAAAACCTGTTGTGATTCAGGATCATTAATAGGTATTCCGTCTATAGTGATATTTATCCTGCTGGGTTCAGTTCCTCTGATCCTGAAGTTAGTATATCCAAGTCCCGCTCCCGCTTCAGACGTTTCCACCAATGATGGTAATGAAGAAAGCAGGTACGGCAAATCCTGCCCTGTATTTAGTTTATCTATCTTCTCCCTCTTAAGGTTACTGTAAGCCACAGGCGTGGTTTCTGAAGCCCTGGTCCCTATTACCATTACTTCATCAGCATGGATAATTGCAACTCTGAGATTGAATTCAAGGTAAACATCCCCATCAAGATGAACCTCTCTATTAACTGACTCATAACCCAGGTATTTCACTTCAATAATATAACCGCCGGGTTTCATTGGTTTGAAGCTGAAATTTCCTTCCGTACCTGCAGTTGTTCCAAGGTAGGTGTCCTCAATAGTGATTGTGGCACCGGTGAGTGGACTGCCATCCTCATCCATCACTTTCCCGCTGATGGTCCATTTCTGTTCCTGTTGTATTGGGAAAGCATTCAATGCAATTAGAAATAAGAAAGAGCAATTAAGTATGATTCTTTTCATTTTCTTTTGATTTGATGATTTTTTAAACCAAAAGAATGAGGTCTCTTTTCCTACGACGGCATTATCCGTATCAGGTACAGAGGGTATGATCTCAGCCTGTGTATTAAGGCACCCCATTATTTTGACATAACAAAGTTAAGAAGATTACGCTATGTCTGCAAATATGAGTATGATTATATCATTTGTAAAAGATTTGTTAATTTTGTCATGCAAATCTATTTGCTGAGGGTAGAATATGGAATATCTTTTAAGAAAGCTAAACTATAAGGAACAGGAAAGGATCTGTATTGTAAACGGCAATAATGGATTTGTTGATAAAATACAAAAGTTAAAGCCAGGGATCAGGGTAGATGAAGTAATAGATCCCAAGTATCTTTATGAATTCTGCCTGATTTTTGTCAAAGACGAATCGGATCTTAAAGACACTGTTCCGCAAAGCATACATAATCTTACCGAAGATGGTGTGTTATGGTTTGCCTATCCCAAGAAGAGTTCAAAGAAATATAACTCCGCTATAAGCAGAGATAAAGGCTGGGACCTGGTAAATTCACACGGATTTCAACCAGTCAGGCAGGTCTCCATTGATGAAGACTGGAGTGCATTACGCTTCAGGAATGTCAGATTTATTAAGAGAACCAAATAATTGTTTTCAGGATCTGTCTTCAAAGAGAAGCCTGACCATAGGGTCAGGATCCAGGTCATAAGGGTTATAGGCTGACCTGATAGAAAACGACTGAACCTTCTGGTTCACCATTAATGTTTCAGTCCTGTTACCTGATTGATCACTTATTTGCATTTCAAGAGGAAACTCAAAAATATAGCCTTCCTGAAGTTGTTCAACCAGTACTCTTATCTCTTCTCTCCGGTTATTGTATGTCCAGCTTATTTTTAATTCCGGATGCCCTGTTAAATAAAGCCACTGATGAAAAAAATTATCCAGGTCACGTCCTGATACTTCCTCCATTGCATTTTTAAAGTCGGATGTGAGAGCATTCCGATTACGGTAACGGGCATAGTAGGTTTGTATTCCGCTCCAGAAAAGTTCATCCCCAATTTCATTTCTGAGCATATGTAATACCCAGGCCCCCTTCTGGTAAGAATTGGCACTGAGCAATTTCATAAAATCAACAATAGTAGTGTCAACTACTGGTGTGGGGTGTTGTTTATGGTAGCCGATGACTCTACGTCTTGCCATATTCATAACTGCCCTCAGCCTCGTTTCTCCTTCCCTGCTGCCCTGGTAAAGAGCTGTCAGGTAGGTTGCGAAACACTCACTCAGCCAGATATGATGCCAGTCTTTCTCGGTAACAGAATTTCCGAACCACTGGTGGGCAATCTCGTGAGCCATCAAGCGTTCTGCCCTGTTATCACCTGTTACGGAAGCTTCTGAATAAAA
>Ga0272441_10011668_pt1 | contig 12990 bp, 12 predicted proteins | sample SSMProp6N_FD_193582 | JGI IMG/M metagenome (GOLD analysis project Ga0272441, IMG submission 193582) | Marine sediment archaeal communities from Little Sippewissett salt marsh, Falmouth, MA, United States - SSM-Prop-6N | ecosystem: Environmental > Aquatic > Marine > Wetlands > Sediment ...
TTTGTTCAATAAGTCTCGAATTTTAGTTTTTCAGGAAACCCTAATTATCTATTCTTCCGATATTAGAGATCCCTGGAAGGATCACGTATTCAAACTTCTTATTGATAGCTCCTTTTTATAATAGGCATGAAATAAGTCTAGCGGGAAAGGGTGTATCCTGCAATCTTTCAGATCCTCAAAAAGGATAACAAAATTTAGCTACAGTAATAAATGGGAAAGCTGATGTAGTAAAAATGCATTTCGTTGATATTGTAACTGACGAAAATCCTCAAGATATTACGATAAAAAAACTAAGCTATTTACGCTTAAAAACCAAGAGACTTTTAGAAAAAAACCACAAGAGCTCCTTCTTTTTTATGCTTTGGAGGATTGAAAATATTTCGTGTCTTGCATATGAAATGTGAAACATAATGCTTGAGGACTATAAATTTTATATAAGAAAAATTATATGATTTTCCAGAAAAGAGGGTTTTTTAAATGGATAACTTTTCTTCCAATGAAAATGATAAAAACAAAAAAGGGCTTTAGTAAACTTTACCCAAAGCTTTTTTCATTAACGCTATCAAGATAAAAAAATCTTGTGGAAAAACAGTTTCATTTTCTTAATATGAATTTTATTTATTTATTTTAATTTAAAATATTATATTTTTTTCTTGGATATAAATATAAAAAATGATAATATTTATTAACTACTAAAAGAGAGGTGAATGTTAGTGAAAAGACTGATTTTTTTTATTGTTATCTTTGGAATAATATCTGTATTATTTACTGGTTGTCCTCCAACACCATCCCCAACAGCACCGACAGCAATTACAGGAACTAATCCTTCTAATGGGGCAACTAATGTTCCTTTAAACAAAGTATTATCATGGTCAGGTGGAGATGGAGCAACCAGTTATGAAGTGTATTTTGGAACAAATACTAACCCTCCTAAGGTTGATGAAGTAACAACAAAATCTTATAATCCTGGTCAATTAGCAACTGGAACTACTTACCATTGGAAAATCATTGCTAAAAATTCTATTGGAAATACTTCAAGCGGAAACAAAACATTTGAAACTGCATTTGCAGTTGATATCAGAGGCACTTGGGTTATAAGAGAAACAACACCTGATATGAATCGTCCTACATTCTTACCCTTTAATATTAATACTCAAGATTTGATAACTGGAGAAGCTGAAGGATTTATATTTGATGCGGATGATCCTCAAACACAGTTAGGAATTGCTAATGCTAAAACAGATACATTGGGAAATGTTAATTTAGCTACTTCAGCCTTTATTTTTGTTTTCTGGGAAAATATTGGAACTGTAAATGGAAATGTTATGACTGGAAATGTTACTAAATCTTTCTTACTTGATCCCGCTACATATAACGGAACATTTAGAGCAGAAAAAATGGGCGCAGTTTCCTTCCCAAATCTAGTTGATACATGGGCAGTTGCATACACATCTGGTCCTCTTTCAGGTGGGGGAAATATCGAAATAACTGATGTTGACGGATATGGAAATGTTGTTATTACAGGCGATAAAGAAGGTTCAGTTGCTCCTTCTGGCTTTAGTGATTCTTCCTATTATATGTTCTATGATCTGGGCAATCCGTCTTTGGATATAACATTTACAGGTACTATTAATTCCAATAATAATATTACAGGAACATACGAAAGAAACGGTCAAACTGGTAATTTCACAATGAATAGAATTCTCTAAATATCTAATTTATTATCAAAGAGCTGCCTTTAGGGCGGCTTTTTTTATTATTATTTATATTCTATTTTCATAATATAGAATTTTATTATTATTTATAATTTAAATAATTTTACTAGTTTTACTACATCTTTGTTTTTTGGTAATATATTTTGTATCAATCTAATATAAAGCTATTAATATAAAGCTATACGGTAGGAATCTATCTTATTATTTGTTTAGCCTAATATTAGTGATAACATTACTTTGTTTCATATAATAAGGGAGGTGAATGTTAGTGAAAAGACTGTTATTTTTTATTCTTATTTTTAGTATCTTATCAATTTTATTTACTGGTTGTCCTCCAGTATTGCCTATTGCCCCTACTAATTTAACCATTACCGGGCATACAATAAACAGTGTTTCTTTGATGTGGATGGACAATTCAACAAAGGAAACAGGCTTTAAAATTTACAGAAAAGTAGATGGTGGGTCTTTTTCATTATTCCAGACCGTTGCAGCAAACACTACTACCTGGACTAATACTGGATTGAATACCGGACATACTTACTATTATCATGTAACTGCCTACAACGATAAGGGGGAATCTGCTCCAACAAACAACGTAGATTATTATCCGTACAGTATTGTAATTCAAGACAACTTCGAATCCTATACCGTTGGAAATTATGCAAATACTATCCCCTGGGTTACATATACTAAAACCGGCTCTAGTTATTCGAGAATATCTTCTAATGGAAAAACAGGAAAGGGTCTCTATTTTTATGATCCGGTATATGGAGATTATGCAATGCTTGAAAAATACTGGGGAGGTTTAAATAAGGGACAAATAGAATTCGATGTAAAAGTATTGTCTGGAAGTACTGGATTTGGTGTAAGGACATATCCTCTTTTCAGCTCTCCATATTTCTCAGTTTGGGATCCTGGAACAGGTTTGGGTTTTTATGCTTATGAAGGAACATTCACAAAGCTAAGAAATTTTACCTTTGGTGTTTGGTACCATGTAAGAATGGTTTTTGACTTAACAACTACATCTTATACTGTATTTATCGATGGAGTCAATGAGGGATCTTTCAACACGACAAGTAACAATACTACTGGTATTCAAATACTTTGTTTCAGTGATGCTGAAGGATTTATCTATTTTGATAATCTAGTTGTCAAGAACTTTGGAACATACACTCCAGCACCACCAAAATCTGATAGTTCAACTAATAATTTTACAGGTGCTATAAAGTAATTTGTTTATATTTAAGGCTGCCTTCGGGCAGCTTTTTTTTAAAAAAATCCACTACTGCTGGCACAATAGTGGACGAGAAAATGTTAATAAAAGATATACTTAAGTGATTATACCATATCAAAAAATTCAAATTGTTCTGGATTTAATCAATTTATATACTGCGAATATTAATTTTTTAGTAACAAAAAATTGCGAAAATAGCTTTGATTTTGTTTCTACTCTAGACTAAAATTCTCCATATGACTATATAAATAGAAAATTTTTTCTATAAATCGCTTTATTTAATTTTTCTAGAAGAAAATACGTTTTCGTATTAATAACAAAATTAATATACAGGCAACAATTTTTATTTTTAAAAAATATTTAAAAGAAGTGGTGTATAATATTATTTAATCAAATCTTTTTATCAGGGAGGTAATATTGTGAAAAAAACACTTTTTGTTTTATTTCTAGTTTTTGCACTTGTTGGGTTAGTTTATGCCGTTGACATTCAATTCTGGCATGCCATGGGGGGCGAAAGAATTGAGTATTTTGAAAATGTAGCTAAGGAATTTGAAGCTCTTCATCCGGATATTAATGTAGAAGTTCAATTCAATGGAAGCTACAGAGATAATTTGAACAAAACAATCGCTGCAGTTAACAGTGGAACACCACCAAATGTTGTCCAGGTATTTGAAATTGGTACACAGATGATGATTGATGGTGGAATCATTGTTCCTGTTCAGGATCTTATGGATAATGATCCTACATTCGACCCGGGAATTTTCTTGACACCTATTACAAATTATTACACTGTAGATGGAAAATTATATTCAATTCCATTCAACTCTTCTACAGCTATCATGTACTATAACAAAACAATGTTTGAAGAAGCTGGATTAGATCCTGATAGTCCTCCAAGAACCTTTGAGGATTTTATCGAAGTATGTAAGGCACTAACAGTAAAGGATGCAAATGGAAACATTGAACAAACTGGTTTCACATGGCCATTACACTCATGGTTCATCGAACAGTTATTAGCTGCTCAAAATGCTCCATTAGTCAATAATGGAAATGGAAGAGACGGAAGACCTACTGAATGTGTTATTAATAATGCAGCAGGATTAACAATTTTTGAATGGTTAAATACCCTTGCAGAGGGTGGCTACTTAATCAATACAAAATTCGAAGACTGGAGTGCTGCTAGAAACTTATTCATGTCACAAAAAGCGGGTATACTTTTCGACTCAACTTCAAATGTTGCAAGCCACAAAGCAAATGCAGCTGAAAATGGTTATGAACTCGGAACATGTTTCTTACCAAAACCTGCTGATGCACCTTCTGGTGGAGCAGTTATTGGTGGAGCAAGTCTCTGGATAATCGATGGTAATCCTATGGACGAAATGGAAGCATCATGGGAATTTGTTAAGTTCTTAAATTCAAAGGAACAGCAGATGAACTGGCATAAATTTACAGGATATTTCCCTGTAACAAAGGAAGCTGTTGAAGGTTTGTTATTCTCTGGATTCTACCAGGAAGAACCTGATCACATGACAGCTATGATGCAACTTCTCTTATCTGTTCCTTCAAAGAATACTGCCGGTGCAATCTGTGGAGTTTTCCCAGAAATGAGAACAATTATCGAAACAAAAATCCAAGAAATGTGTAATGGAGAAATCACACCAGTTAAAGCTATTGACGAAGCAGCTGAAGAATGTACTGCTGCAATCGAAGAATATAACTCCATATTTTAGTAGATAACTCTTTTAAGAGGTGGATTATTCCACCTCTTTTTAAATATTCATTATGGGGGATACACGATGAAAATCAATAAAAAACTATTACCGTATTTACTGCTTATACCGACATTTTTAGTAATTGTAATATTTATATATGTTCCAGCATTTGATGCTTTTAAAATGAGTCTTTATAAAGCTGGGCCATTTGGAAATAGACAAATATTCGTTGGAATAAAAAATTTCCAGCAACTATTTGAAAACCCTGCCTATCACGAAGCTGTAATTTTCACTGTTATTTATATCATTACTTCGGTAGTTATTACAATTTTTTTGAGTTTCTTTATGGGACTTTTACTTACAAAAGAGTTACCGGGAACTAAAATTTTCAGAACCTGTCTTTTTGCTCCTTATGCAGTTTCACCAGCTATCGCTGGAACACTTTGGACATTCCTTCTAAGCCCTGTTGTAGGATATTTAAATTATGCCTTTGTTCAAGTATTTGGAATACAAGTTGATTGGCTTACAAGTAAGCCATACGCTTTTTTTGCCCTTTTATTTGCAACAGTATGGAAGATGATGCCCTTTAATATGATTTTTTATATTGGAAGTATTCAAAGCGTTCCTTCGGATCTTTTGGAAGCTGCAACTTTAGATGGTGCAAGTAATTTCAAGAAAACATTTAAAATAATTTTCCCTCTTGTGTCTCCAATAACATTTTATCTTGTAATCATGAATATTGCTACAACAATGTTCCGTTCCTTTGCAATGATTGATGTTATGACAAAAGGAGGCCCGGGAAGTTATACTACAAACATGATTTATAAGGTATATTTAGATGCCTTTGAATATCATAAAAACGGTTCTGCTGCTGCACAAAGTGTTATTTTGTTCTTTGTGATGGTTGTAGTTACAATAATCTATTTCAGATTTGCTGAAAGAAGAGTTCATTATCAATAGGGTGATAATATGACTAAAACTAATAAAAAAAGATTAAATGTATTATTTAGTGAAATTGTATTAATTATTATGGCTTTGATATTTGTTCTTCCGATAATATTGGCTATAACGATGAGTTTACAACCACCGGAAAGTGTTTATTCATTTCCTCCTAAATTTTTCCCAACTGAATTTCACTGGCAGAATTATGTTCAAGCATTTAAAAATGTTCCCTTTGCGAGATTGCTTTTAAACAGTTTTATCGTTGCTATACTTATAACTGCAGGAAAAATTTTTACTGGAACTTTAGCGGGTTATGCATTTTCTAACTTCTTTTTTAAAGGGAAAAATTTTGCTTTTGCCTTTTTATTTGCGACTTTATTTCTTCCAGCAGAAACTCTGATGATTGTCCCACTTTTCTCGCTTATGCATCAATTTGGGTGGATTAATACTTATTATGCTCTCACAATACCATTTATGGCGAGTGCTACCAATGTTTTTCTTTTACGACAGCATTTTATGACTATTCCAAAATCGCTGGAAGATGCTGCTAGAATTGACGGTGCTAGTCCGATGAAATACTTTTTAAAAATCCTACTTCCTCTATCAAAACCAATTATTGGAGGAGCAACAATCATAAACTTTGTTTATGCCTGGAATATGTATCTGTGGCCATTAATAGCTTCCATGGATGACAACATGAAAACTGTTCAAATTGGAGTTAAAATGCTTCAATCAGCTGAAAATACTCAGAACTGGGGAGTTATAATGGCAGGGACACTTGTTGCAGTTCTCCCTACTCTTATTCTATTCTTTGCGTTGCAGGACTTATTCGTTAAAAGTTTGGTAAGATCCGGAATAAAAGAATAAATAAAAAATACAATACTAAATAAAGAATGGCTTGAGGAATTAAGCCATTCTTTTTATTAATGCTAACTGAATTCTATCTACACAGTTTTCAGATTTATCAGCTAAATCTCCTATAGCTCTGACAAATTTTCCTAAATGTTGTTTTTCTGCAAGCTGAATATCCATACTATAGATTTTTTTTACTAGATCTCTTTCCATTTTGTCTTCTATAGATTCTCTTTCACAAGAATTTGCTATATGTTTTTCTACCTTTGAAGTATCACTTACAAGAAAACAAGCTGCTTTTTTTGCTGATTTAAAACTCTTTATTGATAATTCCATTTGTTTAATAATCTCATCTATCAATTCATCAGGGATATTTAAATTTTCTAAAACATAGTATTCTGTTATTCTCTCACATTTGTTGGCGATTTTATCAAACTTTTCAGATAATCCCAAAAGATCTCCTCTAAAATTTGGTAAAAAAGCTCCTTCATACATCAATATTTCAAAATTTCTTCTGCAAATATCTGCATCCGATTCATTTTTATGAATGAGATCGTAAAAAGATTGTATTTCCTCCTTATTTTTGTTTTTTACTTCATCCATAAATTTCTCAAGGTTTTTAATTGTTTCTTCAACCTTATCAAGGTGTTCTAAAAATATATCTATTACCTTCTGTTCCTTTTTTCCAAAATATTTCATAATTTTTCTCCCAATTTTTTCTTTCATATTTATTATATAACATTTATTTATTTCTAGAGTTTATTATTTATTATCCTATGTTTAATTAATAAAGTTACAAAGTAAAAAACATGCTTAAAACAAAAAATATTAAAGCTGAAAAAATTCCTGAAATCAGCGGTGTTGAAACCCATCCAAGAGATATCTTTCTCAATGTTTTTGTATTAAGAGATCTCAAAGATCCCCTTGCTAAACCCGCCCCAATAACAGCTCCTACTATAGCTTGTGAGGATGAGACTGGAACACCAATTATTGCAAAAATCCATAAAGTTACTGATAATGCTAATACTGATATAACAGATGAAAACAAATCAAGTTGTACAATTGACTTTCCAACAGTATACATAACTTTTTTACTATAAGTTATTATTCCAAAACCTATACTCAATCCACCAACTAAAGCAGCTACTTCAAAATTTAGAAATTCTGCAAATGGTCCTGTAACATTAGCGACGTTATTTGCTCCTAAAGCATATGATCCATATGCTCCGATAGCAATTCCCATTATTTTTAAAACAATATTCTGTTTAACCATGGATGTTATTTTATTGAAGAAAAAGCCTATTACTTTATACAAAACAAATCCAAATATTATAGCACCTATAGGTGTGGCTACCCAACAAATTATAACTTTTATAAGCACTGACCAATCCACACTGCTTTTTAATAAGCCTATTCCTATAATTGAGCCCATCATCGCCTGTGATGAGGAAGCTGGTATTCCAATAAAAGTCATTATTGTCATTGAAGCAGCTGCGCAAATAACTCCTATAGTTGCAGTGATAAGTGTTTGAGAACTAACTGAACTCAGTGTATGTAGACCATTTCTTCCTTCCAACATTGCTCCCAACAATACAAACCCCGCTGATATCAATACTGCATTTTTATATTTAATAAGCCCATTTGTAACAGTAGGACCAAAAACATTGGCACCATCATTGGCTCCAAGAGACCATCCAAAAAATATTACAGGAACTAAATACAAAACAATCAACTAAATTCTCCTCTTTAATATATACATTAAAAACATTATGGTTATTTTATCAATTTAACATTCTGATAATATAACAAATGTAAACATAATAAAACAATTTTATTTTTTGTTATTTAAGATAGAATTATTTTTATCTATTCCATAATTATCATGTTTTGCAGAAATATCCATATAATTTCTTCTAATTCATTATAAATATATTTAATTAGAAAAAATCAGAGTTTGTAAAAAACAAAAATAATGATAAAATGTAATCGTTTACGTAATCGATTACAGAGGTGGGAATAAAATGGGAGTAAACATAAAAGATGTAGCAAAATTAGCCGGAGTATCAACAGCAACTGTATCAAGAGTTTTGGCTAAATCTGGTTTTGTCTCAGCTAAACTCAAAGACAAAGTATATGAAGCAATTGAAACTTTAAACTATATACCAAATAATAATGCTAAGGTTCTTAGATCTAATTCTTCAAAAACTATTGGTTTTATACTTCCTGACATATGTAATTCTCATTTCACCTATATTTACAAAGGAGCAGAAGAAGCTTTAGAAGAAAATGGATGGGGAATAATTTTAGCAAATTCTAATGAGAATATTGAAAAGGAAAGAGAAAATTTAAAAAGACTTATTTCTTACAATATTGAAGGATTGCTTTTCATTGGAGTAAGTTGGAATTCAAATATTGAATCACTTATAAAATTAAATAATATTCCCTCAGTATTTTTGGGAAGGAAAGGTAAAAATGAGTTTTCAACTGTCACTATAGATAATTATACTGCTATGCATTCATTATCAAATTATCTTAAAGACATAAATGTAAAAAAAATTATTTACATGGGGGGACCAGATACTAGCTCAAGTGCAATTGAAAGAGCCCGGGCTATTAATGAAAGTGGCTTTGAAGAAACCTTATTGCTCAAAGGTGATTTTTCCTTTGATTCAGGTTATGCAAGATGCTCAGAAATAAAAGATAAGATAAAAAATTATGATGCTATTGTATGTGCAAATGATTTAATTGCATTTGGTGTTATGAATTTTTGTAAAGATTTTGATATTAATATTCCGCAGGATATATTAATCACTGGTTTTGATAATTTGTTTATTTCATCACACATTTATCCGTCCTTGACAACTATAGCACATCCAACAAAGGAAATCGGAAAAGTTGGAGCAAATATCCTACTTGATTTTATATCTAAAAAAAGAAAAGAAGTTGTTCATCTGAAATTAGACCATAAATTAATTATAAGAAACTCAACAAATAAAAACTTTGGAGAAAAATATGAAAAATAAAATAAGTTTCCTGATTATCTCTGATATACATGCTGGAAAAGATTTTGAAACTCTTCCTGGAAGCAAAGCCTTTGAATTATTAGATGTTTTTGTTGATAAAACCAATTCGTTTTTTAACCCCGATTTTATTGTTGACTTAGGTGATAAAATTAATCCACATTCTGAAAAAGAAGATTTTAAGATATTAAATTTGATAATTGATAAATTCATTAATTTAAATAATCCCTCTTTTTTTGTTCAGGGAAATCATGATCTTGAAAATTTAGATTCAAAATTACATTCCAACTTATTTCATTTACATAATAATAAAAAAGCTCAGATGGATAATTTTAATCTTATTTTTTTAAATGCTCAGGATACAATAATAGAAGGTGTTGGAGGATCTGTAAATAAATTTAATTTAAACTGGTTGGATCAAAGTATTGATGATTCAAAAATCAATTTAATTTTCACTCATCAAGCAATAATAGAACAGAATTTGAATCAGAATATTCATTTTAATAAAATGAAAGATCTTGGATACATTCAGCAAAAAGATGAAATATTAAAAATATTTAAAAAACACAAGAGTTTTAAAATGATTTTTAATGGACACTTACACTGGACAAATATAAACATTAAAAAGGATGTTTTTGTTTCAGTTCCATCTTTTATAGATGTTTGGGAAAAGGGAAAAAATCCTGAAGGAAATATCACTTATGTTGAAATAATTGATAAAAAAGTGATTCTAAGTATTTACAGTTTAGTTCCATTTATAAAAGTTACCTCAATATCTTTTGAGATATGAGGTTTAATCAAGGGGAGGTTCAAATGAAATTGAAAAGTTTAATGGTTTTATTGGTACTTTTACTGGTTGTTAGTACATTTGCAGCAACAGAGCTCAAATTCTATTTTCCAGTTCAAGTTGCAGGTCCTTTAGCAATTAAAATGGATGGTATGGTTAAAGAATTTAATGATAATCATCCAGATATTTCAGTAGAAGCAATTTACAGCGGTAACTACGACCAAACAATGCAAAAAGCAGTTACTTCATCCAGAGGCGGAAATCCTCCAGATGTAGCTCTTTTACTCGCTATTGACATTTTTTCTTTAACAGATATGGATTTAGTTCAAGATCTCGATTACTTCAACGAAAAAGAATACACCGAAAAGTTCTTTGAAGGATTTATGGAAAACGCGACACTGAATGGAAAAGTATGGAGTTTACCTTATCAAAGAAGTACTCCAATATTCTATTACAACAAAGAACACTTTGCAGAAGTCGGTTTAGATCCAGAAAATCCTCCAGAAACTTGGGATGAACTTTATGAAGCAGCAAAATTGTTGACTGTAAAGGATGCTAATGGTAATACTACAAGATGGGGATTCGAGGACATTACTGATGATACATGGACTGTACAAGCATGGATTCTCCAGGCTGGAGGTATTTATTCAAACGAAGAAGGAACTATCGCATATTTCAATACTCCTGAAACAACAGATGCTGTTGCATTTAGAAATAAATTAGCTGATGAAGGCTATATGCCTAACCATAGAGCTTATGGTGCTGCTTCTCAGGATTTTGTTGCTGGTGCTTGTTCTATGATGTACAACTCAACAGGTAGTTTAACATTTGTTAAGAACTCTGCTAATTTTGAATATGGTGTTGCTCCATTACCAGGAAACGTTGTTAAAGGTGTTCCTACAGGTGGAGGAAATCTATACATATTCAAAGATATTCCAGAAGAAAACAAACAAGCAGCCTGGACGTTTATTAAATGGCTTACATCACCTGAAAATGCAGCAAAATGGAGCATTGCAACAGGTTATATACCAATAAGAGAAGATGCATTTGATACAGAATTATTGAAAGAATATGTTGATGGATTCCCTTACATTCTCGTTGCTAAGGATCAACTTGCAGTTGCAAAAAGAGAAATGTCCTTCCATAGTAATTCACAGATCAGAGAAGTTTTGCTTTCATATCTTCAAGAAATTTTAGACAACAGAACAAGTGTTGAAGATGGATTAAATGATGTTCAAATGGAAGCAGAAATGATTCTCTATCCATATCAATAATATTTTGGGGGAGTAAATCCCCCTTTTCTTATCATTTTTGGAGGTTAAAATGAAATCAGCGACAAAGAAGAAAATTCTACCTTGGTTATTTATTGCTCCAACTTTCATTTTTTTAATATGGTTTACTTACTACCCTGCATTTAACTCGCTTTTTCTGAGTTTTAACGCCATGAATATGGCTAATCCAGATCCTACATTTATTGGAATTGATAACTATATTCGTGCTTTTAAAACTCCCTTATTCTGGAAAGTGTGCATAAATAACCTTTTCTATACAGTGGTTACAGTTCCAGCTACAATGTTTCTTGCCTTAATGATGGCTATTCTGATAAACAGGAAAATCAAAGGAAAAATATTACATAAAACAGCTATGTATTATCCAAATATTATTCCAATGGCCGCCGCTTCAATGATATGGTTGTATATTTTTCTACCTGGATATGGAATTCTAAATTATCTTCTAAGTTTTCTGGGAGTTCCAAACATCGAATGGGTAAGCAGTCATCAGTTCGCTATGTGGGCTCTTATCATAGTCGCTATATGGAAAAATGCTGGTTATTATATGATAATTTTCCTTGGTGGTTTACAACAACTTCCAAAAGATATCTATGAAGCAGCTACTATTGATGGGGCAAATAATTTCGTAAAATTCAAAAAGATAACGTGGCCACTGATTTCACCAACAACTTTCTTTGTATTAATCATAGCTGTAATTAATTCATTCCAGTCAATAGACCAGATATATTTAATGACCAAGGGAGGTCCAAGTAATTCAACTAATATGTTCGTTTATTATATTTATCAAGTCGCTTTCAGATTTTGGGATTTTGGATATGCATCCGCTCTGACTGTAATTCTTTTAATTCTTTTACTTGCATTTACAGTTTTAGCCTTTGTATTCATTGAAAGAAGAGTATTTTATATGGGAAGTGATAGAAAATGAAAGAAAAAAAATATATAGGAACTCAAATTGCACTAATTATTATAAGTTTTATATTTCTTTTCCCGCTTTATTGGATGATTATTACTGCTTTCAAACCTGCTAACGAAATTTTTTCCTTAGTTCCAAAATGGTTACCGGAAAACTGGACATTTCAAAATTTTGTAGATGTATTTGAAATGCTACCCTTTGGAAAATATTTCATAAATACCGTTATTTTTGTTTTTGGTTTACTTTTCATTCAATTTGTTACAGTTACCTTAGCTGCTTTTGCATTTGCAAGAATGGAATTTAAATTCAAGAATCTATTGTTCATGATATTACTAGTTCAATTGATGATAGCTCCTCAAACACTGGTTGTTCCAAATTATTTGACAATAAGTGGATTGGGATTACTGGATACTAAGACCGCTATCGCTTTACCATATATAGCTTCTGCTATGGGAGTATTTTTGTTGAGGCAAGGATTCAAAGCTATTCCTAAGGAACTTGAAGATGCAGCTACAATAGATGG
>Ga0272441_10011669_pt1 | contig 12989 bp, 14 predicted proteins | sample SSMProp6N_FD_193582 | JGI IMG/M metagenome (GOLD analysis project Ga0272441, IMG submission 193582) | Marine sediment archaeal communities from Little Sippewissett salt marsh, Falmouth, MA, United States - SSM-Prop-6N | ecosystem: Environmental > Aquatic > Marine > Wetlands > Sediment ...
AAAGAAACAAAAATTGTTAAAGACATTAAATAAATAATTTTTTTTGCTTGTAATTAAATAAAAACCAATACTTTGAAATTTATAGTAACAATTGAGTTATTTGAATTAATCATAAACAGGTTCTAACTTTGTTCACGACCCGCAGTAAATTATTGATTTTTAATTTTAGAATGTTAAGATAAAGAATCTTAGATAAGATTACTTTTTTATTTTAAATATATAAATTTTGTTCTTAAAAAATTTAGAGGAGGATATTATAATGAGTATTAAAAAGAAAAAACGAAAACTAAATGCAGTCGATAAATTAAAAGCAAGAATTAAAGAAATTCAAAAATCTTGCAAACATGATTGGAAGTTAATAAAAAAACCAGAATTATCGGAATCATTGGTTCCAGGAATCTTCATAGGTAACAAAGCATCTCCGTTAGAAACAACTTTTCAAAAAGAAATATCGTTAAAATGCAATAAATGTAGTAGAAGATTAATAGCCCCTATAACTTCAATATGTCCATGTTGTTTTGGTTCTATGTATAAGGGAGGTCTTTATACTATTGAAAATGATGGTATGTCAAGTCGTGAAAAATATTTTGGTGAACCTCTTGCCTATCATGCGGTTAGACTTCACCATTGTAGCAAGTGTGGTTTTACTATCGCATCAGATGAATGGAATCAATAAATATAATTAATTTTTTTGAATAGTCATAAATAATAGCAGAGATAAAAAATATCTCTGCTATTTATTTTTAATAAAAACAGGTTCTAACATCGTCCACGATCCGCAGTAACTTTGAAATAAGTTCGAGCGACCGAGAGGAATTCGGCCCTTATCCCCGGAAGTTATAAAAATTAACTTGTTAAAAGGTTGTTTTTTGATAAAATAAATTAATTAAATAAAAAACAAATTTATGAATAAAAATTTTTTATTATTTATTGGAATTTTTATTATTTTACTTATTGTAGGAGGAATTTATATTGTTCAGAGGCAAGACATTAAAATTAATTCCGAGTTATTTTCAAAAGAAGAATCTAAAAACCAAAAAATATATAATACAGAACAAGATATTTTGGACAAAGAAGTCCCGAACAAAGAAAAGGATAAAGAAGAGACTAATAAAGATTGGTGGACTTGTAAGGTTCCATATTTTATGGATACCAACTATGTAGATATTGATTCATTAAAGAAATTTAATTGTCCCTACTGGATGCAGAACATATATTGGGATCGAATATTTTTATATAATAATTATTATTATAGAGACTCTAATATTCCTAACGATAATTATAGCTATATTGGTCCATTAACTACCGCAAAGTTTTATTTTTACAACAGTTTGGAAAAAAAAATTCAAAGAGCTTATTTGAATCTAATCACAGGGCTAATAGCTGTTATTGAAGATCCCTTAGATTCTATAGATGAATTTCAGTATGTTGGTTATCACAAAATTGTTCTTATTTATCCAGATAAAAAAATTAGAACTATTCTTGATGTCAACAGAACTCCATATTATACAGAGTTAAGTAATATGGTATTTTCTCCAAATGGTAATTATATATTTTTTATATTAAGCGGATATGATGTATTTCTAGATGTTAGACTCATAGAGTTAGAATCCACAAAAAATATTTTAGATGGAATAGATCTTTTCTGTAGCTTAGGAGATCTTATATGGTCAGAAGACAAAAAATGGTTTGCCATCAATAATCATTATTGTAGTTATGGTGGTGAAGGATTTCATGGAATTGTAGCTGGGGAACTTAAAGATGGCTTGGAAGCATTTGAGCTTGTTAATTTGGATAATGATTCTAATTGTAATAATAATTGTAAAGTTTATGATTTAAGTTTTGATAAAAACGATGGCTCTCTTCTTAGTTTTTTTATAAAGTATTCTGATGGAACAATAGTAGAATACGTCGGCAATCTGAAACTTAAATCCTATGATGATTTGGAGGAATAATAATTTTTCTAATTAAAAAAAGTTCGAAAATCGTCCCATCCGCCCAGCTGATTAATTGACTTTTGATTTAAAAATGGTATTATAAATAATCTTAAATAAGATTGTTTTTTATTTAAGAAATATATGTTTTGCAATTTAAAATAAGAAAAAAGGAGTGTTTTAAAATGTTTAGAGATATCAAGTATATAACTTTTGAACATAATTTTTTGAAAAGTGGATTATCTAGATATCCAGAAGCTATCATAGAAGAAAAAGGGAGAAAACTATCTTTTTCTAAAAGAAAAAATTTTTTTCTTATTGATAAAGATATTTTTAAATCTAAAAGTCCTTGTGATTATAGACTAAAACCTTTTTTCGATGATAAATTTTCTTTTGGAGACATGTCTAAGCTTACTAGTAGATATTTTGAGAGTAAAAGGTATTTCAATCTAGAAAAAGGTAAAAAAGGAGATTGTTGTTTTTGGAACCCAAAAAATTGCCCTAAGGAGATATTAGACAAATTAAAAAATCCAGAAGAATTTGAAAAAAATTGGGGGAAAACATTTAGTTTTTTACTTAGTTCTACTGAAATTTTTGAAATATTAGATAAAGGATCTAGAAAATGGAAAGAGTATGTTTGGGATAAAATGATAGAAAGAAAAAATAGACCCTTACCAGCAAAAACGATTAAAAAATATTATCTAACAGAAATTAACGGATTACTAGAATTTATTTTATTAAAAATCAATTTGATTTGGACGAGGGAGAATAATTTTCCACTTGAAATAATGTCATTTTTATCCGAAAAAGAAGAATGGACTAAATTTTGTTTATGCCTTATGGAATCAAAGAAAAAATATGGATTTTGTAGAACCGATCTTTTTATAATTTTTCTGACAATATCGGAAAAGTGGAAAGAGAAAACATGGAAGAGATTAAAAGAAGAAACATATTTATCTATTCCTGATATTGAAATTTTCTTAAACATAATTAAAGGTTTAAAGAAAAAGAAGATTAAGGGTCAATGGATAAAATGGACAAAAAGAATTATGGAAAAGTTTTTCTCGGATAAAGGATTCTCAGATTGCAATGCGGGTGAAATATTAGAGATAATGGATAGAATAAAATCAATTAGAATTTTAGGGGCAATTCATAAAAGCTGGAAAATACCGAAATATATAAGAATAGAGGCGATAAATAAAATAGAAAAAATAAAAAGAAAGGAGAAATCAAATGCCACAGATTTATATGATCATTAATGATCGTGCAAAAAAGATTATAATGAAAAAAATTGATTTATTTGCACCTGAACTTGTCTCAAGAATAGAAAAAACGCTTGGAATAGACGGACTAAATGATGTAGCACTGACAATTCCTTCTCCCGTTCTATATACCTATGGAGAAAAAGATATTCAAATTGAAATTCGTTATACAGCTGGAAAGGATGAATATAATCAAGGAAAGCCATTTGAAATTTCTGCTGAAAAACAAGTAAAAATCAATCAAGTAATAAAAAAAATATTCTTTGATTTTTTTACTAACTACCATGATCTCCTGAATGGAAGCAAATCATCATTATCAATATCAATATGGTATAAACCATATTATCAAAGTTGTTTTGAGATAATTGTAAATGATTAAAATTGTAAAAAACGCCTTAACTTTTAGTTGAGGCGTTATTATTCCATCTGAACTTTTTGTTAAATTCTAATTTCTTTTATTTAAATAATTTTTAATTGACAAATTTAAAACAAAAGAATATATTATAACAATAATCTATCTTGTTTAGGCTTGCATCTTAAAAAAAGGAGGAATTTGAAAAATGATTAGATTGACTAAAGGCTAGCTATACCGATTAAGAGCGTTATTTTAAGAATGTCCTGCAAAGGCAGGATTTAGGAAAAATAACGTTGTAGCGCTATGGAGGAGACCTCCATTCAGAAAGAGCCTTATTGTCGCTTATTGAAGCGATCTAGCCAAAAATTTCTATAAAAAGAGCATCATATCTTGAAGATTTCCAATAATCGGTCGATTTCTTCATTGATGCTCTTTTATTTTAGTTATTTTTAAAATAAACTTGTGCTAAAATATAGAAATAAAATTATGAAAAAATATTATCTAAAAATAAGAGAGAGTGATAAGATTTTCTTTGAGGTTATAAAAAATGGCATTAAAACTGTAGATACTAGAGCCGCAACAAAAAAGTTTCAACATATCAAAAAAGAGGATATTTTAGTTTTTGTGTGTGGTAATAAAAAAATAGAAAAAAAGATTAAACAAATAGATTATTTTCAAAACATAGAAGATTTAGTTAAAAAAATTGATTTTAAAAAAATAATGCCATTTGTAAGCTCTCTAAAAGAAGCAAAAAAGGTTTGGTATAGTTTTCCAAATTATAAGAAAAAGATATCAAACTTCGGAATAATTGCTTTTCATTTAGAATAAAGATATTTTTTAAAAATATAGAATCCTAGCATAAATAATTACGGTTTTTAAATTAATAGCTTCTTGTTTATTTTTTTGTTAAAATATAAAAAAAGTTTTAAAAATGAATTTATTAAGAAAATTTAAAATAAAATTTAAACTTTTTTGTCACAAATCCTTAAAAGTTGGTTTTTTTCTTGCGATAAGACAGTTAAAAAGAGCTAATGTATGGACTAGCTCTTTTATAATATTTATAATGTTTCTTACTTTTTTGAACTTAATCGTGGTCAATGGAATACTAATAGGACTTATAGAAGGATCAAGTAGAGCATATCGCGTTCAATATTCAGGTGATATTTTAATATCCAAACCAGAAAACAAAGAATTTATAAAAGATAGTCAAGAAATTATAAAAAAGATACAAAACATAGAAGAAATAGAAAGTATCTCTCCTAGAATGTTAGCAGGAGGTAGAATAATACATGATTATACAAAAAAACTTAAGTTTGCTGAAGTACAAGATCAAACCTCTGCAGAAGTAGCAGGAATAGATCCTGATTTAGAAAAGAAAGTTACCAATATAGAGGAATTAATAATAGCTGGAGAATATCTTGATAAATCTGACAAGAATTATATTTTGGTTGGCAGTAGTTTGCTTAAAAAATATTCCGAAGATTTACCAGGGATAGAAAGCTTAGAAGAAGAAGTAGATGTAGGTAGTAAAATAAAATTATTAGTAGGTCAAAACAGTAAAGAATTAGAAATAAAAGGAATTTTAGATAGTAAAATAGGACAAGTAGGAAGGCGCATTTATTTAGTAGACTCCAGGTTAAAAGAACTTATGGAACAAGAAGAAAAAAATGTGAACGAAATAGCTATAAAAATAAAAGATGAATATACTCCTGAATTTGTTAAAGATATAATCCTAGATAAAAATATAGATCCTAAATATGCTTTAGTCCAAACCTGGGACGAATCCCAAGGAGAGTTTTTAGAAGATATAAAGAATACCTTTAGTATGTTAAGTAATCTTATAGGAGCCATAGGAATTATTGTGTCTTCCATAACTTTATTCATTGTAATTTTTATAAATGCAATTTCCAGAGAAAGATTTATTGGAATTATGAAGGGGATAGGTATTTGTGGAGAAGCGATTCAAGTATCTTATATTATTCAAGCTTTATTTTATATAATAAGTGGGACAACATTGGGGATGCTCGTATTATATGGTTTTTTAAAACCTTATATAGATAAAAACCCCATAGATTTTCCTTTTAGTGACGGAATTCTTGTCGCCCCAATAGAAGATGTTGTTTTTAGAATAGTAATATTAATTATAATTACTATCATAGCCAGTTATATACCTTCAAAAATGATTATTAAGAAAAATACTCTTAATTCTATTTTAGGAAGAAAATAATATGATTAAAGCTGAAAACATAACTAAAATATTTAAGACTGGAGAAGTAGAATTTAAAGCCCTCCAAAATATAAACCTTTTTATAGAAGAAGGAGAGTTTTTAGTTATCACTGGACGTTCGGGTTCTGGGAAGAGTACACTTTTATATCAATTAAGTTTGTTAGATGATCCTACTTCAGGAAAGATAATTTTTGATAATAAAGATATCTCACTTCTATCTAATAGAGAGAAAACATTAATTAGATTAGAAAAATTAGGTTATGTTTTCCAAGATTATGCCTTATTACCCGAGCTAACTGCTTTAGAAAATACGGCTCTAACTCTTTTAATGATGGGCGTAGATTCTAAAAAGGCTTATAAAAAATCAAAAGATACTTTAGCTCAATTTGGGTTAGAAAGTAAAATTAACAATCTGCCTAGCCAATTATCTGGTGGAGAGCAGCAGAGAGTTTCAATTGCTAGAGCAATAGTAAATAATCCTCATATTATCTTTGCGGATGAACCAACTGCAAATTTAGATTCAGAAAATACCAAAGATGTGATTGAAATATTAAAAAAACTAAACCAAGAAGGACAGACAATTGTGATGATATCTCACGAAGAAGATTGTTTTAGCTGTTCTAGCAGAATAATTAAATTGTTAGACGGACAAATAGTTTCTTCTTCTTAAAAGCAATTTATTTTAAAAAGATATAATAAATTTTATATATTTTTTTTATTAAATTAAAAAATGATAAAATAATTAAACAAATAAATTAAAATAAAAATATGCCCAAAGCACTTGAGGAGGAGTTAAAAAAATTAAGGAAAATAGAGATTGCTATAAATAAAAATCTATTCGTTATGTGTTCTATTATTACCTTAATTGTAATGATCATCGTAGTAATAGAATTTTTTAGTAGAGGAAGCTTTCCTCCATCTGGAATAAATTTCTTTTATATTAGTATTTTATTCTTATATACTATTCACAAAGAAATATTAAGATGGTTAGAGAAAAAAGAAATACAAAGACAAGGAGAATACTTTGTTTATGCTTGGATTGCTTTAGTTATTATTTTGTATATTGTTAATTTCTTTACAAAAAATTATTTTAATTATTCTCCAAAAGGAATACCTGTAGGATCAATTGAAAACACGACCCTCATTTCTTTAGAGGTCTTTGCAATTTTTATTTTTACTAGAATATCAAAGGCAGTAAAAATAAATTTAGAAAAAAAATAATATAAAAACGATCTTTTATTAATTTCTTATAAAAATATGGAGATAAAACAAATACAAGAAGTCGTTGACAATTGGATAAAGAAATATACTGGCGGTTATTGGAAGCCTAATAATATGATGTTAAGACTGATAGAGGAGGTAGGAGAATTAGCTAGAGAAGTAAATCATAAATATGGAGAAAAACCTCCCAAGCCAGAAGAAAAAGATAAGGATATTGGAGATGAAGCTGCTGACGTATTATTTACTTTAATATGCTTAGTAAATTCTTTAGATATAGATCTAGAAGAATCATTTAAAAAGGTTATTAAAAAGTATGAGGAGAGAGATGCTAATAGACATCATTAATCTATAAAATAGGATTTAATTTTATCGATAATTCTAATAAAAGATTGATTTTATTTAGGGAATTTTTTATATAATATAATATGAAAAAAATAATTAAAATTGCAGGAGCTGGCTTATCAGGTTTGACTACAGGTATTAATTTGCTAAAAGCAGGATATAAGGTTATTATTTATGAAGAAAAAGAAAATGTGGGAATAAAATCTGATAATGAATTCCAAGTTATAGTTAATTGGATGAGTGATCTTGATGTAATAGAAACTTTAAAGAGAATAAATATAGAAATAAATTTTTCCATAAATCCTATTAAAAAAAGTATTTTATTTGGACCTGGCTTAAATAAGAAAGTAGTTTTTAACCCTGTTAAGCCAATTTTTTATTTAATTAAAAGAGGGATAAAAGAAGATTGCATTGATTTTTCCTTAAAACAACAATTTATTAGACAAGGAGGAAAGATCAAATTTAATACTAGAGCAAATTTGGAAAACATGGATATAATTGCTATTGGTTCTAAAAAAGCCCAAATTATGACTATTGGATATAATTTTAAAACTAACTTCCAAGATATTGTTTGCAACATAATAGATAATGATCTTGCTCCTAATGTATATGCTTATCTTATAATTAAAAATGGCCAAGGAACAATAGCTAGTGCTTTGTCAAAAGATTTTAAAAATAGAGAAATGTATCTACAGAAAACAATAACAGCTTTTCAAAAAAAATTAGGATTAGTAATAAAAGATAAAAAGAAATTTCAGGGTTTTGCAGATTTTTTTCTTACTAAAACAGCAAAAAAAGATGGAAAATTATATGTTGGCGAAGCCGCAGGATTTCAAGATAATTTAGTAGGATTAGGAATCTTTTTTGCACTAAAATCTGGACATCTTGCTGCAAAAAGTATTATAGAAAAATTAGATTATGATAAATTATGGAAAAAAGAATTTAATAATTTTTTAAAAATAAGCATAATTAATAGATTTTTATTTGAATTTTTAGTATATAAAAATTTTAATAAATTAATAAAATTAATTAAAAAACATCAAGAAAATTTATTAGACTTAATAAAAAAAGGATATAAATTTGATTGGAAAATGAAAATAATATATATTATAGCTTATTTATTTATGAGAAAAAGAGTGATACGTAAATAAAGTTTTCTTATTTCATTTTTAAATTAAAATAATTATTTCAAAAATAAAAAGTATGAAATATCATTTAATCTATAACCCAACAGCACGTAGTGGACGTAGTAAATCTGATTTTAAAAAAATAGTTAAAATATTTGAAGCAAAAAAAATAGAATTTGAAAAGTCGCTAACAACAAAAAAAGATGAAGCAATAGATATCGCAAAAAATATTACTAAAAAGCAAGCTTCTGTTATTGTGGCTATAGGAGGCGATGGTACTATAGGAGAAGTTATTACTGGTTTAATGAAACAACCGAAAGAAGAAAGACCTATTTTAGGCGTATTGCATATTGGAACTAGTTCTGATTTTTCTGTATATCACAAAATCCCAATTGCAATTGATGAAGCTGTTAATTTTTTATTTCAAGCCGATACTGTTGAAATTGATGTAGGCGAAATAATATGTTGGGATTTGTTTAAAAAAGAACGTATAGTGTCACACTTTGGCTGTAATGTTAATATTGGTTTAGGACCAAGTATTGCTTCTAAATCAGGTAACAGGTATAGACGTTACTTAGGTAATTTTTTAGGAACATTATTGGCAACTTTAATTTCTTTAATACAACATAAAAAAAGCAAAGTTAAAATTATGATAGATGACAAAAAACAAGATCTCAATAATCTTATTAATTTAACAATTGGAAAAAATCCTTATCTAGCTTCGGGAATGAGAATTCCCATTGATATTTCTAGTGATGATAAAAAACTATATTATATGTCGCTTCAATCTAATTCAAAAATAAAACTTCTTACTCAACTTTGGAGACTTTATTGGGGAAATATTTTAGATTATTCAGGAGCAAATTTTGGACGTGGTAAAAATATAATAATTTCATCAGATAATCTTGATAAAATTGAATTTGATGGTGATGTTCGTGGCTATCTACCTGCAACCATTAAAATAGTCCCTCAAGCAATCAAAATATTAAAAAATCTATAGAGATTTTAAACATAGAAAAAATTTTGCATATTAAATTAAATAAAGATGATTAATAAAAATAAATCTTTGACAGCTTTTGAAAAATTTATTTTCTTTCAATATTTAAAAGTATATGTTTTTTTAAAATATTTAAAAAAGTTTTTTTTAGGTAAAATTGGTTTTAAACAATTTATATTATTTTTAAAAAGAGTACTTTTGCTTTTTAATAAAATAAAAGTTAATAAAGTTGTGAAAACTCAAGGAGTATATAAAATACATATTTATCTTCCTGCTTTTCCCACTAAAGCGTTTTTTATTGCTCTTGATAAGTTTTTAAATAAAACAAAAAATTCCATAGATCTCTATCCAGCTTCTGTATTATTGTCAATTAGTAAAATTTGTAATTATAATTGTCCTCATTGTTATCAAAAGTTAGATTCTATAAATCAAATGCCATTAGATAGCTTGTGTAATACAGCTAAAAAAATTCAAGACTTAAAAATAAGCTTTATTAATATTGAAGGTGGTGAACCATTAATTAGTTTTAAGCGACTTATTGCCGTTCTAAAAGTTTTAGATAAAAATAAATCTGAGATTTGGATAAACACAAACGGGAGCTCTTTAACAAAAGAAAAAGCAAAGAAAATGAAGGAATTGGGTGTTTTTGGGGTTATGGTTTCTTTGCATCATTGGCAAAGGGAAAAACATGACAAATTTGTAGGCGTTAAAGGGGCCTATGATATTGCTGTTTCTGCATTAAATTTACTCAATCAAGTCGGTCTATCTACAGCAATTAATTGTACAGGTACACAAAAACTTGTTGAAAGTGGGGGAGTAGAAAAAATAATGCAAATAGCAAAAAATACTAATTGTGCTCTTGTCCAACTTATTCATGAAAAACCAGCAGGAGCGTGGTTGAAAAGAGAAGGAACTTTAAAAAAAGAATATATTAATAAACTATGTAAATATCATCTTGTTTACTCTCTTGATAAAAAATATAAAGATTATCCAGCTATTTCTTCTCAAGCATATGAATCTTTAAAAGAGAATTTTGGTTGTACTGCAGGTGGGATAGAACGTTTTTACATTAATGCCAGCGGTGAAGTTCAACCATGTGAATTTGTTAATCTTACTTTTGGGAATTTGACAAAAGAGCCTTTTTTAAAAATTTATAAAAGAATGAAAAATGTTTTTAAGAACCCAAGAACAAAATGGATTTGTTGTACAGAAAATAATAAAATTAAAAAAGCAATGAAACAATTAAAAAATAAAAAGACTCCACTGCCAAAAAAAATGTCTAAAAAAATTATTGATAATTTTAATTTAGGAGAAAAAACATCTCTTTATAAAAAAATGAAATTATATGATGAATAAAACAATAAAGTTTATTAATGCTTACATCAAATCAATGCGTCCTTACACTTTTTTTATTACTGGAATAGCTGGTATTTTAGGTCTTTTATTAATTGAAAATAACGGAGAAATTTGGCGTAATATTATTATTTTAATACTTCTTTTTACAAGTTATGGTATTAATCAAGTTATTAATGACTTTTTAGGAATAAAAGAAGATAAATACAATGCTCCGTTGAGACCAATTGTTTCTGGTGAACTTAACAAAAGAGCTGCTGTTTTAACTACAATATTTTTATTTATTATTGGAACAGTTGCAACTTATTTTCTTAATCCCTATGCATTAATAATTTACTTTTTAGCTTATTTAATGAATATTATATATGAATGGATGAAATCTATTCCTTTTTTAGGTAATATTTGGTTTGGACTTATGATTGGTTTAGCTCCTATATATGGAGCATTAGCATCAAGCAATCTAAGCCTATATGATATTATAAATTATCCTAATTTAATATATATCTTTATATTAGTCGTTACTTCTTCTTCGGCGCTTTGTTATTATACTTATTTCAAAGATTATGAAGGAGATAAAAAAGTAGGAAAAAATACATTAATTGTTTTTTTTGGACCACAGAAAGTAAGATATTTGAATCTCCCAACAACTATTTTACCCTTTTTTTTAACTTGGGTTTTTATCCAATTTGGTTTCTTATCCTTTAGATTTAATTATATTTTTTTATTTTTTATATCTGTAGCTTTTCTTTTTTCTTTATATGCTGGATTTTTTTGTTTTAAAAAATTAGATAAAGCTAAAAAAGCCTTGGAATTAAATTTTGAATGCACATCTCTTTTTTTGTCTTCTCTTCTTATTCTTATAAATCCAATAATCGGAATATTTTTATTTATTTTGTCTTTTATCTTTATTAAAATCTTTTATTATTTAATGTATAAGAAAGATTTCTATTAATTAATGTTTTTTTATTTTAATTTTTGTATTATAATAAAATAATAAATAATAAATAATAAATATAAATAATTTAAAAATATGAACAATTTAAGAAAAAAATTTTACAAAAAACTATTTTTAATTGCGGCATTTTATGATTTTATTTTAGGTTTTATTTTTCTATTTTTTTATAAACCACTCTTCCGTGCTTTAAAAATTCCTATCCCACTAGATTCTTCTTATCTTTCTTTGTCTGCTGCTTTTGTCTTTACTTTAGGTATTGCTTATTATCTTATTTATAAAAACATTGAAGGTAATCGAGACTTGGTTAAAGTGGGTATATTCTATAAATTTACCTATGTGCTTATAAGTCTTTATTATTTTTTGTTTGGTACTGTTCCACATATGATTTTTGTAGTTTTTGCTATATTTGATACTATTTTCTTAGTTTTATTTTTAGAATTTCTTGTATATATTTTGAGAAATCAAGAACAAGAAAATAAATAAAGTGATTTTTAAATTAATAAAAAAACCGCTTGAAAGAAAAAGCGGTTTTTTTGCTAAAATAAAATAACATGTTATCTTATTTAAATCTAAAAAAAGAATTAAAAATTAAAGCAAACCCTAAAAAAGCAAAGATTTTACAAAGGTTTTTTAAAACAGGCCCTGGAGAATATGGTGAAGGGGATGTTTTTTTAGGCCTTATTTCTTCTGATATAAAAGAAATAGCTAAAAAATATAATAAATTAAATACAAAAGGAATATTAAAATTATTACATTCTAAGATTCATGAAGAACGTGTAACTGCTCTTAGAATTATGATAGATAAATTTCAGAAAGGGGAGCAGGAAAAAATTTACAATTTATATTTAGAAAATACTAAATATATTAATAATTGGGATTTGGTAGATTTATCAGCTCATAAAATAATAGGGGAGTATTTTTTAAACAAACCTAAGTCAATTTTATATAAATTAGCCAAGTCAAAAAATATTTGGGAGAGAAGAATAAGTATTATTTCTACATTTACTTTTATAAGAAACAATGAATTTTCAGAAACTCTTAAAATAGCTGAATTATTATTAAAAGATAAACATGATTTAATACATAAAGCAGTTGGTTGGATGCTAAGAGAAGTTGGGAAAAGAGATTCAAATATAGAAGAAGAATTCCTTAAAAAATACTATAAAAAAATGCCTCGAACTATGCTACGTTATGCTATTGAAAAATTTCCAGAGAA
>Ga0272441_10011671_pt1 | contig 12986 bp, 9 predicted proteins | sample SSMProp6N_FD_193582 | JGI IMG/M metagenome (GOLD analysis project Ga0272441, IMG submission 193582) | Marine sediment archaeal communities from Little Sippewissett salt marsh, Falmouth, MA, United States - SSM-Prop-6N | ecosystem: Environmental > Aquatic > Marine > Wetlands > Sediment ...
TAGAGGAGGGGCGAGGACCACTCTGAGGGCGGCCCTCGCCCTTAACGCACCACCCGGCTCCCGATGGGGTGGTGTTACGCGCGGCGGACGGGCGCCTGTCCCGGGCGGGCAGCCCTCCGCCTTTTTTATGCACGCCTCAGCGATGAATCAGAACGCTTTCTGGGACCACAGCAATCAGAGTCATTCTATCGAGTCACACCTGCCATGACAACGGAATTGACGTCGGCGCACATTTGCGGCGCTGTAGTTCCTATAACTCTTTTCCAGCCTCCTGCCCTTACCCGGCCTGATGCGGTTTTCGCGGGCGTTCGTCGCTCGCCGCCTTTGCGGTCTCGCCGCGCGCCTTGCCGGGGCAGACGCCGAAACTACGGCACCGGCACGTGGTCGAGCAGCGATCGGATCACGTCTTCGCTCGTCTTCTCTTCCGCCTGAGCCTCGTAACTGACGATCACGCGATGACGCAGCACATCGGGTGCGATGTCTTTCACGTCCTGCGGCGTTACATACCCACGCCCCCCCAGGAACGCCATCGCCCGCGCTCCTCTCGCCAGGTAGATCGTCGCGCGCGGGGATGCGCCGTATTCGATCCAATCGCCGACGTCCAAACCGAACTCGTGCGGTGTTCGCGTGGCGTGCACGAGCGTGACGATGTAGTCCTTCACCTTGTCATCCATGTAGATGTCGTCGAGCACCTTGCGCGCGGCGAAGACCTGTTCGGGTTCGATCGTTGCAGAGACCTCCGGAGCGCTCCGTTGCGGGCCCATGCGGTCCAGAATCAAGCGCTCTTCCTCGATCGAGGGATAATCGACGAGCAGCTTGAGCATGAACCGGTCGACCTGCGCTTCGGGTAGCGGGTACGTGCCTTCCTGCTCGATCGGATTCTGCGTGGCCAGCACCAGGAACGGCTCATCCAGCTTCAGCGTGGTCTCGCCGATTGTGACCTGCCGTTCCTGCATCGCCTCCAGCAACGCGCTCTGCACCTTGGCCGGCGCGCGGTTGATTTCGTCGGCGAGGACGATGTTCGCGAAGACCGGTCCCTTCTTCACCACGAAACTGGCGTCCTGCGGCTGAAACACCATCGTGCCGATGATGTCCGCCGGCAGCAGGTCGGGCGTGAATTGCAGGCGTTGAAAACGCGTGTTGATCGCGCGGGCGAGCGATGCGACCGCCGTTGTCTTTGCCAGGCCGGGGACGCCTTCGAGTAGCAGGTGCCCGTCGGACAGCAATCCGACCAGCATCTTGCGCAGCAGGTTGTCCTGCCCGACGATGACGCGGCGAATCTCGGTGAGCAGGCGGTCAAAATGCTCGGCGTGTTGACGCACGAGCTCGCCAACTTGCTGGACTTCCGTATGCGTGATGGCCATCAGCCACAACCTCCATATGATCTACCGATACATCCGGCCGTGAACGTAACGTGTGTCGGGGGCTTGTTTCAAGGGGCTGGCGGTGCGTCGTGCTACGCGGTGACGGCGAACGGGAGGGCGTTCGACGCCATGAGCCCCGAGAAACTCGCGCCACAACCGGCTGGCCTGTCTGCGTCACCTTGGTCAGCGCCGCCGTTCGTCCCCGGCACGCCGGGCGCATTTCCTTGTCAAGCGGGTCGACCCTGCTACACTTTGACGCCATGCGAAAGAATTACATACTGGACGCGAATATCCTTATTCACGATCCGTACTCGATATTCCAGTTCGCCGACAACACCGTGATCATACCCGTCGGTGTGATCGGGGAGTTGGATCGGTTCAAGAAGGAGCCGACGGACCGCGGATTCAGTGCGCGGGCCGTCGTGCGACTGCTGGACGAGCTCCGAAACGGACAGAGTTTGGCTTCGGGCGTGACCCTCGAAAACGGCGGGCACCTGCGCGTTTACTGCGAGCCCGATCGTGTGTTGAGCGGCGGGACGGAGCCGGCTGACACTGAGATTCTCCGCGTCGCTCGCACGATCAAGGAGGCCGAGCACGGCACCCCCGTCGTGATCGTGACCAAGGACATCAACCTGCGCATCCGTGCGGACGCTGTCGGCCTGCGCGCCGAAGATTACGAGTCGGACCAGGTGCGGCTCACAGATGTCATGGCCGGGAAGGGTGAGATCAGCGTGAGCCCGGCCCAGTTGGAGGAGTTCCGGCGCGAAGGCCGGTTGTCACTGCCGCACGGCGAGCTCGAGCCGAACGAGTACGTCCTCCTTCGAGCCGCAGGGGAAGACCGGACGACGTCGCTTGCCCGGCACGACATGGCGAGCCACGCCCTGACGGCCCTGCGGGATCCGCAGAAGGGCCTGTGGGGCGTGCGGCCGCGCAACAAAGAACAGTACTACGCCGTCGACGCGCTCACGGACGAGCGAATCAACCTTGTTTCACTGCTCGGAAAGGCTGGGACCGGCAAGACCCTCTTGGCCCTTGCCGCCGCCATGCATCTCTCGTGCAGACGCCGGCGATATCGCGGCATCCTCGTCTGCCGCCCGATTGTCCCGGTCGGTCGGGACCTGGGCTATCTTCCCGGCGACATCGGCCGCAAGCTTGCCCCGTGGATGAAGCCGGTCATCGACACGATCGAGTTCCTCCTCGACACGGGCGGACCGATCAAGGGCAAACACGACTGCGCCAGCCTTATGCGATCGGGTGATATCGAAATCCAGCCACTGACCTACATCCGCGGGCGGAGCATCACCAACCGGTTTGTCGTGATCGATGAGGCGCAGAACCTCACGCCCCTGGAAATCAAAACCGTGATTACGCGGATTGGCGAAGCCGCGAAGATTGTCCTTACCGGCGATCCGTGGCAGATCGACAATCCGTACGTGGACCGGAACAGCAACGGTTTCACATACCTCATCAACCGGTTTCGGTCGCAGTCGCTGGCGGCACACGTCCAGCTCCAGAAGGGGGAGCGGAGCAACCTTGCGGAGCTGGCCGCCAACCTGCTGTGAACGCGTCTGGCAGCGGTTTCAGCGCTTGTCAACGGCTCGCAAACACCGCGCAAGACCACCAGTGTGCAGTAGTTGGGGGTGAATTGTGGATAACTTGTAAATAGTGTTTTTTCTGCAGATTCTTTATGGCGGTTCCTCGACGGTCTAGCTTTTCCCGTCCAATAACTTACGTGATCTTAACAACTCGTAAGCGCTCTTAATCGGGTGTCAACAACCACTCCCGCACGCCGCGCAGTTTGACCGGGTCAGAAACGCGTGCTATATTTACCGTGCGACGTTGAGGTCGCGTGATGCTCGGCACCTCAGAAGTTTCCCGAGCAACTCCGGTAGAGCGAGGTTGACCGTCCAAAGAGCATTGGATGTCGGCAGCGATGCACGGCGCAGTGCGAGGTGAACTCATAGCCCGGACGGCGGCTCGTTTGAATGCACGGGAGCGTTCAGGTGCCAAAACCCTACAAGGGTTGTTCGTGCGGTTCTCGGCTTGCCGGGTGCGGCACGAACCAGGCGAGAGCTGATCGAGACTCCGAGGCACCGGCAAGTGGGGCCGCAAGGTTCCGGTTGTGAAGTGCGAGGGAGGAGCCCGGGCGAAATCCCGGACAAGGTTCTCGCTGCTAGGCCCTAGAAGGGTGAAACCCAAGGGAGCAGCCAGTTGTCGGCATACTAAAACTGTGTCGGCGACCAGGGACTCTCGGCAGGGTTGAAGCCCAGGAACCGCGGCCTGCTGGGCCGGCCTAACGCTTCGGCGTGGGAGCACCGGTGGGTGAAACGGTATGTGGGTTCTTCCGGGCGGAAACGTACCGGATACCTGTCGAGTGGGGAAAGCTCCGAAGGGTGAATCCCATGAGCGCTGCCGGTGTGAAACAAAACCGGCACGGGCTCGGAGGGAGTAAATCGTCAAGAGGGTAACCAAACCCTGAAGGCGAAACGTAGCGGGCAGGCAAAACCCGCACTGAGTGGACCTCCGATCCTTGATGTGCTGAAGGGAAGAAAAGCCCATGAGAGGAGTTCGGTGGCTTCGGCCGCCGGGCTAGGTCACGTTGGACAAGACTCTGGAGGAAGGCGAGATCTGAAGAGAGGATGCACTGGTCGCTTAACTGTGGTCGGCGCAGTCCGGTGAAGGAAAACCGCAGAGCCGAGGAAACGGCCAACGGCAGAGCGGGATCGCAAAACCAATAACTGCGATACTTCGGCGGACCTAAGACTCTGGACAGATAGCCAATTCCGAGAGGACGTCAGAAGGCGGTAACGCTTTCTGGCGAGCAACGTGGCTGAAGACTCTGAAGGGCAGAACGGGCATCTAACGCCTCGCGTCGCTTTTTTCATGCGCCCATTTCATGCCACCCCCGGTATACGCGCCAGTAGGTACCCTCCAACGCCCTCTACCCTCGTACACTGAGTCTACACCGTGCCTCTACGGAAGCTCCCCGGCTCCTATGGGCGCTGCGTGGTGCGATGTTCGCTGACGGACCGTAGGCAGCGTTCCTATTCGTACAAGCCGCTCTCGCTGGGCGGGCTTTGCCGGCGCTCGCCAGCCGCGTTTGGTCGCGTGCTTTCATCAACCGCGATGTAGTTTCGGTGGATCCAGCCGGTGTCGTGCCGCGTGTCGAAGGTCTCGAACAGAACGCCGACCGTGCTGTCGCGCGTGACGTAGCGGACGTGCCGGGACACCTCGCGTGCACGGGGTGTGCCGTCTTCGGCCGCCACCAGGAACCCTTCGATCTCCGCGTTGTCGGGGACCTCGAATGCGGTGTCCTTGGACAACCGGGTGAGCGCCTCGACAGCGTTGGCCTTCAGCAACTTGGGCCACAGCGCTTCGAACAACCCCCGCGACGCATAGATGTCGACGATGTTGATGTCGCCGTTGATAACCGCCACGTAGCCGAGCGCGTCGGGGTGCTCGGCGACGATACCTGCCAGCACGTCCGTGTAGGCCTTTGCCGATTCCTTCACGGCGTCGTTCTCGAGGCTCAGTTCGAAGCTCGAAGCCGACACACTGGACCGCACCTCTGCATCCAGGTTTCGGTTGAGGGCACGCTGTTTCTCGGGTACGTCCCGCCACACAGCCGATTGGCTACCGGCGCGCTGAACAGCGTATTTCATGTCACTTCCGCCGAGGGCGTTGCCGGAGATGATGAACGCATGAGCATGCTCTGCGCCACGCCGGCTCCAGCGGCCCTGTTCGACGCAGAATGCCGCAATCGGCACCTTGCCCGACTTGGGAGCGAGGATGAGGTCGACGGCGAGGACGCGGTCCTGCTTGCCGCCGCGGACGATGTCGCCGGCCTGGATGAAGACATCGCAATCGCCGGAGACATTCTCAACGGTCAGTTCGTTTACGTTGCTGGTCTCGTGGACGATGACCTGCTTGTGCTCGAGCGCCTCTGTGAGTGTCAGGCAGCGCGTGTCGGGCATGCGCTCCTGGCCGTGCACCAGGTAGACGGCCAGGTTCTCGTGCGTGTAGGGCCCGGTCAGATGGAACGGGCCGGTACGCGTGGTGGGGGGAGAAGAGTCGGCAGCTCGTGGCTCTTTCGTGGTCTCCATGCCCGGTTTCGCCTTGTCCGCGTGACAAGAAGCGAGCGCGACGAGACCCAGCAGCAGCAGCAGGTGGCCGTTTCTCATGGTGGATCCTCCGGTTGGCGGTGAGGACGGCCGGCACATGCGTGGTCGGCCCGGGGGTGACATAGCTGGCTCCGGATGGCGGAATCAGCCGGTTCACACTTACGTGTATACCGACATTCCACGGCGGCGCTGCATTTGACGCCGCTTTGCCGCGAAGGTTCCCGGCAGAGGGAGCTTTGATGGGTTTGCGCGGGTTCCGGCGTCTCGACTGCGGGGTGGCGTGCCCTGCGGCTGGATGGCATAATGCTGGATCCGGGCCCATTGGGGCTGTCAGGTGGTTGCTTTTCCCCCCTTTCGTAGAGGAGTCACGATGACCGACCCACGTGTCACCAAGCTAGCCAATACGCTCATCAATTACTCCTGCGCCGTCCAGACAGGTGAGAAGATACTGATCGAGGCGATCGATATCCCGCTCGAGTTCGTCACCGAGTGCGTGCGGCTCGCCAGCGAAGCCGGAGGGCATCCGCTCGTATTGCTCAAGTCGAACCGCATAGACCGCGCGCTGCGGCAGGTGGCGACGGAGGCGCAGTTCAGCCTGATAGCCGACGTCGAGCGCCTCCAGATGGAGAATGTGCAGTGCTACATCGGCGCTCGTGGCAATTACAACGTGTCCGAGTTGTCCGACGTCCCGCTCGAGAAGCAGAAGGTCTGGGAATCGACGGTCTGGCGGCGTGTCCACAGCGATATTCGCGTGCCCAAGACGCGCTGGGTCGTCCTGCGCTGGCCGACTCCGAGCATGGCCCAGCTCGCCGACATGTCCACGAACGCGTTCGAGGACTTCTACTTCAACGTCTGCACGATGGACTACGCGAAGATGGGTCGCGAGATGGAGCACTTGAAGAAGCGGATGGAAGCGACCGACCAGGTCCACCTCAAGGGCCCCGGCGACACGGATTTGACGTTCTCGATCAAGGGCATTCCGGCGATTCCCTGCGCGGGCAAGCTGAACATCCCCGATGGGGAGGTCTTCACGGCGCCGGTGCGTGACAGCGTGAACGGCGTCATCCATTACAACACGCCGACGATGTACCGCGGCTCGACGCACGAGAATATTCGCCTGGTCTTCAAGGAGGGGAAGATTGTGGAGGCGACCAGCTCGAATACGACAAAGCTCAACGAGGTGCTCGATACGGACGAGGGAGCTCGGTACGTGGGTGAGTTCGCGTTCGGCGTGAACCCGTTCATCACGAAGGCGATGAAGGACATTCTCTTTGACGAGAAGATCTCGGGCAGCATCCACTTCACGCCGGGCAAGGCCTACGACGAGGCCCCCAACGGCAACGACAGCGAGATTCACTGGGACATGGTCATGCTCCAGACGCCGGAATACGGCGGGGGCGAGATCTACTTTGACGGGGAGCTTGTCCGCAAAGACGGGCTGTTCGTGACCAAGGACCTGCAGAGTCTGAATCCTGACGCTTTGAAGTAGTCATCCGACGGTCTCGGTCCGGCGGCGCGCTCGCCTGCTCGTATCGCAGAGCCGCGCCGCCAGACCGGCACACCCCGCTTCTCCTGCCGATCTCCGGGGGACTGAAACAGCACATCGCGAGCTTGATCGGGGCGGAGTCTGCTACACCCTTCACGTCTTAACGGATAGTTAGCGCGCTTCTCGTAAACCCGGCATCTCTTCTTCATGGCCGAGCGATAAAACCACACGCGGATCGTGTCCCGTCTTGTACAGCGGGGATGGGTGCAACCAGCGCGGAGCCGCATGTACGTGAACATCGCGCAGAAGTGGTGCGTGGAGATGATGGAGAGAAACCATCGATTGGGCGTGCCGTGGGCGCGGCACGTGCGGGGCGCGGTGAGTCCCTCCGAACGAAATCCGGTGTTGAGCCTCGTGGGGAGCGTGTGTTCGTTGTTGGGGTCTGTAACGGCGGTGCGTCGAGTTCGCTGTCGGTAGCCGAAGAACGGTAACTGCGTTTTAACCATGGTCTGAACAGAACCTAATGGTCATGGAGTACACAGGGTCTTCCTATGGGACGTACACAAGCAGATGTGGAGGTAGGTCGAATGAGATGTAACTACGGGTACGGGTACAAGGGTCGACGCAGGAAAGGTTTTACGCTGATTGAGTTGCTGGTGGTGGTTGCCATCATCGCGTTGCTCATCTCGATTCTCCTGCCGTCGTTGAGTTCAGCGAGGAAACAGGCGCGTGCGGTCAAGTGTGCTGCGAACTTGCGGAGCGTGGGACAGGCCTTTGGTCTCTATCTGGCTGAGAACAACGCGATGTTCCCGCCGTCGTATATGTACCCGCACAACGCCGCCGGCGACGTGGACCTGAACAACCAGCCGTACGATCACGCGTACGGCTACGTGCACTGGTCGTATTTCCTGTTCAACAACGGCCAGGTGAAATGGGAGGCGTTCGAATGTCCTGACTTCCCGAAGGGCGGGACGCCGCGGACCAACCCCGGGCCACTGAAATACGACTGGGAATACGGCGCACAGCGCGACCAGAACAGCCAGAGCGAGCCGAACGCCCTGCAGGATCGCCAGGCTCCACGCATGGCGTACACGGCGAATGCGGCCGTTATCCCGCGTAACAAGCTCAAGGCGTACATGGTGCCGGGCAAGCCGCGGCACAACCAGTTCGTTTCGGAAGCCCGCATCTCGGAGCCGCGCGGCGTCATCGTCGCCGGCGAACTGCACACGAACTGGAAGGCCTCCGCGATCGGAAGTGGTGGCGGGTACCTGAGCAAGAGCCACCGATCAGTGAGCGCCTTCTTCAACGAGTCGACGAATGCCGACGAGTACGCCGCTCCGAACTACGGCGGTTTCTACTACGGGATCCCGGGGCATCCGACGTACGGGCTTCGGCCGCTGAACGAGTTGGAAGACATGATCGGGGTCATCGAAACGGGTGCGGATGGTCCTGAGGTGAACGCGATTGGCCGTCATCACCCGGGTGGCGACAAGCTGGGCGGGACGTCGAACTTCCTCTACACCGATGGTCACGTGGAACGTAAGACGATCCTGCAGACGATGAAGGATCGTGAGTGGGGTTCGGAGTATTACAGCCTGACGGGCGGCGGCACGAAGATTCGCAACGAGAACGAGTAGGGAGACAGGTAGAACGGAGAGAGAAGAGGCAGGGAGTGGCAGGGCCCATGCGCTGGGATGTAGACATGGGCGTGCGCGAAGAAGCGAAAGCTGTGTATACACGCTACTTGTGAGAACATCGCGTGTGGCGATAGTGGTCCAGATCTAACGGTGCTGTCTGGAGGTGACTGATGATGTCCAGTGTGCAGAGAGTAGGTCTACTCGGAGGGATTGTACTGGGGCTGTGTCTCGCCCCGGTGGCTATGGCGGACGTGAATGTCACGTTTGACTGCAGCCAGGACTGCCCGGATCCGGGCATGGAGAAGTGTGGCGGCGAGGTGAACATCAGTGGTGCGACTCTGTTCGTATCGTTCTTCACGGTCAACGCGTCGACGAATGACTTCATCGACCCGAACTGCAATGGAACGGGCACGGTCCGCGCGATCGAGAACCTGGCTCCGCCGTTCACGAATCCGTGGAATGGCTGGTGGCTGGTTCAGTACCGTGGCGTGGGTTCTGGCAACGGCCTGAAGGAGTTCGTGAACTCGCAGGTCGATGGTCAGACCCCGACGGTGACGCCAGTCGACAACGGCTACATCAACCGTTTCCTGTACTACGACGGCGAGACGGGCACGATCTACAACCCCTGGGGTTGTGACATGCCGGGCGCCTGCTGTGTGGCCGGTGAGTGCACGCTCGAGTGGGAAGACGATTGCACGACGCTGGGCGGCACATTCCTGGGCGAGGGTACGGTTTGTGAACCGAACCCGTGCGACCCGCAGACCGTCGTCGGTGCCTGTACGTACATGGAGGAAGGGGAAGAGGTTTGCACGCGTGAGACCGCTGGTGACTGTGCGGTGCTCGCTGGCACGTACGCCGGCGACGGCACGGTCTGTGAGGTTTGCTGCGACACGGGCACGCCGTACTGCCCGACGTACATCGACCTGGCGATCATGGACGTTCCGACGCGCTGGTTTGTCAAGCAGCCCGACGGCGCCGAGCAGGCGACGTGGGACCGCAACCCGGGTCTGCCGGGCTACGGCATGTGCCCGTTCACGTCGTGGGATATGGGTCAGAGCAACCAGCTCAAGAGCCTGTGTGCCCCGAGCGGCAATTGCCTGAACATCGACACCGCGACCCCCGATGCCAACACGGTTTACGACACGTCGGTGGCGTGGGTGCCGATCGGCATCATCTGCAGCCGTGGAACGGGCATCGGTCTGGGTGCGAAGAGCCGCGCGGAAGGCGAGATCACCTCGTCCGAGCTTCAGCACCTGTTCACGACCGGCCGTTTGCCGAACGGTGAGAACCTGGTCGCGGCGACGCGCGATTCGGGCTCCGGCACGCGCAACGGTGGTATGAACAGCCTCGGCTTGGATCCGAGCTGGGCGCGGGGCGACAACCTGCGCAAGAAGAGCAAGGATTCGCAGACGGACCTGCTCGGGCCACTGCACCAGGCGACCAACAAGGGTGGCTCAAGCCGCATGGAAGGCGCTGTGCAGAACCGCCGTCTGGCCGTTGGCTACACCGGCCTGATCGGCAGCAGCCGCGCCATTGCCGACTCGTCGACCAACAAGTACGAGATTCTGAGTGTCAAGTTTGACCATCAGCCCGGGTTTGACGGCAACTACACCCGTCCGACGCTCGATAACGTCCTGGACAACAGCTACGCGAACCCGAATGCCTGGCAGATCGGTGGTCCCGAGACCTTCGCCAGCCTGGGTGACCCGAAGGGCATCGGCCCGGCCATGGCCAACGAGGCTGCCGCCGACTACCTGAACAACATCACCGAGAGCATCGCGGCCTTCACGACGGTTCCGGGTGACCCCGCCACGAACGGCACGCCGGGTGAGTACCTCGCGGAGAACTACATCCTGTCCGCGGCGACCGACGCCGTCCCGAACCCGACGAATCCGGGCGAGTTCATTACGAACTCCGACCTGAACCAGTCCGTGCAGAACTACATCCGTACGCACAACAACGGCTTCGTACTTCTCACCGACTACGGTGTGAACGGCCGCAACAACAAGGTTCCGACACGTCTCGAGAACCCGGATTGGCCCCCGTTTGGTGACCCGGCTTCCGATCCTGGCTTCCCGGAAGATGGCGAGTACGACGACGGCGAGAGCGGCCCGTACCTGAACCGGCACAACGGCGACGACATCGCCGGTGGCACGGACCTGAACCTGCGGAACCGCATCATGGGCGATTTCGACGGCAACGGCCTCCGCGACATCAACGACGTCGAGAAGATGATGGAAGCCTACTACGACCGTACGGCGTACACGCTGGCGAATTCGACGCCGGGCGACCCGGTCGTGGTCGAGATCATTGGTGACTTCACGGGCGACGGCAATTTCACCGACGCCGACATCCGCTACTTCGCTGACGGTCTGGCGATCGACGCGACCGGGAAGCTGAACCGCAAGGAGGCCTTTCTCCGCATCGACCAGAAGTGGGCGCTGTTGACCGGTGGCGACGACAACTTCTTTGACACTGAGATCTGCTCCGTCGAGCAGGGCGCTGGCTACTGGATCCCGGGTGCCAGCTATGCCGACGTCGCGGGCAGCACGCCCTGGCCGGGTGCCGATCCGCACGGTCATGACGGCGTTGTGGACTGCAACGATACCGACTACGTCCGCGCGAACTTCGGTATGTGGACCAACCTGGCCGAGGCCATCACCATGGACCTCAGCTGCGATATGAACGGCAACCTCGTCATTGACGAGGCCGACGTGGCCGAGGTTGGAACGGTCATGGGCAACCCGAACGCCAACTGCCGTCCGGGTGACATGGACAACGACGGCGATGTCGATTTTGACGACATCAACCTGTTCGTGTCCGCGTTGGGTGCCCCGGCGGACTTCTACGCCGCCTACCCGACCGGCGTTTACAGCAATGGCGATTGCGACGGTGACTGCGATGTCGATTTTGACGACATCAACCCGTTCGTGGAGCTGATCGGCGCGACCTACCCGTAGTTCCCGTAGGGACGAAGGCTCGGTCGCTTCACGGCGGCCGAGCCGACGGGTCTTCCACACCAGCCGGTGCCGTGCGTCGGAGCGCGGCATCGGCTGTGGTTTTGCGCCGCGCCGGCGTTTTCTGGTAGCCGCTGAGGGAAGCCCAAGATACGATATCGTTCTAGAGTGTGCCCGAGAGGCTGTGGCGGGAACAGCGGGGCTCGTAGCGTTGTTCAGGGAGGTGAACCATGCGAACACTTGTGGCTCTGCTTTGTCTATTCGCGGTGGGTTGCCAAGGTCCGCTTATGACGCCGATTGCTGAACGGCTCGATGAAGAAGACCAAGCTTGCGTTGATCAAGCTTGGTGCAACATGTTCTCGCCGCCTGGCCGCCTCGACCACACCCTCTTGTTGGACGTGGTGTTGGTGGCGCAACTGCATCAGCGGGGTGTGGATCATCTGCGTTTGGTCAGCGAGAAGCACGTTGGTGACGGCTTGGCTGTCATGGAAGTCCGCTTCGACCGCGAAGACCCCAGCTTTGACGAGTTCTCGCTCTCGTATATCGATGCGGACGGCTATGAGACCAGGCGCGAGCGATACACGCGCGAGGAGATTGAAGATCGCATCGAGTTTCTATTCGACATAGACCTGGAGGTTCTTCGGTCGGACGACTCCGGCGACGCCGACAACGTGTGTCAGGTCGAACGGGACCCACGTGCTGCAGAGCGAGAGGCACGTTTTGAGGAGATCCAGGCTGCTGTGCAGCCGACGGAGTTGCCGTAGCGGCTCGTCGCCGTCCGGACAGGCCGGCCGGGTCGTCTTGAGGGGGTGATTGCCCCCCGGGACAGGTGCAGCGCGGCTTTTCGATGGATCGTGCCCCGCCGTTTCGGTACAATCAATCCCAGAAACAGGTTGTGACCGCTCTCGGCCAGCGCTGGGATGACGGCGTCAGGCGGCGTCGGCAGCGCCCGGGCTGAGCGTGGACCGTGAAGCCCCCAGGCAGCCGATGTCGGCGGGCCGCTCTGTGTTTATGGCCAGGCCAGCCCGGCTTCAACAGGAGGTGAGTATGTCGTTCCGCGCGTGTCGAACCGGGACCATCGCGTGCCTGCTGCTGGCAGCCACCAGCACCGCGGCGTATGCCCAGCTCACACCCGAAAATATCGACGCCCTGCGGCTGCGAGGCATGGAAGAGGGCTGGACGTTCACCGTGGGTGAGAATCCGGCGACCGAGTACCCGCTCGAGCAGTTGTGTGGTGCCGTCGAGCCGCCTGATTGGCGGGACGGGGCGATCTTCGATCCCTGCCTGCCGAGCCGCGATCTGCCGTCCTACTGGAGTTGGCAGTGGGGCGGTTGCACGCCGGTCAAGAGCCAGGGGAGCTGCGGTAGCTGCTGGGCGTTCGGTGCCATTGGCCCCGTCGAGAGCGCCATCCGCATCGCCAC
>Ga0272441_10011672_pt1 | contig 12986 bp, 13 predicted proteins | sample SSMProp6N_FD_193582 | JGI IMG/M metagenome (GOLD analysis project Ga0272441, IMG submission 193582) | Marine sediment archaeal communities from Little Sippewissett salt marsh, Falmouth, MA, United States - SSM-Prop-6N | ecosystem: Environmental > Aquatic > Marine > Wetlands > Sediment ...
ACCGAACGAAAGATCCCGTTTCACCGTCCCGGAGGAGGGTAAAACGGGATCTTTCGTTCGGTTTCAGTTCACCTACGATTCGAACCAGACTGTTTCTATCCTGGACAGGTTTTCCATCTATTTCAATGATGAAATCACCCGGCAGTATGCCGCCCTGCTCTGCCGGGGATCCGATATAGACATCATGGATGAAAGCACCCTGGACAGTATCCAGATTCATCTCTCCGGCGAGATCTTCGGAGATATTGGTCACCGTCGCGCCGAGCCATCCGTATTCCACCCGACCCTTGTCAATAAAATCTTCTATAGCCCCTCTGGCCTCGTTGATGGGTATAGCAAAGCCCAGTCCGACATTTCCTCCCGTGGGCGCAGCGATCCAGGTATTGATACCGACAACCTGGCCATCGATATTCACCAGAGCTCCGCCGGAGTTTCCCCTGTTGATGGCCGCGTCGGTCTGAATGAACTCGCTGATATTGTTCCCCGGGCCGGATCTTCCCTTGGCGCTCACAATGCCCGCCGTCACGCTCGAAACAAATCCAAAGGGACTTCCCACCGCAAGTACCCAGTCGCCCACATAGAGTTCATCGCTGTCGCCCAGATCGGCAACGGGGATTTCATCCCTGCTGGTGAATTTCACCAGAGCCAGATCTCTTCGCGTGTCTTTCCCCACCAGGTCGGCAGTGAACTCCCTTTCATCATTCAGGACCGCCTTTATCTCATCCGCGTCGCCTGCAACATGGGAATTCGTGAGGATATAGTAGGTATCACCGTCCCGACGAACAATTACACCAGATCCGAGCCCGTTGGATTTGAACTCTCTCTCCTGTTCCTGATCACCCTGCCGGTCGGGATTGGAGAAGCCCCAGGGCCAGATCTGCCGCTGGACCGGCTGCTTTATTATTTCTACAACCTTCAGTTCAACTACGGAAGGAAGCACCTTGGCTGCAACACTTCTGAAGGAATTCTGCAGTGAACGAAGACCTTCCACTGAGCCTGATTGTGCATCCGATACAGGCATTGTCTGAACTTCCTCAGCTTCTACTTCCCTGGCGGGATATCCGAACAATACATTCGGAACGCCTATCCCCAGCAGAAGGATTCCCAACAACAGAGGTCCTAAAAAGGTCCTTTTCATAGATTTCATTTTTTTGCTATTCATGCTGCACTCCTTTTCATTTTCTTATACAGATATATATTCTTCAGGTGTCTGTTTTCTTGCAGGTTCATTACATTCCTGTAATGCTGAGAAAGAAAGAATTTTCTTTGATTTGTTGAAAACAGGCGCCGGACTGGAGAACCAGGTTTTGATCAGTGATGTGGAGGAAGCAAAGGGGTTACCCCTGGAAAACATTTTTCCGGGTTCATGTGGGTGGTCAGTACCGGGGATTGATGAGTATCGCTCAGTCTCTCAGGCCGCCGATTTCAGTCCATATGCCGACTTTCTTTTTTTCTGCCCGGCCGTATACATACCTGGCCGCCGCCAGGTCCTGAAGCGATAATCCAACTCCTTTGAACAGGGTGATATCCCTGCCGGAGCTTCGGCCTTCCTTTTTTCCGCTCAGCACTTCACCAAGTTCACCCCTGATATGTGATTCCCCTATAGCTCCCTCGCGAAGAGGAATGACGAAATCTCCGGCTTCCGCCCGGGCTGAGGCTGTACTGTCGACGAAAAGCTTCGCTTTTTTCACCGCTGCCGTATCAAGTTCACGATTTACTGCCGTACAGGCGCCGATGGCATTTATATGAGCACCTGGAGCGATCCAGTCCCCCCGGAGTATCGGTTCCCGGGCCGGGGTCGTGGTGCATATCAGATCAGCCCCGTTCACTGCGGCTTCCGCGGAATCACAGGGATTGACATGGACACCAATTTCTCTTCGTGCCCTTTCGGCAAATCTGACGGTCTCTTCCGGGTAGATGCTCCATACGGAGATCATCTTCAGATCTCTCACGATACGCATCGCCTGCAGGTGGGCATACGCCTGGACACCCGCCCCGAGGATCGCCAGGTGGCCGGCGTCGGGATTGGCCAGGATTCTGGTGGCCGCCGCACTCACTGCGGCCGTTCTGACCCCCGTAATAGCGGTTGCATCCACGATGGCTTGAAGACATCCGTGTTCGGCTTCGTAAAGCAGGACTACTCCCTGATGAGCATCATACTCCGTCCCGTGATTGGACGGAAAAACGGATACCACCTTCGCCCCGAAGGAAGCCGTTTCACCGTTATAGGAAGGCATCAGACCAAGAACACTGCCGCCGGGGATATTCATGACCGTCCGGATCGGGAGTACGATATTCCCTGCGGCGATGTCGAGAAAAACCTGCTCCATCACGCCGATGCATTCCCGAAGTGAAAGCAGATCCTTCACTTCCCGCTGGTTCAGGATACAGACCTTCATCGAAGACCCGCCCTTTCGAGGAAACGGAGAAAATTCCCCCCGAGGAATCCCCGGATCTGCGGTTCGCTGAATCCCGCTTTCACCAGGGCCTCGGTAATTCGTATCCAATCCGTGTAGTCGGCCATTCCCTTCAGAGATGTACCGATCATCAAATTCATATTCTTTCCGAACCCCATCTTTCGTGCGGCTTCCTTCGCGGCTTCCAGCAGTTCCTCAGGCACATCGGGACTCCACAAACCCCAGTCGCTGCCGATGCCGACTCTTTCCGGTCCGAGCAGATCGACGGCATGACGTAAATGATGGATAAAAATCTGAAAATCAGGATTTCTTTTATCACTCAGGAAAAAGGGAACCGCATACAAACCGAAATAACCATCTGCGGCAGCAAGTTTTTTCAGCTCTTCATCGCTCTTCGCCCGGGGATGATCGAAAACCGACTTGCAGGAACTATGACTGATAATCGACGGCCGGCCTGATACTGCGATTGCGTCCATGGTCGTCCGGTAATTACAGTGGGATACATCCACGACCATGCAGAGGCGATTCATCTCCCTGACCGCTCTTTCTCCGAAATCTGTCAGCCCTGCCTCCGGAGATGCGGCGCATCCCGCGCCGATCCTGTTCTGTCCATTGTAGGTGAGCTGGGCGATCCTGACCCCTTTTTCATAGAGAGTCTGAAGCCTGTTCAGGTCCTCTCCTAGGCAGCCGGCATCCTGCAGGGCAAAAATCAGGGCGGTCTTCCCTGACCTGAACGATTCCATCAGGCCTTCAACGGAGGTCCTCATCTCCAGAAAATCCGCGGCTTTGATAAACCGCTCCCACCAGCTGATACTGTCGAGTATACTCTCATAGTCATCCAGGGGTTTCGAGGCATTACCGAGGGTCAGAGTAACACCATTTACACCCGCTTTTTTAACCAGATCCGCGATCTGCAGTTTTGTTTTCTCCGCGGTTTTCCCTCCGGTTTCCATCCTTTTCAGGTAAAAGTTAAAAAACTCGTAGATAACTGCATTTCCGTTCATTCCTTCAGACAGAGCATGCTTCATGAAATCAAGCATCTCTTCGTCGACCTTCAGGGGAAGAGCAAGGGGATAATAGTCATGGATGTAGGAATCATAATGCAGGCTGCGCAGGGATTCATCAGGTTCAGATATGGTGTTCATGTCTACCTCTTTTCGGGATTTTTTTTCATTATAAGATATCTGTTCATGAGGATGCAAATCGAGGGGCTGCAATCCTCCTCTGCTCTGATAGGGATGCGGTTGATTGAAAAGAATCGTCATTATCACAGCACACTACTTTTTTTGTTTTGATATTCTCAGTAGTAAGAGCTACACTGAACGTATGATCCGGTCTCACATCGCCTTTCTCCTGACAGTTATCCTGCTCCTTCTTGTTTCCTGTGCCACAACTTCGAACGTGGACCGGGGCTCACTCAGCGATGCTATGGAAAAAGCACGGGATGATTACCCGGAGGAACGGGAGGTTCCTTCAGAACCGAAGGGAGATCCCTGGGATACGGAAAATGAAAATGACCGGGGATCTGGGAAAAATGATAGCCCTGAGGAGTATGAAGAATCCGAAGGAACCATCCATGCCGCATCCCCGGAACCGACTTACCTGGGAGTTCGCGGAGGAAATGCTTTTTACAGCTATCCCTATTTCGATTCCCTCTTTGACGCCGAGGTCCTTCTCGGTACGGGTGCGGCCAGGGGAGAAATGCTGTTCTTCGGAGGAATCAAGGCTGTCACTGCCCGCGAAGACAGTGAAATCAAGGAGTCCATCGACGATGGGGTTCTATTCCTCCGAGCCGGAGTCGAGGGGCGGTATTACCCCCTGCCCGACCGGCCGGTGCTTTCACCCTACCTTCTGGCCCAGGCGGGAGGGCTCTACATGTACTGGTCCTTCAGAAATCCCCTGGATGCGGGAGGCGAAACAATAATTAGCGACAGCGTGGCTGGAATTTTCCTCGCGGCCGGAGGGGGGGTGAACCTGATCAACACGGAGCTTTTCCGCCTCGGATTTGCCTGGATACCGGAGATCTACCTGTTTTACAGTGAAACAAAGAAGGGATTCACAAACGACGTTTTCGATTCATATTCCGCTGTCCGCTGGTCTCTTGAGATGGGACTGACTCTCGATTGAAATGTGCGGCTCTCCAAATACCTGCGGGCCTGGTTGACGAACCGGTCCTGGAACTCCTGCAAGTACCACAGAGAGAATCTGAGCCCGAACGGGCTATTGTCCGGAATACTCCAGTATTTCCCGGGAGACATACTCCAGGCTCACTCCGGCCTGCTCGAACATCTTTTCCGACTCTTCGGCGGAATGGTAGCGCTTCTCGCAGACTACCCGGATGATACCGCAGTTGATTATCAGCATCGCACAGGTACGACAGGGAGTCATCCGGCAGTAGAGGGTAGCGCCGTTTATGCTGACCCCGAGCTTGGCAGCCTGACAGATGGCGTTCTGTTCGGCATGGACGGTGCGAACGCAGTGCTGGGTGGTGTGACCATCTTCGTGAATGATTTTCTTGAACTGATGGCCCACGTCGTCACAGTGGGGAAGGCCTGCGGGGGACCCTACGTAGCCGGTCACCAGCAGCTGTTTATCCCTGGCGATGACACAGCCGGAGCGGCCCCGATCACAGGTGGCCCGCTGGCTGATGGCGTCGGCTACCTGCATGAAGTACTCGTCCCAGGTGGGTCGTACATATTTTTCACTCATGCCGCCATTATACGGAGAGGTTGAAAAGGGGGCAAGAGAAAAAAATCTATGGCCTCCAGTACTTGTGTCAGATTACATCCATCACCGGCAGGGCGACATTTCGTCCGCGTCATCGTAAATAAGGGTAACCCTGCCGCTTCCTTAAGGATTCATCATGTAGGGATCCCGGAATTTCGCAGAGCTGCAAGCAGATATAAAAATCAAAAAGTACTCTTTACACGGTAAATCTGTCCGCTTCATTCTTCAGTTCCATCGACGATTCACTCACTTCGTTGGTAAGTTCAGAGACCCCCGACATAACGTTGTCAATCTCACCGCTGCTCACAGCAACTTCCTCCACAGCGGCGGTAATTTCGGTGGAGATCTGTTCTATGGTGTCCATGGCTTTTGTCAATGCTACGACATTCTCCGTCATATTTTCCGAGTCGTCCTTTACCTTCTCGCTGATTTCATTGAGCAGCTCTATACCTTTTAACAGCTGATTTCCTCCAGCCGAAAGCTCGGTAGAAGATAAAAGGATTTCTGAAAATGCTTCCGATACACTTTCAACTTCTTTTCTGATATCGTGAAAACTACTGGTGGTTTCGTTTCCGGAAGTGACGGCAGTGTTGATTTTTTGTATGATATTTTTTATTTCACCCGCAATTTTCTTGGCGTTTCCGGATGAGTTTTCGGCCAGTTTTCTTATTTCATCGGCGACAACGGAAAAACCCTTTCCGGCATCACCCGCATGAGCAGCCTCGATGGCAGCATTCATTGCCAGGAGATTCGTCTGTGCCGCTATTCCATTGATGATGGAAACCATTTCTGAAATGCTCTCTACGTTGTTCGCTATTTCGCGTATAGATTCGGTAGTGGTATTGATTATCTGCTCACCTTTTTTGGTGTGCTCAACCAGGCGGTTTGTCGTTTCCTCTTTACTTCGCGTTATTCCCGCCACGTTATTGATGGATGTAACCATTTCGTTGACAGCAGAACTCGATTCTTCAATTGCCGAGGCCTGTTCCCCGATTTTCTCCCCCAGCTCCGAGACCTTACCATTTATATTCGCCGTGCTTTCTCTGGTAGTCGTTATCGTCTCACTCAATATTCCCATGGACGATCGGGCGCTTTTCATATTGGCGGATATTTCCGTTACTGAAGCAGCGGCCGTTTCAACCTCAGCCATCAGTTTTTCTTTTGTGGAAATCCCTCTATCGGAAGCACTCAGGATCTTCACGACGATGTTTCGCAGCGACTCGATGAAGGTGTTGAAAGATGAGGACAAGTTCCCGATTTCATCATGTGACTTGACATCCAGTGACATGGTAAGATCGCCTTTCCCTGAAGCAATTTCCTCCAGAGTTTTCTCCACAAGCTTTAACGGCTTCGTAATTATATTCACCAATACAAAGCTGAGAATCAGTCCGAACACAGTGATGATTCCGATCAAGATGGAGAATACCAGGATAAAGCTGTCCCTGGCCTGATTCATTGAATCATTCATATCGAAGAGGGCTTTATTTTCCTCGGAGATATCGAAGGCAAAAACCATCACTCCCGAGGTGACCCCGCTGAAATCACGTATCGGAAAGGAAGTTACGCAGGTATCGTCAATCTCAGTTCTGTATTCACCCTGTGAACCGTTCTCAAGAATTTCAAGATTAACCAGACCATCGGTCACGTCCTTGTCGGTGTAATCTGTAAGAACATACTTATCCTCAATAACGGGAAACTTCTCCGGGTCCTGCAGAGACTTTGCTATTTCCAGTTGTTCCTTATGCATATACACCGCGAATACGCTCTGGGAACCCTCTTTTTCCTTCTGAATAACTTCCAGCAGCGGAAACAGTACTTCAACGGATCCAAGATGAGTGCCGTCGTCCGCATCGATGGAAGCGAGGCCCCGTATCACAAAACCTCCCCTGCCGATCTCTATTCCGGTCACGGGGTCATACGGAGGAGTATTCACCTCCTTGACGGTCTGACGGAAGGAGGACAGATCGTCCGAAATATCTACTTTAACTCCGTTCACTGTGGTTTGATAACCTTCACGCCAGAGTCTGACAAGACTCCTTGTGTTGGGCAGGTGATAGTGCATTTTCAACAGGGAGCTTCCTGTATTTTCGAGATATCCATCAATCAGAGGTTTGAATTTCATCCGGAGCAGCTCTCTTGCGGCTAGTGATTCCGGTGATTCAGCATCATCGATATTCCCACGTCCCGCGACTGTATATGCACTGATGACCTCCCGGTCCCTTGCGAATATCGCGGCCAATCCCAGGGCTTCATTGGCTACATCGTTGATTCGTTTATTGATGGAAAGAATGTAATCGGAGCTTTTATCCTGAATCGAGTTCCTGATCCGTTCCTCAAACAGCTTTTCTTCACTTTCCTGAAGATTACCGAGTATCATCAGGGATATCAGAAATGCAGAAATTCCCAGGACTACTATTAGAAGAAGATTGATCATACTTATCTTGCTGCGAATTTTCACCATATCACTCCTTGGCAACAGGTTATACATCCCCTACCGGGAACTAATGCATGAGTAACTGCTTTTTCTTTTTTTAATAATTTTTACAATAGCCAAAGGTCAACAGTGTTGAAGGTGTCGCCTACCGAAGAAGGCACCTTTATTTCAGTGTTTATGTTGTTCCAGGATAGAAATTCCTGCAATAAAATCCTTACTTCAATTAAAAATAGTATATATTGCAAATTAATATCAAGTAAAGCAATGTTGAAATCATCAAATTTTGACTTTTTTTATTTTTCGAGCATTTTGCGGAGGCGGTTATCCCATATCTGATGATAGTATTCAAAACCGTCAGTTTCCGTCATTCCCTTACAGGAGCTAACAGCATCGCATTCTCCAGTGCGACGGCAACGATATTCGATAATGTTACACACAGGTTGATCACCGATTCCGGGACTGGTTCGGTTGGTTTCGTTGCACCAGCGAGAAAAATACCGACCGGTTTTCCCCGGGAAATCAAAGGTATGTACAGGACGGAACAAAGACTCCGGCCCTCGACAATCTCCCTTTCAGTGGCGGTAAGCTCTTCCGATTCAAAATCATATACACAGATGGGTGCAGCCGTTTTGATCGCTCTTTCTATATGCGGATGGTCCTGCAGGAGGGCGTCTCTGAAGTGGTCCGGAACATCTTCCGGCAGGGGAGGAGTGGAGGCTTCCAGCACTATTCTGTCCCTGTACATTAAATAGATAGCTCCCGTATTCAGGCCGATAAGGTTCGCAAGATGGTCCGAAGAGGTCTGCAGGATCGTTTGAAGATCAACCGTTTCAACAAGATGTTTACTTACCTCGAGCATGGTAAGGAGAATTTTTTGATTCTCCTCCACCGTCTGTTTTGCCTGAAACAACCTGAAAGCCATTTTTATCGAAGCCAGGAGCACCGTTTCACCGGTATTCTTCACAATATAGCCGTAAGAGGTGATCGCTTCCGTTTTTTCTACGACCTCCGGTTCGGTGTGTGAAGAAAGAAATACTATCGGTATGTCCTGTATAGCTAGTATGTTTTGGGCGGTCTGAGTACCGTCGATTCCTTTGCCGAGATTAATATCCATCAAAACCAGGTCTATAGCATCACCTGCCTCGACGCTTTCGATCGCCTGCTCTCCGTTATATGCAACAATGACATGGTAGCTGTTCTTTTCCAGAATAGTCTTTTCGGCTAAAGCGATAAAAGCTTCGTCTTCTACAAGCAGAATAGTTTTTATTCCGGTTTGACTTTTTGTATCGGTCATATAGTAATTATACTTACTCTTAAAAACAAAGCGCAAACAGATATTGAAGTTTTATCATATGAGCGGAGAAGAAATTGTTCCATTATGAGAACGATAGTATCAGCTCATCAGCACTATTAGCAAAACCGGCAGTCAGTGCTTCCGACAGCAGTATATGGGAATAGGTGCCGGATATATAAAAGCCGCAGTATCCCGGCTGGAGGACCTGCGGCTTGCTGTTTCCTGCAAACTTTTTAATTTTTCAAGTGCTTATTTCTAATATTACAACTCCACGAAGGATTTGTTGGCTCCCCAGGCTCCAATCATAGGAAGTTCACGGGTTACCATGGTCCTTGAGAGGTTCTCCACCTCTTCCCGGGAGATATCCTTGATTTCACCAGCCGCCAGGGCCGAAAGTATGGAGTTCGCGCTGATCTCGATCATGTCGATGATATGCAACAGCCTGGTCAGGCCGTGAGCGCTTATGGCGGTCAGGCCGTGGTTCTCCATCAGGAAGGTATTTTACTTCTACAGGTAAGGCTTGAAGTTGTCCGCCAGTTCCTGGGAGATGGGCTCGCCGTAGGGTATGATCGGGATGGGACCTGCTTCGATGATCAGTTCGGGAAAAACGAGCCTCTCCATCCATTTGTTCCCCTTCATGATGGTAAAAGCGTTGGCATAGAGGGGATGACAGTGGATCGCCTTCATCATTCCCATGGGTGAATCCGACTGGAAAATATTGCGTCCCATGTCGACACCCGGGGCTCCCTGGCCGGTGGCGCAGTAGGCCATTTCCAGGGCATCCAGCTCAGGACGCTTCCGGCTTTATATACTACGTCATTCTTAATTCCCATTGCATCACACATACCCGCAATTGCGCACTGAGCACATCCGCGGTAATCCCGTTCGTATTGAAAACCCATCTCGTATGCTTTCTTCAGTATTTCTTCTCTTTCTTTCTTATCCATCTCATCCTCTTGTGATTTTGTTGTCCGTGATTTTTGTATTATTTATACGTCGAACCTCCGTAGACGATCATCTATTGTCCGCAAATATACCCGGCCTGCCCGAAAGCGAGAAACAGTTTCAGGTTGGCAACATCTTCCGGCTGTCCGAGCCTTCCGACGACAATGCGGGTCAGGACCGCCTTCCGATTCTCCGGATCGCTGAAGCGTTCACGGAGCATGTCCGTCTCGATGAGGATTGGCAGGACCGCGTTGACGGTAATACCCTTCGGAGCCAGGTCCTTGGAAAGATACCGCACCAGACCGTTGATCCCCGCCTTAGCCGCGTAGTAAAAAGGTGCTCCGCCGCCGCCGGTTATTGCCCCTGCAGAACCAATGAAAATTATTCGTCCTCCCGGTTTCTTTGTTAGGTAGAGAATTGCGGCGCGAGTCAGGTGGAAAGCCGCTGAAAGATTCACTGAGAGCCCCGTTTCCCAAATTTTATTTGTCGTCTCTTCGGTAGAAGCAGTCCCCATGTATCCGGCGCTGTGTACGATGATATCGAGGCTTTCGAATTCATCCGCGGTCTTCCGGCACTTCTCTTCGCACACCTTCGGGTCAGTGATATCCCCGGGGAGGGACATGCAGGTTCCGCCGAACTCCGCAACGGTCTCATGTATCTGTTTGAAGCCCACCTCATCACGCTCAATAGGAAGGTGATTCACAGCAACCCGCGCCCCGGCTTCAAGCAAAGGCAACACTGATCGCTGCGGCGATACCGGAGGATTCTCCGGTAACTATCACCGCTCTGTTTTGAATTTCTGCTATAATTCATTCCTCCTTCCTGTATGTGCTGAACTTTATTAAACAGGTTATATTTGTTGTCGATTTATCTTCTTTTATGTTATTTTTATACCATTCAATGGTTTTTTAACAACATATATCAGTATAATGAACAATTTTCTTACCAAATTTAGTTTGTAAAATCTCAGGATTTTTATTTTGAAGGAAGAATGGGCAGTGATAACATGAAACCGCCGCACCCCGATAGGGCACTTTTTTTCAGCCAAGGGTATTCATCAAAAACACCTAGCATGATCTCTGATGAAGCGCGGGAATTTATCAACTTTTATTCTGTATGTTTATCCTCAAAGGGAAATGGGGAATTATTCAGTTACCGTTTCAGGGGCACTCTCTGCAGAATTGAAAATTTTTTAGGGAAAAGTACTGAGATGGTCAACCTGCAGAAACAGTACAGGAAACAGGAACAGCAGCGCGTTGATCTTTTACTTTTTTACATACAGATTGATCCCGTTCCTCAATCGATATCGATGAGCACCTTCAGGGAAAGGGATTTCTCTGTCAGGACATCATTGAATTCATCAATGAAATTATAGAAGTTCAATTTTCTCGTGATTACCGACCCTATATCTATATCGCTGTCTTTCAGGATGGTAATTACTTTCTTGAAATCCACAGCCTTTGCGTTTCGACTGCCGAGCAGGGTTGTTTCTTTCTTATGAAATTCAGGGTCCTCTATCTGTATCATCTGCTTGTTATGTCCGATGAATACCAGTTTACCGCCGTGGCTCATGTATCCAATCGAAGCATTCATCGACTGACTGTTTCCGGTCGCGTCCATGACGACATTCGGGAGACTACCGTCGTTTATTTCCAGAATCTCCTGAAATGCAGAGCTGCTTTTCAGAACTGTAGGTACCGGAATTGTGTCATTGAGAAAGGCAAGTCTTCGTTCATCAATATCCATGGCGATAACAGGGTACCCATAATAATGGAGCAGAAAAATAACTCCATACCCTATGGGCCCGGTACCGATAACCAGTATCGAATCATGGTTTTTCAATCCCGCCCTGCTGATCGCATGCTGTCCGATACTCAGCGGTTCAATCAGCGTGAGAGCGTCAAGACTCAGCTCCTCTTCCCTGATTACATATTTCAGGGGGATATCCAGATATTCCGTCATTCCCCCGTCTATATGCACGCCCAGGACCTGCATTTCTTCACAGCAATTGGATTTACCCTTTCGGCAGGCTCCGCAGGTACCGCAGTGTATATAAGGCAGCACGGTCACCCTGTCTCCCGCCTTGCATACCCGGGGACCATTATCGGAATCGGGATTCACATCCACGATCTCGCCTGCAAGCTCATGCCCCAGCACCCGGGGGTAGCTGAAAAAGGTCTGCTCCCCCCGAAAGGCATGGTAATCGCTTCCGCATATTCCGATCCGTCTGATCTTTATCCGCGCACACCCTTTTCCCGGATGATCCTCTATTTTTTCCGAAATAAACTCGAAGATCCCCGGTTGTGTGCAGAGAATTTTTCTATTTTCATCCATAGCCTATCCCAGCACTTCGTCGCAGGCCTCTTCCATAACAGCGATTGATTCCACCAGGGCTTCACGGCTGATAACCAGGGGCGGAGAAATTTTCAGGCATTCTCCGGCAATACCGACAGGAGCGAACATGAGCACTCCCCTTTGGAATGCCTTTTCATTGATCGCCAGAGCGGTTTCCGGATCCGGTGTTTTCGTCCCGCTCTTCACCACCTGAATTCCCGCCACAAGGCCCCGGGCATGCAGGCATCCCAACCTTTCCGGATACCGCTGCTGGATCTTTTTCAGGCCTTCGTACAGCACCGGTTCGAGCTCCTTGGCCCGCTGGGCAAGGTTTTCCTTCTGGATGATTTTAATATTTTCAATGGCCGCCGCGGCTGGAAGAGGGCTTCCTGAATGAGTCGAAGTCATTGATCCGGGGGGATACATATTCATGAGCTCTTTGCGTCCGATAACGGCGGCAAGAGGAAGGCTCGAGGAGATCCCCTTTCCGCAGACAATAATGTCCGGGACGATTTCATACTGCTCGAAACCCCAGAAGCTTCCCGTCCTGCCGAACCCGGCCTGCACCTCATCGAAGATGAGGGTGATATTGTTCCTCCGGCAGTATTCGGAAAGCTGTCCGGCATATTCGTCGGGAAGGAAATCCGGGCCGACCCCCTGATAACTTTCGGTAATCACGGCGGCGATCTGATCGGCCTGGAGGCCGCGTTCCTCGATGGTTTTCAGAAACAGATCGAAGGATGTATCCTCATTCTTGTATCCGTCGGGAAAGGGAACCTGTAGAAACGGATACTGTTTGTAGTCCCCGATCCACTCCTTTTGACCGTCATTTCCG
>Ga0272441_10011673_pt1 | contig 12986 bp, 8 predicted proteins | sample SSMProp6N_FD_193582 | JGI IMG/M metagenome (GOLD analysis project Ga0272441, IMG submission 193582) | Marine sediment archaeal communities from Little Sippewissett salt marsh, Falmouth, MA, United States - SSM-Prop-6N | ecosystem: Environmental > Aquatic > Marine > Wetlands > Sediment ...
CCTGGAATCTGTATAATCCTCTATCGTCTCTACAATCGTGGAGTAAAGTTTATCAAATTCTTCCTCATTATCGAAAATGTTTTTTGTTTCAATCATTAGTCACTCCATCAATATATTAAGTCATTTGTCCCTCAAAGGATATAACATATATTATATCGAACCTTTGTGTCAAGCAGTTTGTAATTAAAATATAAATTTTTTTATTTTTGTAGATTCCAGTATATTACTTATTATACTCCCTGGAAACCGGACATTTTTTTAAGGTGTAATTGATTTTATATATGCTTGCGTAGTTACTCGGATATTATTTATTTCAAGACAAAACGTGGTTTTGTCTATCTTACTGCCATCATGGACTGTTTCAACCGGTATGTTCTGAGTTTGGAGGTTTCCACGACTCTGGATAGAGAGACCTCTATCAATGCTTTGAAAATAGCTCTTTCAATTTCCAAACCGGAGATATTCAACAGGGATAAGGGTGTGCAATTTACTAACGATGAGTTTTCTTGTGAAGCCATAGGGAAGTGTAAAAGATCAGGAGGTATATTTAAATGAATAAAAATCTGTAAAAAATGCTTTTTAAGGTATTGACATATACTTTTATTTTTATAATAATGAAATAAATTATCAATCAAAGGAAAATAACACTTCTCGTCAGGTTTATCTAAATAGTCATAAGGTTGGGCACCATGGTCAAAATGATCACATCGGAAGTATCTGAATTATCTTTATTGGATCTTACAATTCCTTCAAATAAGCTCCCAATCAGGGAAGCAGGAATATATACATTTGCAATTTCAGATCTTGTACCTGGAACTTTAGATTCTATTTCACAAATTGCTTTTAATTGTTTGTTTTTATAATGGCACTAACAACAAGATTTCTGAATGAATTAGAATCAGCTAAAACATGGATATTATTTATCTTTTCATGTTTCATGCTGAGTACATTTTGTTTTAAAGGAATTATAAATACTTTTTTTCTCTCTGATGATTTCGTTCTTTTGAAAAATATAAACGAATTTGGACCTTTTGGGATATGGACAATTAAAAATAGTTCCTGGATTTTTTTTAGACCCTTAATTTCTTTGAGTATTTTTTTAGATCATAAAATTTGGTCTCTCAACCCATTTGGATTTCATATAACAAATATTGTTTTTCACACTATCAACTCAATTCTTTTATCAATTTTGACTTTTTTGATTTTGAAACATTTGAAAATACCTGAAAAGGGAAGGTATTTTATAAGCTACGCTTCAGGTTATATTTTTCTGGTTTTGTGTACTCATACTGAATCAGTCTCCTGGATTTCAGGAAGGACGGATATTATTGCAACATTCTTTTTCCTCGCATCCTTATGTACTTTTTTGCAATCAGAAAAAATGACAGGTGCTTATTACAAGATATTATCAGTGTTGTTTTTTACATTTGCATTATTATCAAAGGAAACAGCAGTAACTCTCCCTCTAATAATATTGCTTATGGATTTTTATCTGTTTAAATCTAAGGATAAAAAAAATCTCATTAAAAAAATGATGCCCTATCTTTTAATTCTCCTGATATATCTTTTTGTAAGAAGTTATCTAATAAATAATCCAACCGATTATTTATTTACAAGATTTAATATAAAAATCCTTTTTAAAATACTTATAATATTTCCTTCCAGGATTTTTATTCCACCTCTGGGTAAATTTTTTATTGGGAATTTTGGAATACCGTTAAATGCAATATTATTTTTAATTTTTATTGTTTTATTTTTCCTATTAATTTTGAAAAAAAGAGCAACAATTATTCCTAAAGAAATTTATCTAATTGGAGTGATATTTTTAATATCAATGATCCCTACGATGATGTTATCAGTATCCAGTACCGATACTCAAGGGGAGAGATTTCTCTATTTACCATCTGCGTTTTTTGTCATTCTTCTAACTTTAATGCTCTACAATATTTGTAATTTGAAGTATTTCGTAATAGTGATATTTATTGTACTGATATTTCATTATGTTCATTTAAAAAATTGTAATAAGAATTGGATTTTAGCGGGTCAAATATCGAACAGAATCACAACCGAGATCGCTTCATTATTAAAAGAAAAGCCGATAATTATAATCAATCTTCCTGATAGTATAAATGGTGCTTTTATTTTTAGAAATGGAATTTCAGAAGCAATTGAGCTTTGTTGTTTCCCCAAAAAAATTCCTGAGGTTTGCATAATTATTACACATGAACTAAAGGATTTATCTGATTTAATTATTGTTACAAAAGAAGAAAATACAATCCATGCAGTTTTAAATAAAAATTCAATTTTAACCAGAGAAGATGATCTTAAAAATAATCCTATATCAAAGGAATTTAGTTATAAGTCTCAAGATTTCAATGAATGTCATATTAATTTTAATTCAGAGTTGATATTTGAAAAAAATTTGTTTTTGTATTTTTCTAAAGGCAATATTCACCAGTTGAAGTGAAATTATATATATTCATCGAAAGACTATGGAGATCAGTCAAATACGATGAGATATAGTTAAAATGAATACAAGACTTTGAAAGATGCTGTCTTAAGGTCAAGCAAGTATTTTCAATTATATAACATTAAATTAACATGTCAGGTCTTAGGTTATTGAACACCTTATAATTTATATCAAAATAGTCGTAATGAAGTAAAATTTTTAACCCTCAGGATGGGTTTCATGCTCAAAATGTCCACCTTAAAAATTCGTCCATGCTTTCCTGACAACAGATATCACTATAGATCGATAGACCAATAAATAGATTTTTTTATTTTTTGGGCGAGATCATGCCGAAAAACAGTTCCATGCAATCAATTATTGTGCTAAAATAGACAGGAATTACACCTAATTTTTAATTGAAAAAATGACAGTTCAAGTCAGCATAGTAAAAATAGATTCTACCGATGAAAATTCCTTGAAAACAAGGGTTTTAGATGCCGTAAAAGAAGCTATGGAACTGGCAAACTGGCGAAATTACATAACCAAGGGAGCTGATGTTTCACTAAAAATTAATTTAACCCTTGATATATTACTTCCCGGATCAATTACATCACCATGGGTTACGCAGGGTGTTATCGAAACCATTTATGATCATGTCGGAGATATTTATCTGGTTGATTGTGACCAGCTTCTTTTCAGTGCGGATAAAGCCTTTAAAATATCATGCATAGATGTTTTGGCTGAAAAATACGAAAAGGTACACTGGTTTAATCTCTCTAAAAACGAATATAGACCAATTAAAATTGAAGGAAGTTCTAATATCGAGATATTGAATGTCCCTGAAATTCTTTTTGATACCGAGACCATTACAGTTCCTGTCATGAAGACTCATTTCCGCTCAACAATAAGCTGTGCACTTAAAAACCAGTATGGTTGTCTCGATCATTTGAAACATAATTACCATTCTTTTCTATCGGAAATAATCTTTCTTATCAATAAACATGTGAAACCCCGATTTGCTGTTCTCGATGCTACCGTCAGTATGGAGGGTGATGGTCCGAAATCTGGAACCCCAAAAGTTACTGACAGGATTCTTGCATCTCCTGATATCGTTGCCTTGGATACGGTTGCTGCAAAAATTATGGGCTTTGGTGAAGATAAAATTGACCATATAAAATATTCTGCAAACAATGGACTCGGAACAAATAAAATGGATGAAATAACAACCATTGGAGAAGATATTTCCAGTTTGAATTTGCATTTCAAACATGCAAGAAAGAATTTTGTCGGTATCATCGAAGCAAAATTGCGCGAGTCTTTTTTAAGCAGGACTATTTTCGGCACAGGTATTCTTGACCTGATGAGTTTTGGTGCAAAATGGTGGTACTTCCTCTGGTTTTTTTATAAAGGAATCTCTATCAGGAACAAGATATTGAAAGGTTCAATATATAAAAATCAGTGGAGATGAAAAACGTATCCTCCAAAAACCAGACAAAAAAAGATCTCCTCGAGTAGTTTAACTTTCAGGATATATAAATATCTTTCAATCATACTGCTATTAATCGTTTCATTCTATTTACGCTATGTAATTATAGTAAACAACGAATTTGTTCCTGACGAACTCCAGCATATTCAATCATCATGGTTGATTTCCAAAGGATTTATACCATATAAGGACTTCTGGGAAAACCACACACCCCTGTTCCATTTTATGCTTGCTTTTCTATTGAAATTCTTTCCCGAATCTCCAACGACAATCCTGATCCTCAGGTTGATGCAATTATTACCTGTCGTACTTATCTTATATTTAATAAACCTTTTGATCAGGAAAAAATTCCAATTTGATGTTTTCCTCTATTCATTCCTTGTGCTCGGCTTTAATAAATGGTTCATTGATAAAACTTCAGAAGTCCGTCCCGATATCCTCCTTTTAGTTTTTTCCCTTGCAGGATTGAATTTCTGGATACAGGGACTTGATCGATATAAAAAGATTTTTCTGTTCTATTCGGGACTTTTTTTTGGTCTTGCTTTTACAACATCACCAAAAGTTTCCATTCTGTTAATTGCGCTGTTTATTTCCTTTATCATTCATTTCAAACTTGGTCATGTTGGGAAAAAAATCACAGATCTTCTCCCTGCTTTTTTATATTTTTTTACCGGCATTATAATTCCAATTTCAGTTCTCATATTTTACCTGCTTTACAATAATGGATTTGAGCAATTTATCGAATGTTTCTATATTGGAATTTTAAAAAATCCCAACTATTTCTCTCCGGCTTCCACATTAAGGCATTCCATCTATATAAATTTTGCCTTTTGGATTACAGGACTTATGGGAATGTTTTTAAGTTTATTCAACTATTTAGATAATCAATTTTGTGGTAAGAAAAATTCAATTTACAATATTACGATTTTATCGATTATTGTAATTCAATATGTGATTTTTCACTGGTTCATGCCGGCACCATATCCACAATCAGCATTGATAATATTTCCATTGATATCCATATACTGCGGTTTAACTCTCACAAAAATGGAAGAATATATCAGAATGAAATGGAGGAATTATACAAAAATAGTCATATTCTCATTTATCCTAATTCTGATTTTCATCCCCCCATATTTAAGCTATTTACTCGATGATAAAATTTCCCATAACAAAAACCACTCCCAAAAAGAAAAAATAAATTTTATCCTTGAAAATACTGATGCTGACGCCAGAATTTTTGATTGCCAGGGATTTTATATGTACCGTTATCCAGCTTGTTACTATGGAGTTCTTGTCAAAGGGACACTTCTTTCAATTCAACAGGATGTGATAAAATACGACATAATTTCCGATCTTATAAAAAATAATTGCATGCTGGCTGTCCCTGATTACAGGTGGAGCATGCTCCCAGAAAATGTGATCCGTTTTTTTGAATCCAATTATGTATACATTGATAAATGGAATGTTCTTATACCAGGCAAGATTATAGAATTTGAAAATTCAAATGTAACCGAACAATTCGATCCTTTACCAGACTATCCATATATAATTACTACTTATCCTCCCAACAAAAGCATCCTGCTTGACGGAATTATCGTTTCAACACCCACCCCTTTTGAAAAAGGTAATCATGTTATAGCAATTCATGATAATGTTGAAAAAGTATTTATACTCCCGGAGTTCTCTCTCAAGGGTGATTTTGATATACTTAATGGAAATGATCTATCAAAAGCAACTCTTAAATAAAATAATCGAAATAGCACTTCAAATTTGCTTATTAATTTATCTATTTTTTATTCCAATAGAATTCCATTCCGCAGGTTTTTTATCAATCAGCATCTGTTCTTCAATTATTTTACTTGTATTTAAATACAATCTCGACAATAAATTCAAAATTGATCACACATCTTTAATCATCCCATTTACCCTTTTTTTCCTCTGGTCATTATCATCTTTGATCTGGTCAATACTACCGGGAGTTACCTTCAAATACGTAAGACGCGAGATACTGACATATTTAATCCTTTATTATGTAGTCAGACATTCTTTCGACACAGAAAATAAAATCAAAAGGGTGATTACAGTCTTTTTCTCATCAGCCCTTTTCGTTCAGGTTTATGGAATATTTGCATTCTTCAAAGGATATGCGGTTTTCAACGGAAGACTGATAGCAACATTCTTTCATCCTAATGTTTTCGGTCTTTTTGCAGCCGCATCTTTATCATTTTCAATGTGTTATCTTATCGATTTCAAAAATAATTATAAAGAGAAGATACTCCCATTACTTGTATTCATATCCGGTTTGGTAAGCCTTGTATTCTCTTCGAGCAGGGCTAATATGCTGGGTCTTGTGATTGCTTTTTTAATAATGGCAATAATAAAGGAAAAAAAACTTATTTTCATTTTTGTCATTCTATTAATATTTTCCGTTATTCTTTCACCTTTACAAAGAGAAGATCTGATCATGTTCCGCATCACTCAACTCATATATATGTTCGATATTGAGAAAAGTCCCCTTGGCGAGAGGTTCTACATGTGGAATTCCGCAATGCAAATAATTAAAGATAATCCTTTTACAGGAATAGGTTATGGAAAGGTTTTCAGAGAAGAATATGTTACCAGAATACCAGAGGAAGCCGTTGAAAACAGACAGCCCCATTCCCATAATATCCTGCTCGAAATTGCCCTGGAAACGGGTTTACCCGGATTATTTTTGTTTCTCTGGTTGCATTTGTTGATCTTGAAATACCTTTTAAACGCTTTTAAAAATTCAAAAAATGAATTTTATAACAAATTTCTGCTGGGATATTCTCTTTTTCTAATTGCTTTTTTTATGAACGGGATGGTTGATTTTATTTCCAGGTTTAGACTCGGACTTTTATTCTGGTTTCTGTCATCAATCATGGTTTTGATATCTAAAAAATGTCATAACAAACAATCCTGATAAACCATTTTAAATGCTTTAATTAAACCCAAAGCTTGACTTAGATGGGTTTGACATTATAATTTATAACTCACACTTACAATTATTACCTTGAAAGGAGCATATATTGAAAAATCTTGAATTCCTGTCGATTGTATTGTTGTTTTGCATTGTAATTTCTCCTGATCTAGTTTCCGAAACCCAGATCATGCCCATCGATCAAATTAAAATTGGAACCATCGCCAAAGGTTATACAGTTTTCAGAAGCCCTGAAATTTCCCAGTTTGATGCGGAAATAATCGGAATATTAAAAAACCAAATTGGACCTGGAAGAAATGTCATAATGGCTAAACTTACACACCCGGAATTAGAAGGATATGGCGGTGTTGTTGCTGGAATGAGTGGAAGTCCAGTATATATTGATGGGAAATTGATAGGCGCTGTTGCTTACGGCTGGGGAAGGTTTAGCAAAGACCACATAGCTGGTATCTCTCCAATAGAAGAAATGCTTGATGTTCTGAACACTCCAATTTCTCGAGGGATAAATCCAACGAATAACTCGGATTCAGATTTATTCAACTTTTTAATAAACCTAAAATTCACGAACGACAATAACGAAGATATCTCCCAATCGATCTTAGATTTTGGGCAAAAAACTCGAATCGAGAATAACAGTTTATTAAAACCCCTTGCAATACCGGTATACTCATCAGGTAATGACCTCAAATCGATTAATTTACTCGACAGACACCTGGAAAGGCTGGGTATGAATTTAATCCCAACAGGATTGGCTAAAGTATCTGAATTCAATGATGATGACTTGAAACCCGGTGCCCCTGTCGGCATACAATTCGTAGGGGGCGACCTGAACTATTCAGGTTTGGGAACCCTGACTTATAGAGAAGGAAACAATATTCTCGCTTTCGGACATCCCGCTCTGCAAGCAGGAAATGTTTCATTTCCCCTTGTTTCCGGAGAAATTATGACGTTGGTCAAAAGTGAATCAAGAGCATACAAAATGGGATTCGGAACTGAAGTCATTGGTACAGTTGTTCAGGATAGAACCACGGCAATTGCAGGGAAAATAGGGGAATCACCACCTTTAATCCCGATGGGTGTCAGGTTGAAAGATATGAACAATAAAGTACGTGAATTCAACTTTGATATTATCACGGAAAAAAAATTGACTCCCGTTCTCTCGATGGTTTGCCTGAGTGAAGCCATATCCTGCGAAAACTGGATATTCGGAGATATGACAGTAATCCCCTCGGTAAAAATAAAAATAGATGGATATGAAACCATGAAATTTGAAGATATATTCAGCGGGAGTAATTCGATAAAAAGCACATCTGACAATTTCCTGCTCCTGATGTCCATACTGTCTATGAATCCCTATGAACCAGCTACATTCGAAAGCATCGATGTTGATATCAATATCACAGATGAAGTATTCAGGGGAGAAATAGTATCCCTGACGGTAGATAAAAAGGAATATGAGCCGGGAGATGAAATTTCGGGACACTTTAAAATCAAACCAATTTTCAAAGATGCAGAAAAATTTCATTTTAATATCGAGATCCCGGAAAACTATAAAGGAAAATCTATTGAACTGAGAGTATGTGATGCCATCACATCTGAAAGGATTGAATATAAAACAAATCCCGGAAAATATATTCCCCATGATTTTGACTCTCTATATAACATTTTAAAAGAATATGAAAACAACAGTACTATTATTGTTGATCTTGTTGTTAAAGGTCTGGGAAGAACAATTAAAGGTAAGGAATTTAATTCAATTCCCAATTCTGTTATGAAAGTTATAAACTCGAGAAAAAACAGTGGAAAATCTAAACCTTCTTTTAAAAGAATACTCAATCGCGAAAAAATTAAAAGCAAATACCAGGTTTCAGGTTTAAAGTCGGTTCGAATAAAAATAAATAAGAAATTATCATAAATCAAAAGGAGCTTTATTATGCAGAATAAATTGTGGATTTTGACACTCATTTCATTGCTATCCATAGCATTTCCCCAACTTGCAATTGGAATATCACCGGATTCATTCGAAGTTGAATCCACGAAAAATTTCGAAAAGGGGGATTTCGAAAATGTAGCTATGCAAAGCGACGGAAAGTTGTTATTAGGTCCTGTTTATAAAGAATTTATCGATCTTAGTGAACCTTATGTCTGGTGCCTTTCTCAGAATAAGTCAGGGGATATCTTTGCGGGAACTGGTGACGAAGGTAAAGTTTATAAAATAGACCAAAGAGGAAACATAAGCCTGCTCTTTGATTCTCAGGATCTAGAAATTTTATCAATGAATGTTGATAAGAGAGAAAATTTGTACGTTGGCACAGGTCCGGAAGGATTTTTACATAAACTTGATAAAAAAGGTAACTTAGTCTGGACCAAGAATATTGAAGCTTTATACGTCTGGAGCATTGTTATTGACTCCAGGAACAACATATTTGTTGCAACAGGTGAAGAAGGCAAGATATTCAAGGTTTCACCGGAAGGCGATATTGAATTATTCACAGACCTTACCCAGGATAACGTGACTTCATTGTTGTACGACATCAAAGGCAACCAATTATATGCCGGCACAAATCCAAATGGTCAGATATATAAGATATCTTTCGAAGGATCCATTAAAATCCTGTATGATACAGATTATGAAGAAATTCGAGCTCTTGCACTGGATGATAAGGGAAATCTTTTTGCAGCCGCAAATTCAGCCAAAAGAAAATTTAAAATGAAAGCACCACCAATGCCCGAAATCCCAAAAGGCGAGGGACCAAGTGAAGAAGCTATGCAGCAAATGATGGAGATGGCTAAGGATGAGCCTCAAGCATTCTTTCAAGATATGGGGGGCAGTTCAACACCATCTAAACAGGAAAGCGCAATATTCAGGTTCTCTCCTGACGGATTAATAAAAAAAAGTTGGGAAAATAAAAATCTATTTATCTATTCGATTGGAATCGATGAAGATGGTCAACTCCTCATAGGTACAGGAAGCAAAGGATTAATATACAAGCTAATCGAGGATGATCTAGATGTTGCTATGATTAAAGTAGATGAATTGGAAATCCTTTCCTTTTTAAAAACAAAAAATAAATTTCTGTTCAGTACCGGAAACAATGGCAAGATTTTTGAATATACTGAATCCTTTAATAAATCAGGAACTTACATATCGGAGGTTTTCGATACAAAATTCCCCATGTCAAAATTCGGGAATATCCAGATTGATTCAAACATACCGAAAAGCACCGAACTGAAAATTGCTTACAGATTAGGTGATACTGAAGAACCTGGTGACTTATGGAGTGATTGGTCAAAATATTTCGATGCTGGAAAGAACTTAAATGTTAACGAGAATGCACGTTTCATCCAGTTTAAAACAGAATTCAAAACATCAAAATCTGATATTACTCCTTTATTGAATTCTGTATGCATCAACTATATCCAGAAAAATTATCCTCCATCTATTTCAAAAATAATTGTAGATGATGACAACGACAAAAATAAAGGGAATAGTAAAAGTTCAAGACCGACAGGCAATTTTTCATTTCCTACAGGTAGTTCACCAAAAACCAAAATGGATAATGATGAAACAGATTTTGATCTTGATAACATAAAACCATCCTCAAAAAATGTAAAACTGAAGATAAAATGGAAAGCTAAAGACCCTAATGGTGACAAACTTTTATTTTCTCTTTATTTTAAAGGTGAAAAAGAAAAAACCTGGAAATTATACAAAGAAGACATTACATCATCATCAGAGATAATCGACGAAACTTCGCTTCCAGATGGAAAATACCTGATCAAAGTCATAGCCTCAGACAAAAGGAGTAACGGTCAGGGAGAAAGTTATACTGCTGAAAAGATCAGTGAGTCTTTTTTAATCGATAATACTTCACCGGTAATAAAAATCAACAAACAGACCCGGACTTCGAATAAAAAAAGCAGTCATCACGATTACATAATCAATGTTAAAATTTCGGATCTCCTCAGCAATATCTGCGAGGCTAGATATTCTGTCAATGCATCGGAATGGAATTATCTGACTCCTGATGATGGTATATATGACTCTCAGGAGGAATCCGGATCCTTTACCCTCGAAAAACTCGATAAAAATGAAGAATATACAATCATGGTCAAGGTTATAGATTCTTCCGGCAATATTGCAGCTTCAAGTATTGTAATAGGAAATTGAACGACCGGCTAAGATCGATGAGGAGATTTATGAAGATATTACCGATTTTAATTTTAATTTGCCTGATAGGTTGCTCTACATCTGAAAAAACTGAAGAGATCTCAGACGAGATCAAATTCGGAGCATATTTCCCGATGACCGGTGCATATGCTGCCGGGGGTCAAATGACAATGGAGGGCATAAAGCTTGCGAACAAGCTCAGACCTCGTGTAACTGATAAAAACATCAGGGTGATTCTCGTCGATAACAAAAGCGATAAAGTCGAGTCTGCTAATGCCGTATCACGATTGATCAACTCCGAGAAGGTCGTCGCTATAATAGGAACCTATGCCAGTTCAAATGCTATTGCCGGAGCTGAACTTTGCGAAAGAGCAGGGGTACCCATGATTGCTCCATCAGCAACAAATCCAATGGTTACCCAGGGTAAAAAATATGTATTCCGGGCTTGCTTCATCGATCCCTTCCAGGGCGAGGTCATGGCAAAATATGCTATTAATAAACTCAATACCAAAACTGTGGTAATCATTCAGGATCTTGCAGCAGATTATTCCGTTGGTCTATCTAATTTTTTCAAAAAATCCTTTGTTAAACTAACCGAGAATGAAGACAGCATACTTGAAACCCTATCTTATCAAACCGGTGATCAGGATTTTACAGCTCAACTAACAAAGACAAAATCACTGAATCCTGATTGTATTTTCATACCGGGATATTTCGGTGATATTGCACTTTTCGCACGACAGGCTCAGGAAGTCGGTATAAAGGCTCCACTTTTAGCTGCAGATGCTGCCCAGGCTCCTGAACTTATCGAAATAGGTGGATCTGCTGTGGAAGGCTTGATATTCAGCAATCATTATGCACCGGAAAGCAGTTCGGAAGGAATAGGGAAAAAATTTGTCGATGCCTTTAAAAAAGAATACAATTCAATCCCTAATGCTTTTTCAGCACTTGGATTCGACGTTTATAACATGATCGCAGATGTGATAGAACAATCCGGAGACCCATCACCTGAAAAAATAAAAGACGGGATAAAAAATCTAAAGGATTACCAGGCTGTTACTGGAAAAATAACAATCGATGAAAATGGAAATGCGAGAAAAAGTGCAGTAATTCTAATGGTTAAGAACGGTAAATTCAAATACATTGATGTGGTTCACCCATCCTGAAATTATTGTTTTCATCTGCCTAAGATTTAAAATAAAGACTATTGATCCAAATTACAACAACTATCTTTTTGCGTTCTGAAAAATTAAAGAACCCGAAATGATAGATGTATCATGAGAGTTTATTCAATAATTGCACTATATGCATGGTTTTAATGTTAGAGCCTTTATCTTTCAATGCATTCGATATCTGGAATATGCATGCCGGACAAGAAGTAGTTACGATATCTGCACCAGATGCAATTATATTATCTGCCTTTTTTTCACCAATTTTTTTTGATATAGCTCTTTCGTTTATACCAAATGTTCCGGCAAGCCCACAGCAAGAATCAGCCTCATCCATATCAATAAAATCAACAGTTTTCAGCTCTTTTAAAATTTTTATTGGTTCTTTAAAAATTCCCTGACCACATCTCAAATGGCAGGGAACATGATAGGTTACCGCCAACTTTCTTTCTACTTTTTGCTGGAGCATTTTAATTTTTGATGATTTCACAAGGAGATGACTCATTGTCTGCTTATACAATTCAGTAAAATCCACAACTTTATCTGAAAATAAATCGTTCATGTTCTTCAACTCTTTTCCACATGATGAACACAAAGTGACAATATAATCAACATCTTTGTTTTTGAAAGCTCTGATATTTTCATCAATCATTTCACTCGAAGCTTTGATATCACCATAAATTTTAGCAGGCAAACCCCAACAAGTCTGATTTTCAGGTATAATCACAGTAATATTGAATTTTTTA
>Ga0272441_10011678_pt1 | contig 12980 bp, 7 predicted proteins | sample SSMProp6N_FD_193582 | JGI IMG/M metagenome (GOLD analysis project Ga0272441, IMG submission 193582) | Marine sediment archaeal communities from Little Sippewissett salt marsh, Falmouth, MA, United States - SSM-Prop-6N | ecosystem: Environmental > Aquatic > Marine > Wetlands > Sediment ...
TAGTTGACTGTCCCACGGGTAGAGCATCTCATCGGGCAGGCCCCGTGCCACTATCGATTTGAGGCACTCATTGCGCTGGCGCACGGCCCGTCGATATCGCATCAGATCAGCGAGATATGCAGGCCTGACCTGAGCTATGGCGGTATTCATGAAGCGCCGCCGAGTGCCGGGAGAGCCTTTCACAAGCTCGAGATCATCTGGGCCGAAGAGGACGACGGATGTCTGCCCGACGATCTGCGCCAGGCGACGGCGAGGGACGCTGTTAACCTCGATGGTCTTGCGGCTACCATTGGCGTCAGAGTCGCGGCGCCTGTCGTGCAGAGTCACACGCAGACTAACTTCGCCTCGTTGGTCGGTCTGGAACACACCGCCGGCGCGCGCCCAGTCCTGACCCCACTGCACCAATTCGCGATCTGAGGAGGTACGATGAGATTTCGTGGTTGCCAGAAGAAAGATGGCTTCGAGGACACTTGTCTTGCCGGAGGCATTGGCACCGGCAAGAACACTAAGGCCTGGGCCGAAGTCGATGCTAAGGCGATCATAACACCGAAACTGTTCCAGGCCCAGGCGCTTAAGATACACCGGATCGAGCCACTCCTACATGATCTGCATTGGCATGAGGACGTACAGATAGTCTTCGTCGCCCTCAGGACGGATCATACCCGGGTTCAGCGGGCCGGACAGATCAAGCGTAAGCCGCTCGGCCTCCAAGGTGTCCAACACTTCGAGCATGTAGCGAGCGTTGAAGGCGATCTCGGTGGATTCGCCTTCGAACTTGGCGGGCACCTGCTCATCAATGCTGCCTACGTCCTGGCTTTCGGCGGTGATCTGTAGGTTGTCCGACGAGGGCTTCAAGACTACTCGGTTGGCGTCTTCCCGCGCGACAATCAAAGCGCGCCTCAAGGCCGGCTCGAGCTCACTCACATCCACGACGACCCGACGCTCGTGTGATTCAGGAACGACCTTCTGATAGTTGGGGAACTGCCCCTCGATAAGTCGCGAGGCAACCTTCACGTTCCCGACCTGGAACTCGATCTGATTTGCGGAGACGGCTACGTTGGCCATTTCCTCCGAATCGTCGGCCAGCACCCGCAGCAACTCGTTTAGGGCTCTCGACGAGACGATGGCCGACACGGGCTGCTCAATCGGCAGCTCGACGTGTGCCTTACGAAGCGCCAGGCGATACGTATCGGTGGCTACCACAAGCAACGAGTCACGGCTGAACTCGAACAACGCGCCGGTGAGTATGGGCCGCGTCTCGTCACGTGATGTTGAGAAGGCGGTTTGCCGCAGGATAGAGCGCAGCAGAGACTGCGGAATTGTGACACCGATGCCGTCACCGATGTCGGGGAACATCTGGAAGTCGCTGGCGGCCAGACCGCGAATTGTGTAATCAACGGCCTCGCAGTGCACCGCAAGGGCCTGATTCTCATCGGCGACGAGAGTTACGTCCTGCTCGGGTAGAGAACCGACGAGCTCGGTCAGGAATCGAGCGGGGGCCGTCAGTGCTCCCTCGCCATTCACCGTCACGGGTAGTGCGGCCTCGAGGCTGATAAACTCCAGGTCTGTGGCCACAAGTCGCAGGCTGTCCGCGGCGCTCTCCAGATAGATGTTATTCTGCACCGGTTGAGTGCTACGCCCGGTGACTCCCCGGGCGACGGTCTGTACCGCCTCGTGCAGAGCACTCTGCGGGCAAGTGATATCCAACATCTGTCTGGTCCTCCTTGGAGACAAAACCCCATGATAAGTGCTTTATGCAACTGTGCGCTGGCGTGCTTCACGTCGTGCCGGGTAGGGGCTAGATGTTACGCCCCTGAGCGGTTGTGCACAGCCTTACGTAAGAAGGCCGCTGGTAGATTTACTTCGTAGTAGTAGTAGTAGTAGCGTGGATACCGTGGAAAAGGGCCTCGAGAGCAAGGTGCAGACCACATCTGGCGGGGGAAATCCTTGTGGGAAGTCCTCTGCTGATATCCACAGTGTCCACAGCAGGATTAGTTTCTCACAGACTCCCCCAGCGCGTCAACAGCCTGTCCAGAGGCCTTGTGGAGAACCGGGCTTGTGCGGTGACGAAGCGCCCTTGGAGGCCCGCATCACTCGCCCTGTAGAGCCGCTCGCAGGTCGTTGATCTTCCACAGCGCCTGTTCGTCCTCCATCACGACATCGCTTACCTTGTTGTAGGCGTGGAGCACGGTCGAGTGATCCCTGCCGCCAAAGAACTTACCGATCTGAGCCAGTGACATGTCGGTAAGCTCGCGGGCAAGAAAGATGGCCACTTGCCGCGGCCACACGATCTCCTTATTGCGCTTAGGTCCTATGAGGTCGGTAGGGTTCGCGCGGAAGGCCGCCGATACTTGCTCAAGTATCTGATCCAGATCAATGTGCCGTCCGCTCGAGGAGGTCGAGTAGTCGGCGATTAGCTCCTGAATCTGCTCAATGGTTAAGGGGGAGTTGTACAGCGAGTAGAAGGCGCAAATCTTCAGCAACGCCCCCTCGAGCACCCGGATATTCGACTCAATCTTCTGAGCGACGTATTCCAACAGATCGCGTGACAGATCGACACCCTCAGCAGCGGCCTTCTTCTCGAGGATCGCCACACGAGTCTCGAGGTCCGGTGGGCGCAGGTCGGCAACGATCCCCATCTCCAAGCGGCTGCGCAGGCGATCGTTCATGATCTTTAGTTGACGTGGCGGCGCATCACTGGCGAGGACAACTTGCTTGTTGGTCTCGTGCAGGTAATTGAAGGTGTGGAAGAACTCTTCTTCCGACGAGGGGCCCTCGATAGAGGCGATAAACTGGATATCGTCGACCAGCCACACATCGCCATACCGATGCTTCCGTCTGAACTGGTCGGTCCGGCCCTCGCGGATCCCGGTGATGACCTGGTTCACAAAGGTCTCCGCGGAAAGGTAGACCACCGTCGCATTTGGGTTATGCTGCTTGACGTAATGGCCGATAGCCTGCATCAGGTGGGTCTTTCCCAAACCAACCTTGCTGTGGATGAATAAAGGCGAGTACGAACGCCCGGGCGATTTTGCCACCTGAAGTGCCGCCGCGTGTGCGAACCTGTTGCACTCAGCCACGACGAGGTTATCGAAGGTGTAGCGCGGATTCAGGGGTGTCCCGCCGAAGAGTCCCTCGCCTGCGACGGTGGAATCACTAGTCGCGGACGGGGCAGGAGCCGAGACGGAGGGCGGACTGGGCGCGGAGACAAGGGGAGTGGGCTCCGTGTCCATGACCACCATGCGCACGTGCACAGGGTGTTGCGCCACCTCGGACAGGCAGTGGTCCAGAGCATGGCCGTGCTTTTCTTGAAGCCATTGCTTGGCGAACGGCGTGGGAACGCCCAGAGTGAAGGTGTCCCCGTCGAAGTCGAGCGCGGCGGTGTTTACCAGGAAGCTATCATGGGTCGGGTGACCCACTCGCTCGACGAGACGAGGAAGCGCCGTAGCCCACAGAGCACTGCCGTCACGAGTATCGTTCGGCATCCCCGAGTTCCTCCTACGGGCGCGACTGGTCGGGGAGACCGCAACTGCAGGTGTGCCGATAGCAACGCAGGACCACCATTGGCCCCGGTGCAATAGCTAGCGAGTGGTGTGTACTTTGAGTGCAGCGAAGCAGTTGCGAACACGAATGCGCCGGCGCCCTAGTCGGAGCATTCGCCTGCAGGTCCCGTCAGCGGGACCTGCCCCCTAGTGTAACGCGGACGAGTACCATAAACCCAGACAGCTTTCGAGGGAAGACACGTCGATCTTGAGAACCCCTAACCTCACAACGCACATTCTGCCTGACCCCCACACAATCCTCCCGTTCATCGCGTCGAATCAGGTGAACTTTGCGTGATTTTTATGCGGCCGGCGGCCATTCTCAGGTTTTTATCTTGTGGTGGTCTGTGAGGCCCTCCCGGAGGGACAGCGAGTATAGCATAGCCACCACGCGATGCCAAGATTGTCTGTGGAAAACTTCCCTATGGGCCTGCTAATACGCCATGGTAGTTGATGAGAGGAGTTCGGGAACAGGTGCGTCCGAGGGCGGCAGGCGGGGAACTGTCCAACTCCGAGGACATTTGGCATCATGCCTTGAGTGCGGCCTCGCGGGGCCCGGGCGTTGGACCATCCCCGGACAGATCACTCGCGGCCACCAGCAGTACTACACGTTCCCTGGACCCGTCAGGTGGGGTACAATTGGGCCGACAACCACGTCGGCAAGACGTTTGCTGCCCAAACCAAAGGAGATGAGACGGCAGTGAACCAGGACAACCTCCGCGGCCTGCCGGCCATCAGCGCGCTGCTGGAGTGCCCGCAGGCGCAGGAACTCATCGATCGGCACGGCCGAGGCCCGGCTTTGGCCGCGTTGCGCTCTGCCGTCGACGAGCTGCGGTCCGAGATCACCGCCGGCCGTGAGGCTCCCAAGGACATGACAGCATCTGCTATGGCCCGAGCACAGGAGATTGCGGAGGGCATATCCCGTGACGCCCTGCGACCCGTCATCAATGCTACCGGCGTGATCATCCACACGAATCTGGGACGCTCGGTCCTGGCAGAGCAAGCCATACAGGCCGTGGTGAGAGCATGTCGCTCATACAACAACCTCGAGGCCGATCTCGAACAGGGACGCCGCAGCAGTCGACACGTCCATGTCGAGCAGCGCCTTCAGTCGGTGATCGGGGCACAGGCGGGGGCCGTGTTCAACAACAACGCCGCCGCCATCATGCTGGCCCTCGCCGCCCTGGCCGCGGGACGCGAGGTCATCATCTCGCGCGGGCAACTCATTGAGATCGGCGGCTCCTTCCGCATGCCGGAGGTCATTGAGCAGAGCGGCTGCATCCTGCGTGAAGTCGGCGCCACCAACCGCACGCACCTGCGCGACTACGAGGCCGCCATCAACGAGAACACGGCCGCAATCCTCCTGGCACATCCCAGCAACTACCGCATCATCGGTTTCACGTCAGAGCCCGAGACAGCACACATCGCCGAGCTCGCACACGGCCATGGCCTGCCGCTGTTGGACGACCTTGGCAGCGGCTGCCTTGTGGACATGCAGGCCCTCGGCGTGGGCAAGGAGCCCACTCCCCAGGACAGTCTTGGTGCCGGCGCCGACATCGTCACCTTCTCGGGAGACAAGCTGTTGGGCGGTCCCCAGTGCGGGATCGCCGTGGGCAGGCCCGAGCTGATCGACAGGATGAAGAAGCACCCGCTGGCCAGAGCCGTGAGGGTAGGCAAGATGACCATTGCCGCCCTGGACGCCACGCTGAGGATATTGGGCGACCCACAGCAGGCAATCGAGTCGATACCGACCCTTCGCGCGGCGACCGAGCCGCTTGAGACTGTGGTGCAGCGGGCCGGGGCCATCGCCGAGGGCATCACGCGTTCAGCGGCGCCGGGGGCCTCTGCCTGCGTTGTCACCGACCGGTCGGCACGCACGGGTGGCGGCTCCCTGGCCGAGCACGGCCTTGAGACAGCGGCGGTGCGCGTGGTGCCACCCCCGAGCCTGTCTCTGGGTGAGGTGGCCCGACGCCTGCGAACGGGCGAGCCAGCCGTTTACTCCCGCACCGCCGATGACGCTCTGGTACTCGATGCAAGAACCGTCTTGCCTCACGAAGTCGAGAATCTCATCGCGGCGACCAGGGCCGCCTTGACGGTGGCCACACCGACCATATAAATCTGAGTAGGTTAGACCTATCATACTTATACTCGAAAGGCCTTCACCGATTGTCTGTTGGAGCTGGGGAAGCTTAATTCAACGCTAAGCATATACCATAAAACCCTCGCTCATACCTCACGGGGCCTCCAGGGAACGTCAGCAGACTTTTGCACATTATGCACAGGCTTATCCACACGAACCTATATACATCTACTTGGACGGGCGGGCAGCCATGGTACCTAAGGTAGATAAGGGTATGCGTCACCGCGCGAGGGCCATGTTGCTTGAGGAATTCGGTACCCCGCTCCGAGGGATGGACCTGCCTGTACCCTCCCCGGAGGCAGGCGGGGCGCTGGTCCGTCTTGCGGCGGCCGGCGTCTGCGGCTCGGACCTTGAGATCACCGAGCATCGCGACCCACGGGTGCGGAGCGATCTTCTGCCTTTAATACCGGGGCATGAGGGGGTAGGGTGGGTTGAGCGCACGGGGGGGGACCTCGTCGACCTGCTTGGCGCCCATGTACGGCCGGGAGACCTTGTAGTCTGGAACCGTGGCATCTCGTGCGGGAAGTGCTATCAATGCGCCGTGAAGCGCCGTCGGGCGCTATGCCCGCACCGGGAGGTGTACGGGATTTCTCTGCCGGCGCGCGAGCCCTACTGGCTCAACGGTTGCTACGCCGAGATGATCTACGTACGCCCCGGCAGCGAGCTGCTGGTGTTGCCACAGGATACGGACCCCGCGACCATCGTGCCGGCCACGTGCAGTGGCGCCACCGCTGCTCATGCCATCGAGTTGTGCGGGATCAGCTTGGGCGATCAGGTCGCGGTCATCGGCCCCGGGCCGTTGGGCCTGTTCTGCGCGGCCTTTGCCTTGGCGAGAGGCGCCCGCCGAGTGCTCGTACTGGGTACCGCCAGGAGCGCCCAGAGACTGGCCCTGGCAGACGAAATGGGCTGTGAGACGCTGCTTGGCCCCGAGGTAGGAGACTGGGACGAGCCGGGTTTCGACGTCGTCATCGACGCGGCGGGCTCAGACGTGAGCGTCAGGCAGGCCCTGGCGGCGGTTGGCTCCGGGGGCACCGTGGCCATTCCGGGTGTCGCCTCACCCATCGGGAAGGTGAGTGTTGACATCTACGAGAAGGTCGCTCGCAAGAATGTGCGCCTGCAGGGGGTCTGGGTGTCCGACGCGCGGCACCTTTACGAGGCGGTGGAGCTTATCAGGAGCCGCCGCTACGGTCTTGAACGGCTGGTGACCCACCGCTTTGGCCTCTCGCAGGCCAACGAGGCCCTTGCCGCCGTCAAGTGTCGGGAGGCCACGAAAGCCGTACTGCTGCCTGACTGAGAACCGGCGGACACACGGCGCCTTGCCCAGATGGGCGCGTCTGCGCTCACGACATACGCATCTATAGACCAGTGCACAAAACAACGTTGGAGGTATTCGTATGGCGGACTTCGATCTCATTGTGCTGGGAGCGGGGCCGGGAGGCTATGTGGCGGCAATCCGCGCCGCGCAGCTCGGCGCCAAGGTCGCCGTGGTGGAAGAGCGCCAGGTGGGCGGCACCTGCCTGAACCGGGGCTGCATCCCCAGCAAAGCGCTTATTCATTGCGCCCATCTGCTGGAGCAGGGCAAGGCGGGAAGGCGCTACGGCATCACCTTCGCCGAGCCCCAGGTGGACGTGGAGGGCGTGCGCAAGCACGCCGCGCGCTGCGTTAAGCAACTTGTGACGGGGGTGGAAGGGCTCTTCAAGGCAAGAAAGATCGCTCTGGCCAACGGCAGGGGCAGGATCGCCGGACCCACCGAGGTAACCGTGACCTCCCCCAAGGGCAAGGAGAAGACGGTGTCGGCCAAATACATCTTGGTCGCCACGGGCTCCTCGCCTTTCGTGCTCCCCATCCCGGGGGCCGATAGCGAGGGCGTGTTCACAAGCGACGACGCCGTCACGTTCCCCGGCCCGTATGAGGAGCTGGCCATCATCGGCGCCGGGGCCATCGGCTGCGAGTTCGCGTACGTGTACTCGAAGTTCGGCGCCAAGGTGACCGTGGTCGAGATGCTCGATCGCATTGTCCCCGCTGAAGACCCCGACGCGACCGACGTGCTGGCCCGTTCCCTGAAGAAGGGGGGCGTCGCCATTGAGTTGGGCGCTAAGTGCACCGCCATCGAGGTGGAGCAAGACAAGAAGCGCCTCGTGTTCGAGCAAGACGGCCAGGAGAAGTCGATCCCCGCGGACGCCATCCTCATGGCCGCCGGACGCCGAGCGATGACCGAGGGAATCGGTCTGGAGCAGGCCGGCGTTGAGATGGACCGGGGAAGGATCAATGTGGACGAGACCCTGAAGACCTCGGTGGACAGTATCTACGGGGTCGGGGACTGCCTGAGGGGTATCGGCCTGGCCCACCAGGCCTCTCACGAGGGCATCGCGGCCGTCGAGAATATGTTCGGCGATGGCGGTCAGGTCAACTACGAGGCCATGCCGGCGGCCATCTATACCTATCCGCAGGTCGCCTCAGTGGGTGTCCGTGAGCACGAGGCCAAGCAACGGGGCATCGACGTGCAGGTGGGCAAGTTTTCCTTCGCCGGCATCGGCAAAGCCGCCGCGATAGGGGAACGGGAGGGCATGGTCAAGCTGGTGGCCGACGCGGGGTCGGGTCAGCTTATTGGCGCCTCCGCCGTGGGGCCCGAGGTCACCGAGCTGATCGCCGAGATCACGCTGGCCGTCGAGATGGGCTGCACGGCAAGCGATGTGGCCCATACGGTGCATACGCACCCGACGTTGTCGGAGATCACCGGCGAGGCGGCGCTTGATGTGCTGGGCCGCGCCATACACTCGGTTTAGTAGTCAACTGCCGAGCTCAGCGACACAACAGCGCAGGGGCTCCGCCCGAGTACCCGGCTGGGGCCTCGAACACGATCCAGCAGCCGCGGGATCGTGCCAGCCGGCGGATACCACTCGGCGGCATCCGCGCAGATTCCGTTTCTCGCGGGGCCTGGGCGCGAGGACTGTGTCTTCGTCTCGGCGCCGGGCGCGATGGTTGTTGCCTCGACTGGGGGCCGCTCAGCGGCCCGAGGCATGATTGGCTGTGTGGGGATGAGGTGGGCAGATGCGTAGCCAACGGGCGCTCCAATGCGCAAGGGTCCTTTTCGTCGCCGTCGGGTGCCTGTTGTTCGGGGCCGGCGTGATCCTGGTGCAGGTCGGGGGCGCCCGCCTGCTTACCCCCGCGGGCACAACCTTGCCCGGGATCGCCCGGATGGCCCTGGGAAGCATGTTCGTCGGAGTCGGCGGGATCCTGTGTGGCATCGCTCTGATCGCTATATGCCAGCGGAAGCCCGGGCACGACGGGCAGGACCCGGACCGCTCAGAATGACACACGCGGCCGGGGACCGGGAAAAGGGGTACTGTCGGTGATTCTCGGTTTCCTGACCTGATCGCGCGCGGATGCTTGCCAGGGTCCTGCGTTAGACAACCGAGGTGAGCGTGATGCGAAGCACGGTGGCGCTATCGTTTGCCCTCATTGGGGCAGCCTGCCTGGCGCAAGGCCCGCGTCAACTCATGCTGGCCGACATGGAAGGCGACCTGTCCGGCTACCGCGGCGTGCAGCGGGACACACAGGTGGTGAAGGCGGGCGACTTTTCGGCGCTCTGGGCGGACCACGCGGCCAACCCCAGCGCCGTCTTCGACGGGATCGCGACAGACTGGACGGGCTTTGATAATCTGGGTTTCTGGCTGCACTCCGAGGCGGCCAACAACGCGCAGTTTATGCTCATCATCCGTAGCGAGAACCCGGCCACCGATGGCATGGACTACTGGTCCCGGAAGATCACGTTGGACTGGACGGGCTGGCGGCACTTCCGCATCCCCATCGCCTCCCTGGGGGCCGGTGCGCGGAGCCCGCTGGGGTGGGATCGGGTCGATACGTTGTACTTCACCGCCTCGGGCTGGGACTGCACGCCTCAAGAAGACAGCGCAATCCGGATCGACGACATCCGCCTGACCAACGACCCCTGCCGCGTGTCCCTGGATCATGCCGAGGGCCGGCGAGACGCCACCTTCTTGTATGGGACCCACCGCATCCGCGTCGAGAACGCCCTGGGCGGCGAAGTGCGCGTGACCCCTTCCGTCGACGCTCCGGAGTGGCTACAGGTCACCGTGGAGCCGCAGGCGCTGGCCCTGCCGGCCGGCGGTGTGGCCACAGTAAGCGCCACGCTGCGTGTGCCCCGGGACCTGGCTTCAGACTCCGAGGCGCTTGCGGCCCAGCAGGTGACGGTGAGCTTCCCCATCGAGGGAGAAGACGAGACACAGGCGGTGGGCATCCGCATCCCCCTGCGCTCGCTGGTGTTCATGAGCCTTCCCGTTCCCGAGCACCCGAGGGTGCTGGTGAGCCCCGAGATCGTGCAGAAGCTCAGACAGCGCGTGGGCGTGGAGGGTGAATCGCGCGACCGCGCCCAGCGGATCATCAAGAGCGCGGACAGCATCATCCAGCGGTACGCTGAGGGGATACCGGCAGCCGAGAGCGCGAGCGTCGAGCGGGGCAGAGGGCTGCTTGGCCCGGCGGAGACTTTGGCGATGGCGTACCTGCTCACCGAAGATGCGCGCTACGCCCACGAAGCCGCCCGGCTCATCACCGTGGCGCGAGACTGGTCCACCTGGGTGTACGAGTTTCATAGAGGCATCGTGGCCGACCTGGGCACCGCGGCGGCGCTGCGACACCTGGGCATCGCCTACGACTGGGCGTATCAGGGGATGACCCAGGCCGAACGCGAAGCCTGCCGAGACACTCTCAGCCTGGGCCTGAACCTGTGGCGCGAGGGCATCCAGGGCAACGTCTGGTGGAATCGGTCCTTCCGCAGCAACTGGTGCGCGGTGTGTTGTGGGGGCGGGGCGCTGGCCGCCGTCGCCCTTCTGGGGGAGTACCCTCACGCGGCGTGGGTGCTGTCCGAGGCCTACCCGCGCATCGTGAGCTTCCTTGACGAGGGTGGCATTGACGGCGGCTGGCCGGAGGGGACGGGCTACTGGGGCTATGGCGTGAGTCATGCGGCGTTGCTGGCCGAGGCGCTCAAGGTTCTCACAGACGGAGAGATGGACCTGTTCGAGCACCCCTATCTCAGGGCCACGTGGCAGTTCCCGCTGTACATGCACTGCCCGCCCAATGGCACCATCAACTTCGCCGATTGCGGCTACGGAGCCCCCAACCGTCTGCTGACGCTGCAGTTGGGGATACAGACCGGGAACCCTCACGCCGTCTGGTACTACCGCCAGCGGCCGGGCAACGGGACGCTGGACCTGCTATGGGACACGGGCGACCTGTCCAAGTCTGACCCGGCGGACCTGCCCCAGTCCATCCACTTCACAGGCATCGACTGGGCCGCTCTGCGCTCCGGCTGGGACGGTGATGCGACGATCTTCGGCCTCCGCGGCGGCAACAACGGTGAGAATCACGGCATGCTCGAGTGCGGCAACTTCATCGTGAACTCGATGGGTGAAAGGCTCATCGTCGACCACGGCGCCACGACCTACACTCACGAGTACTTCAGCGGCAAGCGCTGGGACTTCTACCGGGCCAACTCCCACGGCAGTAATGTGGTGCTGGTGGACGACATGGACCAGAAGCCGGGCCGCGACGCCGCCGGGAAGATCACGCAGTTTCTGACGACGCCGGCCTTTGACTACCTGCAACTGGACGCTACCGCGGCGTATCCGGACTTCGTCAAGCTCATGCAGCGACGCGTGGTGTTCATCAAGCCTGACCTGTTGGTGATGCTGGACACGGTCAAGACCGATGGCGAGCGGAGCTTCGAGTGGCGCTGTCACCCCGCCACGCAGGGAGAGGTCTCGCTGGGCGCCGAGAGGATGCTGGTGGACAGCGGACGCGCATCCCTGGTGGCCAGATGGCTGCTGCCCGAAGATGCGACGGTCACAGCCGGGCAGGCCGAGTGCGAGGATTACCACGTCAGTGTCAAGCCCGTGGGCAAGGCCGACGAGATGCGGTTCCTGACGGTGATGAGGTGCGGCCAAGGTGAGACGGGGCGCGCCTTGTTCGAGATGGACACCGAGGAGGCCCTCGAGCAGGTGACCCAGGCGCCCCGAGCGCTTCTCATCATGGAGAGCGAAGGTGATGAATGGCGCATCATCCGCAAGCTCTTACGCGGCCAAGGCTTCGAGGTGGACTGGGTGGACGAAAGCAGACTGGCGGACCTGCCCAGTGACTGGCACAGCCTGGCGGACTATGCGGCGGTCTTCCTGGTGCCCACCAAGGCGGGCGCCGAGGGCCTATCCGGCGACCAGCAGGCGGCTCTGGTCGAGTACGTCCGCAACGGCGGAGGGCTGATGATGATGGGCGGCACAGCGTCCTTCGGCGCCGGCCGATTCAGCGAGTCTGCCCTCGCCGATATCCTGCCCGTCGACATCGTGCGGGAGGATGACAACATCACCCACATCACGCAGCGCCCCTACGTGACCGCGGCCGACCACCCGGTCTTGCGGGACATCCCGCAGGAATGGCCCGTCTTCGGCAGTGACTACGGAGGCTACCACGACGTGCGCCTGAAGGAGGGCGCCACGCAGATCCTGGCTGTGGACAGGACGGCGACCGAGGCCGACGTGCCCTTCATCGCTGCGGGTGCCGCGGGCCGGGGGCGGGTGATGACCTTCGGCGCCCTGTGGGCCTTCGGCACGGGCGGGGAGTTCAAGACGTGGGAGCACGCCTCGACGTTCCTGGGCAATGTGGTGCAGTGGCTGAGCAAAGACACGGCGCAACCCGACCCGGAGCGGAACTTGGCCCGGGCAGGTCTCGAGGATGCGCGGTTCAGTCTCGGCGAGAACCTCACACCGCTGGTGCAGGATGCGGGAGTGGGGTTCACTGCGCTGCCTCCCACGGGTTATTCCGTGAACGACACCTTCGTCCTGCTACGGACGGGCGAGGGGGACTTGAGCAATGAGCGGCTGGACATGAAGACAGACGCTGTGACGGCCGCGGGCAGAGAGGGAGACATGAACGTCTTGGCGCTGCTGGGCGTTTCCTGGCTCGAGATCGGGTCGGAGGGGCGCGTGTACGAGACCAGTGTCCCGACGGACCTGGTCATATGGGGAGCGGACGATGTGCTCCAGGGGCACGTAGTATGCCCCGCAGACTGTGATTTCCGCCTCCGGTTCCAGGACGGCGACCAGGTGATGGTGGACGGCGAACATCACCTCGTGGTGGAGGGCGGCTGGCTGCGCCTGAGACTTGCAGAAGGCCGACATGACTTTGAGCTGGAATAGCACGTGCTGAGTGCTGGCTGCACACGAGACTTCCCACGGGAGGCAACACAGTGCTCCAGACAACCTTGATCAAAGACAGCGATATTGAGC
>Ga0272441_10011679_pt1 | contig 12979 bp, 14 predicted proteins | sample SSMProp6N_FD_193582 | JGI IMG/M metagenome (GOLD analysis project Ga0272441, IMG submission 193582) | Marine sediment archaeal communities from Little Sippewissett salt marsh, Falmouth, MA, United States - SSM-Prop-6N | ecosystem: Environmental > Aquatic > Marine > Wetlands > Sediment ...
TCCCGCCGGTGATGGCCTTGAGCGGCAGGGCGATTTCGGCGGTCCACTGGCGCTGGGCTTTGGCCGCCGCGGCGCGCAGGCGCGAGTCCCAGGACTTGTTCTTGCCCCGGCCATCGTAGGTGCTGCCGGCCGGGTTGACGCCGAAGTGGTAGTAATCCCCGCCGAAGTTCAGGAAGAACTCCACGGAATCGTCAGACCAGACAGGCCCGTCGTGGGGGCGGCGGGCTGAGCGGACTTTGGCCATCTGCGGCTCGGCGCAGCGGAAGGCGATGTAGAGCGTCTTGCCATCGTGCAGTAGCCTGACCTGAGTCGGCTGCGCGGCCGGGCCCGCGCCGTTGAGCGTCCGCGCCAGCACCAACGGTGACGCGGCCGCCCAGGCGCGATCGTCGAGCTTGCCGTCGATGACCGGAGCGGTCTTTGTCTCGATCACGTATCCGGTCGGCGGACCGCCCCGCGCTCGGAGGACCCGCTTGGCCCCCGCCGCGGATCTTGGAGCCTGGCCCCAGCGCCGAACGACCACCTCGGCCGGCGACAGAGCCGCCACCGATAGGACGATCACCATCGCCCCGCACAAACGCCCTGTCCCATTCATGGTGGCGTATCTCCTTGTGCTCAGCCCCATTTCACTTGCCGGTGATCCTGATCCGGTTCCTGCCCTTGCCAACGCTCAATCCCTTCAGCGTCACCAGCCCCCACTTGTCTACCGTGACGGTGCCGGAAGCGACCTCCTTGCCGTCCTTGAGGAAGGTATTGGTCCACTGAAGTTTCACGCCTGGAGCGGGGTGGAACTTCTGGCATCGCCGCGGCGTGATGTTGACGGTGCAACGGTCTTTCGGCGCCGCCGGGGTCAGGCCGACGGTCATCTCCCACCGGCCGGGCTGATCCACGATGTCCTTCGTATCCCAATACAAGTACAGGTTCACCTGTCCTTCCGGATCGCCATCGTAGCGATCGGTGAGCATCTTGCCACGCGGGTTCTTCTTCCAAGGCTTGGGCTCGGGAAGCGCCTTGCCCGTGCCGGGGTCGTCGTCGAGATCGCACTGGGTAAAGGCTGGCAGGGAAAGGTCGGTCCGCACGTCGATGGGCAGGCCGCCCACGCGCCGAGCCCCAGCGGGGTTCGGGAAGGACGGGCTGGAGCCGTGTCCCCGCATCTGCCAGACAAACAGATGGGGGCGCTTCGTGTCCTGGAGGGCACGGAGGAACTCCAGGGATTGAGGCCAGCCTATGCCGTGGTCGTTCTTGCCGTTGGCGAAGACCAGGTAGCCGACCTCGCGCTTCGGGTACTTCCGCAGGTACCAGTCGTCGCTGAAGTGGTCCCAGACACTGTTTCCGTCCTCAAACTTCACACCGAAATTCACGCGTCCGTAAACGCGCTCGTATGAGCTGCGGAAGTGCGGCGAGTGCGCCGGCACGTGGACCCCCACCTGCGAGCGGCACCAAGCGATCCGATCGCCGTGCCGGATCGCGAACATGAGCGAGCCGGCCCCCCCCATGGAGTTGCCCGCGGTGAAGACCCGCGTCACATCAATCCGCCATTTCGTGCACGCCCAATCGAAAAAGGACAGGATGCGGTTCTGAGTATAGGGCCGGACGACGCCCTTGAGCCAAACCTCTTTGTCGCGCGGCTTGGGCATGGACAAATGGAAACTGGGGCGCAATCGCTCATGGTAGCCGGTCCACCAGTCGTACGGAACCTGGTTGGGGGCTATGAGAATCGCGCCTTGCCGGCCGTGGGTCCACGAACCATACCCCCCGCGGAGGTGATTGCCCCAGCAGTGAAAGTGGATGCCCGCGGGCGAGGGGTACTTAACATTCGGCGGAATCGCCACCAGGTAGTTGAATGGATTGCTTCCCACGCTGGCGTTGGGCGGGGCTTCCCAGCGGACATAGTAGTGCAACGTGGCGCCGTCCACGTAGTTGAACTTCACGTTCCTGACCGTCCGCTGGAGAACGGGCACGCCCTGGCCGGCCGACTCCTCGACCGGGTCGGCCAAGACGTTACCGGGGCCGACGGTCGTGTTTTCCTTTGCGCCGACCACGGCGGCCACCGCGTAGTAGGCGCGGACGGACTTACCCTCGGGGACCTCGGGATTGTGCACATGGACGCCCTTGCCGGCCTGGAGGGGCTCCTGGCCGGGCTCCACCACGTAACGGAGGTTCTTCTCCCCCTGCTTCCGCCTCTTGTCGGGGTAGATCCCGTAGAAGTGGATGTTCCAGCAGGTCAGCGGGGGCGCCTCCGCGATGGGCTTCAGCCCGTGCAGTGACTTGATGGGCTTGTCGGAGCGGTAAATGCGGTAGAGGGTTTTCCCGTCCAGGGCGCACTTGTATGCCAAGTTCCGCAACGCAAGCGGGCTCATGTCGTCGGTGGCGGGGGACGGCTCGACTTCCTTCCAGGTCAGAAAGGTCTGCCCGGCCCGATGGCTGGCCTTCAGCTCGGTCACCTGCTCCTGGCCGGCGGCGAACTGCACCGCCAGCAGAAGCGCGCCGGCCCCCCCTAGTAAGACTCGATACCTGCTGGGTCCGTGCGGCTGTCTCATGGCTTGCCCCTTCTCGCGCTCCACCGGCTATGCGTTGACTTTATCACCCAATCTCAGGGCAGCGATGGGCCCGTGCTTGTCGGCCGTGGCTTCGCCCGACCGGGCGAGCTTTGCCTTGGCAACGCCCACACTTTATCAATCATATGGCTTCACGGGCTCGATGGGAAACGCCTAGATCCCGGCGAGGAGTGGTATTGACCTGCCCGGGAGAACTGATCCAGGTTCTGCCTTTGGATCTAGGCTGGTTTTCGGTGCCGAAGGCGAGGTGCCGACTGTAGGAGAATGCAGGAAATCCTGCGGACAGTATGCGCACGATGCGCAACATGCGCAGACCGGTTTTTTCTGTGAATCTCTATGAATTGTGCGATTAATTCATAAGTTTTTGTGGGGGAGGAACCTGCGAAAACGGCTCACATCCAGCTCATAGCCCGGAGGTCGTGTGGGTATCGCTACGAATTCTCGTGAACTGCTCTAACGCGCGCTATGAGAGAGGCAAAGGACGACACACAGAGCATAGGGGGGCACCATGTGCGGAAGAGTCGGAGTTCTTTGCGAAGAGCGCCGTGCAGCCGTTCAGAATGAACGATTACTTCCGCCGTCCCCGGCCATCGGCCTCGGGCGCGTCGATGCCGTACGCGTTGATCTTGCGGTTGAGCGTGCTGACGCTGATGCTCAGGTCCTTGGCCGCGAGTTTGCGGTTGCCGTTGCGGCGCCGGAGCGTTTCGGTGATGAACAGTTTCTCCACGGCCTCCAGGCTCATGGGCTGGCCTTCTGGCACTCCCTGCCCTGCGGTCGGCCGGAGCTCCCGCGGCAGGTGGCTCAGTTCGATCATCCCGCCACGGCACAACACGAAGGCCTGCTCGATGATGTTCTCCAACTCGCGGACATTGCCGGGGAAGTCGTGCTCCATCCAGCGGGCCAGGACCTCATCCGAAACCCCCGCGATCTGCTTGCCCTGAAGGCGGTTGAACTTGGCGATCAGGTGGTCCACCAATAGGGGGATGTCCTCGCGGCGCTTGTCCAGGCCGGGCAGCGTCAGGTGGACGACGCGGATGCGGTAGTACAGGTCCTCGCGAAATGCCCCGGTCCGGGTCAACTTGGTCAGGTTCTTATTGGTGGCGGCGATCACGCGAACGTCCACGGGGACGGGCTTGACCCCGCCGAGCGGCTCGACCACGCGTTCCTGGAGCACCCGAAGCAGGCAAGCCTGCATGGCCTGAGAGACGTCGCCGATCTCGTCCAGGAAGATCGTCCCGCCCTCGGCTAGTTGGAACCGTCCCGGCTTGTCGCGCTTGGCGTCGGTGAATGCGCCGGCCATGTGTCCGAACAGCTCGCTTTCCAACAGCGTGTCCGGCAAGGCTGCACAGTTGACGGCCACCAGGGCTTCTGTTTCCGTGATGAGAGGTTATGCATCGCCCGGGCGAAGACTTCCTTGCCCGTGCCGCTGGGCCCTTCAATCAGTACCGTGGAACTGCTGCTGCCGATCTGGGGCAGGATCTCGAACAGGCGGATCATGGCCGGGCTTCTGCCGATGATGTCCTCAAAGTTGTAGCGTGCATAAAGCTCCTTCTGGAGCTGCTGGAGTTGCGTCAGGTCCTGGAAGGTCTCCACACCCCCGACGATCTCGCCATTCTTGTTCTTCAGCAGCGCCGTGGCGATGCGCATGGGCACGCACCGGCCATTCTCGTTCACAATGTGAGCTGTCGCGTTGACGATAGGCTTGCCGGTCTCCATCGTCTGGCGCAGGGCGCAGTTCTTCTCGCAGATGTTGGCCCGGAACACGTCGCAACACGGGCTGCCGATAGCCTGCTCCCTGGAAACGCCGGTGATTCGTTCGGCCGCCCGATTGAACGCGGTAATCCGCCACTCGCAGTCGACGGTGAAGACACCCTCGTTGATGGAATCGAGGATCGTGAGTTCTCGCTCTAACGCGTCGCTTGCCTGCATCACTATGGCTTTCCTTTCCAGGGCGATCCGTACCCACCCAATCGGTCATTATAGAGCGCCAAAGCAAGCATAATCCAGCATATTGCGCGATTGTGAAATAGGCGCAGAGTCGGCAATTTCCACAACTCTTTCAATGATAAGTACATGCATATGCATCGGTCCAGTGGCACGGAACTTGAGGGAGTCTTTCTGAGATGAGGGTCGCGATACCGCATTGGCAAGGTCGGGTCAGCCCGGTCTTCGACGTGGCGGGCAAAGTTCTGGTCGTCGAGATCAGCGACGGCGTGGAGGACGCGCGCCAGGATGTCGCCCTAGATGCAGAGGATCCGCAACTTCGGGCGGCCCGCCTCGCTCAGACCGGGACCGATACTCTGATCTGCGGCGCGATCTCCTGGCCGTTGGAGATGGCGCTCTCGGCGGTTGGGATCGATGTGATTCCGCAGACCTGTGGCGACGTGGAGCAGGTGCTCGCGGCCTTCGTCCACGGCCAGTTGCGGCAAGATGCGTTTCTGATGCCGGGCTGCTGCGGACGGCGTCGGCAGTTTCGAGCCAGACACCGACGAGGCAGGCGGTGAGTAACACTGACAGGCGAGGTGATCGCCAGAAGGCGATATTGAATCTCCAGGTAACCGAAAGGCGGCGATGACAGTGCCAGCAGGCGATGGAACAGGCCCCCTTGGATTCGGCGCGATGACGGGGCGGGCGGCTGGATACTGTGCCGGGTTTCCGGTTCCGGGCTACATGAACCCGAGGCCGGTTCGGGCTTATGGTGCTCGGTCGGCTCTTGGGGCGTATGCCACAACGCCGTATGCCGGAGCGATGTTCTCTTATGGCTACCCGACGCCGTACGCCCCGAGCTGGCCACGACCGGTGGGTTGGTTTGGCCGAGGGTTCGGACGGGGTCGAGGTCACCGCTTCGGGCGCGGGCGTGGAAGGCGATGGTTCGGCTGGTAGGCCGCAAGCCCCCATAGCAACGTGACGGAAACGAAGTGTCTCATGCCCAGAGGTGATGGAACGGGCCCGCCCAGTGGCGGCGGGCGTGGACGAGGCAGGGTGGGCGGGCCGTTTGCGGCCGGCCCAGGCGGTCAGTGCGTCCGCCCCAGTTGCGGGCACAAGGCGGCCCACGTGCCGGGCCAGCCCTGCAACCAGAAGACCTGCCCCAAGCGCGGAACGACGATGACCAGAGGTTGATGTCAACCTCGCAAGAGCAGGAAGGAGTTCAGCAATGCCAGGTGGCGATGGAACAGGTCCGGCTGGAATGGGCCCAATGACAGGGCGCGCAGCGGGTTACTGCGCTGGTTATCCGGTTGCCGGTTACATGAACCCCGTCGGCGGGCGAGGCTACTGGGGCTGGGGCCGAGGCGGCGGAGGCTGGGGACATCGAAACGGGTTCTATGCGACCGGGCTAACCGGTTGGCAGCGCGCGGGGCTTGGCACGCCCGCATATGGTGTGCCGCCGGTGTATCCAACGCCCTACGCCCCACCGCTCGGCTCGGCAGCGACAAGAGAGCAGCAACTGGATGCCTTGAAGGGCCAGGCGGAATACTTCGAAGACGCGCTGGATGGCATCCGCAAGCGAATCGAGGAACTCGAAGCCAAGAGCAAGCAGGACTGAAGGCCAGCGGAGCCGAATGTGGCCGGCCATTTCGGGATGGCCGGTGCGCCAAACCCGGCGCGCGACCAGCCGGCAGGGCTGCGGCAGGCCCGATGACCGATGGAGGAATGGGTATGGGTAGAGGCATGGGCCAAGGTAGAGGCGGTGGTATGGGCCGCGGCACGGGACGTGGCGGCGGTCGCGGAATGGGCGGCGGCCGAGGCATGGGCGGCGGTATGGGTCAAGGCAGAGGCATGGGCCAGGGCCGTGGAATGGGCATGGGTGCTACTCTTGGCCCCGGGCCCGTCCCCATCACGCAACACCCAGCCCGGGGCCTAACCCAAGACGATGAGTTGGCCATGCTGAAGCAGCAGGTCGAAGCCATGAACCGGCAGATGCGGCAGGTTCAGGAACGAATCTCGCAACTTCAGCAGGCAGGAAAAGGAGAGATGACAGCAACCGTGGATTCTGAGAAGTGCACGGGATGCGGACTGTGCGTGCAGGCCTGCCCCGTTGGGGCGATAAGCCTGCAACGCGCGGTGGCGTTGGTTGACGCGCAGGCCTGCACGGGATGCGGCGCTTGCTTGAACGTATGCCCCAACCGGGCAATCTCCATGGCCTGAGGCAATGACAGCGGGGTGCGCGCAATGAAGGAATGCTATGACAGCATCCGTTTCTCGCTCAGCGACCTGAGCGGCCAGATGCGATTCGAGTCGTTCGACCTCGTGGAGATGCCCGACTGTGAGGACGTGGCTGCGAGTCTCAGGGAGTACCTGGTGCGTTGCTCGCTCGCGGAAGTGGACGTAGAGCGGATCCGATCGAAGGAATGAACGGGCAATCTACATCATCGGGTCGCATTGCATGCATCTGCTGTAACGGAGAGTTGCGCGGATTCCGTCAGGCAAGAGAGCTTGCGGCTGGCGCGGACATGCTGATCGCCGCAGATGGAGGAACGGAGCACGTTCGGGCATTCGGCCTGAAGCCGCACGCCATCATTGGTGACATGGATTCACTGCGCGAGGACCCGTGGCCAGGAGACGAAGACGTTCAGCGTGTGCGGCTACCGTCGGAGAAGGACAAGTGTGATGGCGAGTGGGCCGTTGAGTGGGCCTTTGAGCAAGGATGCAACAAGGCGCTCCTTCTGGCCGCTTGGGGCGGCCGGGTAGACCAGGCGCTGGGTAACTGCGCCCTCTTGATGCGCTATCCGGGGAGGCTGGCGCTTTGGGATGACGGCGTTTTGGTCGTGTCCACAATCGAGGGACAGGAGACGGCGCTGCCTGTTCATGCCGGAACCGCGGTGTCGATCATCTCCTTGCAGCCGGGCACGATCATTGGCACCCAGGGGTTCAGATACGAGTTGAAGGACGAGCACTTCCGGTGGGCCACGCATGGGATGAGCAACATTGCGACAACCTCGCGTCCCATTGTTGCTGTCTCCGCGGGCGGGGTGCTCGTATGCATGGAAGGCGGTGAGACATGGCTGGACGAATGACTCACCAACCACGGACCCTGTTCGACTTCGGGCCGCTGGCGGGGGAATACGACCGATGGTACGACACGCCACCCGGCAGGGCCCATGACCAGGTGCAGAAGGATGACGTGCGAAGCCTTCTTCCTCTTGCATCAACGGGCCAAACGCTGCTCGATGTCGGATGCGGCACCGGACACTGGAGCGCCTTCTTCGCGGAAATGGGCTACCGCGTAACGGGGGTGGATATTGCTCCTCGCATGATCGAAGTGGCACGCGCAGCCGTGTCAAGTTGCAGGTTTGAGGTGGCCGACGCCTCCCAATTGCCGTTTGAAGACAGCACGTTCGATATCGTGTCAGCCATGGCGACGCTCGAGTTTCTCCCTGACCCGGCCGCTGCCATCGCGGAAATGGCCCGCTGTGCGAAAGAAGGCGGTCATCTCCTGGTCGGCACGCTCAACCGGCTTGCCCCGTTGAATCAACACCGTCTCGCCAAAGGCAAGGAGCCGTACGCATCGGCACACCTTCTCTCGCCGGATGAACTGCGGAGTTTGCTGGCTCCACGGGGTCGCGTCCGCATGGTCGCGTCGTCGCCTCCGGGGCACGACCGCCGGCCGTCGTTGCCAAAGCGTGCTGTGCAGCGGGTCGCCGGCCCGCGGGGCAATCTGACCGGCCCCTTCATCGTCGCGGAGGTGCGTCCATGAACGTCCAGGCCGAGGTCAGCCTCTATCCGCTCCAGATTCAAGGGTTCGGCAAGACCATCGACAGCTTCGTGGACGACCTGGGTCGTGCCGGACTGACCGTGCGCAAAGGGAACATGAGCACCATGCTGTCGGGCAACGTCGGTGAGGTCTTCGCAGCCATAGGCAGGGCCTTCACGACCGTCGCTGATAGCGGCCAGGTCGTACTTGTCTTGAAGGTGTCAAACGCGTGCCCGTCAGACGGCGCGATGGAAGGATAGAAGACAAATGCCGGATAGTCAGCACAGAGTGACTTTTCAACCGCAAGGCCGAGCGGTCTCGGTCTTGGCGGGCACGACGATCCTGGAGGCGGCCGCTATCGCCGGCCTGGTCATCGACACGCCGTGTGGCGGTGCTGGAACATGCGGCAAATGTCGCGTCCAAGTGTCACAAGGCCAACCGGAACCGTCCGATGCGGATCAGAAGGTCTTTACGAAGGCCGAACTAGAATCCGGTTGGCGGCTGGCCTGTCAGAACCGCATCAAGACTGACATGGTGGTTAATGTACCTACAGGTTCCCTTTTCGGTGGCGACCATCAAATCGCTCGCGACTCGGCCGTCGGCGGCCCCTCAGAGGTCCGTCCTGCCATCCGAAAGGTTTATGTCGAACTGCCGGCGCCCACGCTGGAAGATCCGCGACCGGACTTGTTGCGGCTGGAAGAGAGCACAGGCCCATTCCAGGTGGACGTGGCCATGCTTCGGCATGCCCCCAGGCAACTGCGGCAGCAGGCGTACAGGGGGACGGCCGTCCTGTCCGACCACCAGTTGATCGACCTTGAGGAGGGCGACACGACCGGGCGCTGTTTCGGCCTTGCCATCGATATCGGCACGACAACGATGGTGGCGTCCTTGTTGAACATGTGCTCCGGCCAGGAGTTGGCCGTCGTCTCTCGGATGAACCCGCAGGTGACCTTCGGAGATGACGTACTGTCCCGGATTTATCATTCCGCATCGTGCCCGCACTGCCTTGAAGAACTGCGTCAGGCAGTTGTCAGAGAGATTGGCGGCATGATCCGCGGCCTTTGTGACCAGGCGGGTATCAACGCCCGGTTCATCTACGAGGCCACCTTCGCCGGCAATACGACGATGCAGCACCTGCTTTGCGGCGTAGACCCGTCCCCGTTGGGCGTGGTTCCCTTCGCGCCCTCCTATGCCCGGGGGATGCTTCTGTCCGCGCGCGACATGGAGATTCCCATCAACCCGCACGGGATGACCTACGTTTTCCCTGTCATCGGCGGCTTCGTGGGCGGAGACACCGTAGCGGGCATGTTGGCCACGCGGATCGACACGCTGGATGGGCCTGTCCTCATGGTGGACATCGGCACCAATGGCGAGATCGTGCTTGCCCACGAAGGCGAGTTGCTGGCCGCCTCGACGGCGGCGGGCCCGGCCTTTGAAGGGGCAAGGATCAGTTGCGGCATGCGTGGCGCGAGGGGCGCAATCGAGAAGGTCCTTCTGGACGGGGACGTTCACTTGGGCGTCATTGGCAACGTCGCACCCATGGGCATTTGTGGCAGCGGCTTGATCGACTTGGTCGCGGAGTTGCTTCGGGTGGGGATCGTCTCACCCGAGGGGCGGCTGCGCCCGGGTGACGAGTTGCCCACCGGCCTGTCATCGGCGCTCGCCGATCGCATTCGCACCGGCGACGACGGCGCTTCTGCCTTCGTCCTGGCCGAGCCCAATGGTGGGACGCTACAGAAGTCGCTGTCCATCACCCAACGGGACATCCGAGAGCTTCAGTTGGGTTGCGGAGCGATACGGGCCGGTGTCTCCATACTCCTGAGAAAGGTCGGCCTGACGCCGGCTGACCTGAAAACAGTCCTGATCGCTGGCGGCTTCGGCGGGTTCATCCGGCGGGACAAGGCGCAAAGGGTGGGGCTGCTTCCTCCGAAACTCGATCGCCGACGAATTCACTATGTGGGCAATGTATCCCTGGCCGGAGCGCGCTGGGCGCTCTTGTCGCTGGAAGCCCGCAAACGCGGTGAGGAACTGGCCCGGCGAACCCGTCACGTGGAGTTGTCCGTTGATGGCAATTTCCAGACTGAGTTTGCCGAAGCCATGTTTTTTCCCGAGGGATGATCGAATGCAGGATGCACGCAACGCCTCGCCGAGACGGAGCGTCATAGTGACAGCCTTTGATGAAGGATAAGAGATGAGCAATGTAGCGGGCTGTTATCAAGGGTGCGCCCGCACGAAAGGAAAGCAATAACATGGCCACTGACCCACTGACCCCGTATGGCAACCGGCCGATGGTTACCCCCATCGTCAACGCCGTCAACTACGAGTACCTCTCGTTTGAGGTCCTGCGCCAGATCACCGACGGCGAGATCGACGGCTACACCTATCACCGCGACGACAACCCCACTGTGCGAGATGCGGAGCGACAGATCGCGGCCCTGGAGGATGCGGAAGACTGCGTCGTCTGTACCTCCGGCATGGCCGCCTGCACGATGGTCTACCTGACCTATCTCAAGGGGGGTGACCACCTGATCATCTTCCACGACACCTACGGGGCAAACTACAAGGTCTCTCTAATCCTAGAGCGGCTGGGCGTGGAGATCACCTGGCTGGACGCCAACGAGGCGGGCCGTGTCGGCGAGCATGTCCGCCCGAACACGGCAATGATCTTCTTGGAGACACCCAGCAACCCGCTCTGCAAGATCATCGACGTAGCTGGCGTCCGCAAGGTGGCGGATACCGCCGGGGCCATGGTCATCGTCGACAACACCTTCGCCACGCCATACCACCAGAACCCGCTGAAGCTGGGGGCCGACCTCGTCGTGCACAGCGCCACCAAGGCCCTTGGCGGCCACAACGACCTGATGGCTGGCGCGATCGCGGGCTCGAAGCAGCATTACAACCAGCTCTGGTTCACGCGGCAAGCAATCGGGACCACGCTTGACGCGTACTCGGCCTTTCTGCTGGACCGCGGCCTGAAGACGTTTGAGCTGCGTGCCCGGGCAATGGCCGAAGGAGCCCAGGAGGTCGCGGAGTTCCTGGTTGACCACCCCAAGATCACCCGCCTCTCATATCCGGGGCTGGAGGACCATCCGGGTCACGATGTGGCCGCACGTCAGATGCATCGAGGCTTCGGCGGCATGCTCGCTTTCGATGTGGGCGAAAACCAGGAGGACGCCAAGCGGTTCATCGCGGCGCTGAGGACGATCTACCACGCCGTTAGTCTAGGGGCAACCGAGTCGCTCATCTGCATCCCGTACCTGACGACGATGCTATACCTGCCGTCGGAGCGCCGTACGAGCTTCGGCGTCAAGAAGAACACCGTTCGCCTGTCGGTGGGAATCGAGCCGCCCGAGAGGCTCCTGGCCGACCTGAAGCAGGCGCTGGCGTGCGTGGCGCAGGGAGTCGAATCGAATGCCTAACGACCGCGTCACGGTAATGATCGAGAACACCACTGGGCGGCCGTGGTCTTCAAAGGCCCCCCGGATTCTAGTCGACCGACTACCGAAGCTCCCGGCCGAGCTGCGGGCGCGACAAGCCCTCTCGTGGCTGCGATACACCGGGTGACACCAAGCCGTGTGATGAGTGAACTAGTGCCATGAGATACATCTTCGGACCTGCCCCGTCGCGAAGACTGGGCCGCTCGCTGGGCGTGGACCTGGTCCCGTTCAAGACCTGTACCTACGACTGCATCTACTGCCAACTTGGCCGAACGACCAACAAGATGATCGAAAGACGCGACTGGGTTCCGCTGGACGACGTTCTGGCGGAACTGGAGGGCAAACTGAGCACCAAGCCCGATTACATCACGCTCAGCGGCTCGGGCGAGCCGCCCCGTTGCGCTGGCGACAAGGGCCACGCGGAACAGATCCCCCCGTCTGGATAGAGTGATGAGCATTAAAGAGAATTACCAACGAATACGAGAGATGATTCCGCCGTACGTCGGCATCATCGTAGCCGCCAAGACTCGTACCCCCGACGAAGTCGCAGCCGTGATTGAAGCCGGAGCGAAGCACATCGGGGAGAACTACGTCCAGGAAGCCGCGCAAATGCAGCGGTCCCTTGGCGCGCACGCCCAGCACGTCACTTGGCACATGATCGGCCACCTGCAAAAGAACAAGATCAACAAGGCCCTTCGCACATTTGATGTGATCCAGTCGGTTGACTCCGTGGAACGTGCTGCGGCCATCGACGCGCGAGTCGAAGCAGCCGCCAAGCGGATCGTCCCCATCCTCGTGGAGATAAACATCGGCAGCGAGGAATCGAAAGCAGGTCTCTCGCCCTCCGAGCACGAGCCCTTTGAAGAGTACATGGAGCGATGTGCCGAGCGAATTTCACGCCTCGAGCACGTTAGGTTTCAGGGCCTCATGACCATGGGCCCGCGTGTGGGAGATCCGGAGAAGTCGAGACCGTACTTCCGTCGGGTCAAGAGGATATTCGATCGGATCTTAGGCCTTCGCCTCGCCAGAGCGGACATGCGATACCTGTCAATGGGTATGACGAACTCCTACCGCATCGCGATTCAGGAAGGGGCAAACATGGTTCGGATCGGGACGGCCATCTTCGGAGCGAGAGGATGAGTACCCGTGGTTGCGGTAATCGCGGAGCCGCTCACGGTCGCGGGCCAACAGGCCGGGGTCGGTGGTTGTGCGAATGTCGATGGACAAGTTGAAGGCAGAAACCGGAGGCGTTGAGGCGGCCGGGCGCGTCCGTTCGGACAGGCCGCCAGGCCCAG
>Ga0272441_10011680_pt1 | contig 12979 bp, 5 predicted proteins | sample SSMProp6N_FD_193582 | JGI IMG/M metagenome (GOLD analysis project Ga0272441, IMG submission 193582) | Marine sediment archaeal communities from Little Sippewissett salt marsh, Falmouth, MA, United States - SSM-Prop-6N | ecosystem: Environmental > Aquatic > Marine > Wetlands > Sediment ...
CGTCAGAGACCTATCGCATGCTGCTCAAACCCCACGGGGGTATTCTCCTGGCGACCGCGGCGCTGCTTTACGTCACCTCGCTGTGGCATCGCTCCACCGGGCGTTTTGACCTGCAGGAGCGGTCGGCGGCCACCGTGCTGGCCCTTGCGGGAAACGGCCTGCTGCTTTGGGGACTCAGCATCGAGGTGTGGTATGCCGCGGGTTGGGAGTATGGCGCGGCTTTGCCCGGTCAGCAATTCGCGCTGTCGATAGCCTGGCTCCTCGTCGGCACAGCCTTCGTGGCCCTGGGCATCGCACGCGACTGGTATGCCTTCCGCTGGTGCGCCATGGGCGTCTGGGTACTGACGGTGGGCAAGGTTCTCACCATGGACCCGGCGCTGACACCCGCGAGCTACGCGCTTGTGGTCAACCCCCACGGGCTGCCGCTCATCACAATCGCTCTGCTGGCCTACGCGACGGCCGCCTGGTATGCCAAGGCCAAGAAGGGGACGAGCCACGAGGCCTACGTCGGCGCGGGGTTGTCTTGCAGCGCCACGGCCCTGCTGTTGGGCGCCAGCAGTATGGAAGCATGGCTGTACTTAGGCTGGCAAGTGGGTGCGGGCCCGGCGATGCAGCACGCGGGCCTATCCGCGGTATGGATCGCCTTCGCCTCCGTGTTTATCATCGTGGGGATCGCCCACAGGTGGTTGACGCTAAGGTGGACCGGCTTTCTGCTGTACGCGATTACCGTTGCGAAGGTGCTGGCTATCGACCCTGAACTGCTTGAGGGTACCTACCGCGTCGTGCTGAACCCTCAGGCCCTGCCGTTGCTGGTGGTAGTGGGCGCGTTGTACGCCTGGTGGGCCTGGCACCTGCGACGGCCTGAGATGGTTGATGCCGGCGAGGCCGGTGTGCTCAGGGCAATGCCCGTCATTGCCAGCGCTTTGCTGTGGTGGGTCTTGAGCGTCGAGGCGTGGCACACCGTGGGGTGGTTGATGCATCGCGTCGGAGACCCGCAGCAGTACGCCCTGTCGGCGGTCTGGTCCGCTCTTGGGGCCGCGCTGATAGCCGTGGGCCTGACGGCCGGCAGCTCGGCCCTGCGCTGGACCGCGATGACCCTGTTCGCCGTGACCGTGATCAAGGTGTTCACCCTTGACATGAGCGGCCTGGACTTGCCTTACAGGATACTGGCGCTCCTGGGCCTGGGGGCTGTGCTCATCGGCGCCTCCTTCGGATACCAGCGCCTGGTGAAGGACGACGATTCGCCCGCCCCGTTACCAGGACCAGACTGAGGTTAGCGCACTCTTGCCGTTGGCACGCGACCTGCCGGACGGCTCCTGGCAGGTCGCGTCGGCGTACCGTCCGGCGCCTCATGAGCCGCCACGCTGGGGCGCTATCGCGGGTCTGAACAGGACCGCGGAGGACCACGGCGAAATACCTACAAGACGCACCGATACCGAGAGGAGGCCCAACCATGGTCAAGCTTCTGCACATCAAGGCCACCCCCCGAGGGGACGAGTCCCGCACGGTGAGGATCGCCAATGCCTTCCTGCAGGCGTACCGTGGCGCGAACCCGGCCGACGCGACCGAGACGCTCGACCTGTTCAGCGATGGGATCCCCGAGTTCGATGCGCTGGCCGTCGCCGGCAAGTACGCCCTGATGCACGGGGAGCAGGCGTCGGCTGAGGCGGTCGCCAGGTGGCAGGTTGTAGTGGACACCGTGGACCACTTCAAGAGCTTCGACAAGTACCTGCTCACCTGTCCCATGTGGAACTTCGCCATCCCGTACAAGCTCAAGCAGTACATCGACGTGCTCGTGCAGCCGACCCTCACCTTCTCCTTCGACCCCGAAGCGGGGTTCTCGGGCCTCGTGGGCGACAAGCCCGTGCAACTCATCGCGTCCCGGGGAGGCGATTACGCCGAGGGCACAGGGCTCGAGCAGCTCGACAGTCAGTTGCCTTACCTGAAGCTGATCCTGGGCTTCATGGGTCTAACTGATGTGCGCATCATCACCGCTCAGCCCCTGGACATGACTACGCCAGACCACTCGCAGCAGGTACTGGCCGAGGCCATCGCTCAGGCCGCGCAGGCCGGCGCCCAGTTCTGAGCCTCACGCGCCGGTAGAGGACAGCAGCCCGCACACAGAGAAGGATCGGTGGGGTAGCACAGCCGCCTCGCTGACGCATGCCGGGTGGTCGCCGGGCGTGCGGATGCAGTTGCGCGTACGCGTATTGGGAGTGTCGACAGCTTAACATGAACGGGGGCTGCACAATGCTGCGACAGGTTGAGATCCTGACCGCCGTCGCGTCGTGCTTGTTTCTGATCTTAACCTATGCGGGCGCCGGGTTGGCGGACGAGGGCGCACACGGACGCGGTGGAGACGACTCGTTCGAGGGCCGCTTCTTCGCCGGCGAAGGGGATGTCGAGTACCTCGAACTTCTGGATATCTGCGCCAGGCTTCTGTATCCCGACCCCGAGTACCAGAACATCTCTATGCTGTACAGCCCCCGCTGGAACGGCTTCGTCGAGGGACCCACCTGGGGCGCGTGGTGGATACAGAACAGCTACGGACCCACCTACTGCGGGCTGCCGTTCTTCGTCGAGCCCTACACGACCTTCGTCCAGAACGCCCAGGACCTGTGGTTCACACAGATGGGAGACGGCAGGCGCAAGGGAGCGCGGGACTGGGTTGCCCCCGACGGCTGCCTGTGTGACGCCGCCTCGCCGGGCTGGATTTACTACAAGCAGGGCGATGGGCGCGTGGACATCCACGACTGGGGGGTCGAGTTCACGGCGGCGGGCATTGTGCTGCAGTCTGAGGCCTTGCTGGTCGAGCGCGACCCCGAGGCGATCGCTCGTCACCTGCCGATGCTGCGCCGGAGCGCGGAGTTCATCGAGTCGCGCCGTAACCCGGACAACAATCTGTTCCTGGCCGGTCCGGCGGGGAACTTGCTGGCCCCCAGCTACGCCGGTTGGCGCAGGGATGACGGGAGCTATGACAAGGCCTATCTGACGGGCCTGTCGGTGACGTACATCGCCTCTCTGGACCGGCTTATCGAGCTCGAAAGGATGGGCGGTGATTCACGACGCGTCGCCATCTACGCCAGGAGACGCGATCTGGCGAGGCAGGGACTGAGGGCGCTGGCTACCGGAGAGGGTTACTTCGTGAAATCCCTCGACCCGGACGGCGTCAGGCACGGTGTATACGGGGCCGACAAACACGGGTACTTCGAGGCCGTGTGCAACCATGACGCCATTGCGCTGCGGGTTGTGGATGATTCCCAGGCCCGCAAGATCATGGACAAGATGACCTCAATTCCGGGTCTGCGCCCCCACGATGTGGTCATCACCAACTACCCCGGCCTGGACGACATGTACGTGGAGCCCACAAGCTGGCTTTGGAGCTTCGGCACGTGGGTCAACGGCGGCCACTGGAGCACGTGCGAGGCGCGGATGATCCTGGCGTACTTCCGGACGGGTAGATTCGCCGACGCAAGACGCTCCATGGAGCACATCCTGGGTCTCATGCGCCGGTTCCGCGCCGACAACCCCCTGGTGGAGTTCGGCGCGAAGGTCTACCAGCCCAACGAGCCCATCAATTGCGTCTACGATACGTGGGGAGCTCCCACAGGGATGCTCCGCGGGTTGTTCGAGTACGTGTACTCGGCCGATGGTCTGACCTTGCTGCCCCATATCCCCAAGGGCATCACGCGTCTTACGCAGCGCTTGCCCGTGCGGCTGGGCCGCAAGCGGCTATACCTTGAGACTCGGGGGCGTGGGCATGTCGCCGCTGTGTGGGTCAATGGGCGGCCATGGCGGCGCTTTGACGCGGGCTCAGTGCACCTTCCCGATAGGGACATGCCTGCTCAGGCGCACATTGTCATCTGTATGGGTGGAGCCGTGGGCCCCGGGGCGGAGCAGCCGGCCGGACCCTCGAGGCACAGCGCCAGAATGCCCGACCCTGGGGATGCGTTCTGGGATGTCAGCGCCTTCGTGCAGGCCATCAGGGGCAATGCGCGCCCATTGCGTATCGGCGCCGACTCCAAGGGGGCGAGCCGCTTCTTGGGAATGATGCGACGGGCGCGGGTGTTCGACCGGGAACTGTCGCCCGATCAAGTGAATAGGTTGGCGGCGAGCCCTGACGCTGATCTGGGCGAGGGGTGCCGTCCCTTCCTGGACTACAGGCTGCAGGCGCCCCAGGAGGGCATCATCCCCAACCAGATGGGTGAGGACTTCGCAGCGAAGGTCATCGGGCAGCTTAAGGTCGAGCAGTCCGAACTCGGCCCGGCCCTGCGGTTCGATGGCGATGGGTACCTCGAGGTGGCCTTCGACCCGCGACTGAACCTGGCGGGGCCCTACTCTCTCGATGCGTGGGTCTGCCCGGACAAACTCCCCGAGGGGGGCGCGCGAATCATCGACAAGGTCACCGCGGGGGTTGACGACGGATATCTGCTGGACACCCACCCGGGCAACTCGTTGCGGCTGATTACCGAGCACGGGTCCGTGAGCTACGCGGCCGGTCTCACGCCCGGCGTTTGGGCTCATGTGGCCGGTACTTTCAGCCCCGAAGGTGAACTGCGGCTTTATATCAACGGTGAGCTCACGGCGTCCACCGCAGCGAAGCGGCGAGCGCTGTCATCGCCGGTTCCGTGGAGCGCCATCGGGACCTTCCATGAGCTGCTGTGTCGGTCAGGGCTTGGCGACTCGTATGAGGCCCGTCACGCGAGGCTTGTGGTCGACTACGTAGCGGCGATGCATGAGCGGGCCGGGTTGCTACAGGCGGGCAAGCTTCCGCCCCTGCCCGACGCCTCCCAGGCAGCGGCGGATAGAAGCTACATCGACGCCACGGATCGGCTGACGGCGGGGCTGGCCGCGACGGTACAGGCCTACGCGGAGTCTGATGATCCCCGCGAGCGAAAGGTGCTGGCACTGTGGCGGCAGGCCCTGGCGAGGACCGCCGATGCTCGCAATGCCCCCAGTGCTCGCCTGCCTTAGTCCACGTTCGTTGAGCATTCGCGGCCCGCGTCGCGAGCGATCTCGACGGGTTGTCGCGCCGGCAGCGCCTCGCGCCGACGCGGGCGTCCAGTATGGCTCCCCCGTGCTATCGGCGCGCGGATTGGGGGTCCGGGAAAGTTGGCTCCCCCGGTGGGCGCGGGCAAAGCCCGCGAACTGAGCCTGGCAGACAAGAGCGCACGCAAGCCCGGCCCTCATCCGCCCCAAGGAGGCAAGGTGGCCTCTTCGTTGCGCGCCGTGCAAGGCCCCGCGGCACCCACGCACTGCGCAGGAATGGCCTGCGCCGGCGTCGAACGTCCCGTTGCCGTCCAACGACTATGGGGCGAGTGGCAGCCTGCTACGCCCTGGGAGGTGCCGCATGAGTCTCCTCATCGGGACACAGCTATATGGGTGGGGCCAGGCCTACGGAATGAAGGGGCGCCAGATATCCGAGCACTACAATGACGTGCTGGCGGCCGTCGCCGACATGGGTTTTGATACCGCCGAGGCCTCCGCCGACCCGGCCGACCCGGGTTTTGTCGCCCAGTTCGCCGACCTTCTGCGCGGCCACGGACTGAAGCCGGTCAGCATGTACTGCGGTGCCGACCTGCACGACAAGGCCCGTGCCGGGCAAACCGTCGAGCAGATCATCGCCATGGGCGAGTCTCTGGCGCAGGAGGGATTCTCGGCGCTGGACTGCAACCCCACGCCCATCGGCCGCGAGAAGACGGATGATGAGTTGGTCGTTCAGGCCGAGCACCTGGACGCCCTTGGCGCAGAGCTGCGGGGAATCGGGATAGCCCTGGGCCTTCATAACCACACCCCCGAGATGGTTAGCGAGGGCCGAGAGTTCCACCACAACCTCCGACAGACCAATCCCGAGAATGTGGGCCTGTTCATGGACGTCCACTGGTGCTGGCGCGGGGGCGCAGACCCCTGGGAGATCTTCACCGAGTACCAGGATCGGCTCGTCGGGCTGCATGTACGCCAGTCTGTCGACCACATCTGGACCGAGGACTTCTGCGAAGGAGACCTTGACTACAGGCCCTACATCGACGCCCTGATCGCCCGACAGTTCGAAGGTCCTGTGCTTGTGGAACTGGCCATCGAAGAGGGGACGCCGCAGACCCGCACGCCCGAGGAGAACCACCGCAGGAGTGCCGCGTACCTCAGGTCCCTGTTGCCGGCGTAGATCGGGCGATGAGGCATCGGGCTTCCGGGCCACTGAAAACCCTCAGACCTCAGGGGGGCGTCGCGGTGTAGACGCCCCCCTTATCTCATCACTGTACACGCAGGGCCGTCAGGCTCATCGCCTCGAGGGTCATCGAGACGGCGTCCTCCCCTGCCAGACGCTCGCCGGTGACGAGGTTGCGGATGGCGCGGCCACCGATGAGATCGGTCCGCAACCGCGCCTGCGTAGCGGCCGGGCCCAGACCCTTGTTGATGACCCCAAGGTAGATACCCTTGGGCGTATCGTACCGGCGCACGACGATATCGTCGCTGTCGCAGGCCTGCACCAGGCGCGAGGGCAGTGCGGGGAGGGCCCGGTAGGCGGCCGCGAACCGCCGCGCGTAGTCAGGGAAGCCGCGGTTCATGTTGCCGATGCGCACGCCCATGATCACCGGGTCACCGGCGGCCATGGCGAGCACCTCGTCCATCATGCTGTAGCGCCCGGCGGGCTCGTTGCCGTTGAGCCCGGGGCAGTTCCAGCCCAGGCCGGGGTTGTTGAGGTAGGCGTCCTCATTGTAGATCCACCAGAAACACACGGCGCTGCCCTCGCCGGTGCGGAAGTGGTTCAGGAACCGGGCATTGCCGCACAGGAAGGGGTAGTGCGCCGGGGCGAGGTTGTAGATGCCCTCGTCCCGGGCGTATAGCGGTGGGGCCATCCCCACGCTGAGCACCTCGATATCCGGGCGTGTGTAGTCCTCCATCAATTCAGCAAGGTTGACCCGGCTCAGGTCCGGCAGCGAGACCGCTCCGGGAATCAGAAGCTCATCCCCCTTTTCCTTGTCCCACCAATACAGCGGCGTGCCGAAGTGCAGGTTGTCGTCTCCGGCGTTGTAGTTCAGTACCACCAGCTTCAGGTCAGGCCGCACCGTCCGCAGCGCCTGGGTGGCCCTCAGCAGGTTCTCTCGCTTCCGCTGGTAATGCCATTGCCTGAAGGCCGCTCGGTGGTGGTCGAAAACCCACTGGCCCGCCCGGACATTCGGCAGGCGCAGCCCCAAGTCCCGCGCGAACCTGCGTAGCTCGTAGTCGCTGTAGCTGATCTGCCAGCACTGGAAGCGGTGGGTGAGGATGAGACCCTCGAAGGACCGGTAGGTAGACGAGTACAGCGTTGCCAACTCGATGACGAGCCTCGCGAGGTCCTCGCCCACGGCCGGGTGGGCCATGTCCAGGCATGTGCCGTCCTGTAGGTAGCGCGTTGTACGGCGGCCGTCCGGGCCCGTCTTGGTCCCCCAGTGGTAGTAGTGGGGCGACCCGTCCGGCCACACCGCCAGCGCCTCGGTAGGCAACTGCCCGGTGCCACCATACTCGAGCACCGGCAGTACCGCCGTGGCGGGCTCCTCAGCCTGCTTGAGGATGGCCTCGAGCACCGCCGGCTTCGGCCTGTAGTAGCCCGGCCTGGCCACAGCATGTGGGTTGGTGAGCTTATCCGGCCCGAACAGTTTGCTCGGCCAGCCGATGTACCCGCTATTCGTCGCGTACGTGCCCCCGCAGTACGAAAGAGCCACAGGTGCATACATGTTCATCCCGTAGAGTTGGTACCGGGCGATGTTGCCCGCCGAAGGCGTCGCATCCTCGCTGATGAAACCGATCAGCCGGCGCGGCAACCCCTCGGGCTCCGTTGAAGGCGCCGCCAGGGCCTCCAACTTCTGGGCTTTGCCCAACTCGTACAGCCTCAGTGCGTGGACGGCAATCCCCTCTGACAGTGGAGCGGCCTTGTCGCCCATCGAGTGGATCGCAACCCAGTTCTGCGTATTGAGCGCCGTCATCAGCGAGTAGTGTCTCCGGTATTCACCGGATAAGGGCAGGTCTACCCGCTGCATGAACCTCTGGCGCGAGTGCGGGTCGCCCAGGGCGCTGCCCGTGTGGAAGCCGAAGGAGGGCCTCGTGTCGATGGCGTTCCAGATGAGGAAGTTCCGCGAGGTGTCCTCGGGGTACTCAACCTCGAGCACGTAGTGCTCACCCGGCCTGACCGCCTCTCTGCCCATCAGATAGGCGAACCAGCCCCAGTTGTCCGCTACCCGGCACGGTTTGCCCAGGATGGTCTGCACCTGGGTGAATTCATCCCGCTCGTCGCGGTAGTCAAGCCACCAGTCGTAGTTGAGCAAAGGTCGGCCGCCGTAGTAGTCCAGGGGCTCGCCGGTGTACTTCGAGAAGAGGCTCTTGGCGCCCTGGCGCATCGCGTGTGGGTCCGAGGGATCGCCACAGATCACCTCATCGACCAGCTTCACCTGGCCATACACCGGCAGGTGGACCATGGTGGGGGCCAGGGCAGGCAGTTCGGGCGTGGGTTCCGGCCCCGGCTTCACGGTGATGTCCCGGGTGAGGGTCTCTAGAGGCGTGCCGTCCCTCATCAGCCGACAGTTGATCCGCATCCGGTTGCCCCGGGCCTGTCGGGCGCTGTCCAGGATGCGCCGCACCTGGGCCTGCGGCAGTGGCGCCCGCAAAAGGTATGACTTCCCGACAGGCACAGAGACAGCCACCTGGCCCTGCGCTGGGCGCGCGAAGTAGTCCAGGCACTCCCAGTGCAGGGCCAGCGGGCCTATCGCCTCGCCACGGCCCACGAGTCTGATGATGAGGGCAATGCCGTCATCGGCGTCCCGCAGGTTCAGGGCGTTGAAGTTGGGCACGAAGTGTGACTTGCCTGCACGAGAGACAAGCAGGCCGACGAGCTCGAGGGGCGGCAGGGCATCCGGGGCATCCTCAGCCGAAGCGCCCCAACGCTGGGCCTGGATGGCCTCTAGCAGGTCCGCGGGTTGCACCGGCATGCGGATGAGCCAGCGGCAGGTCCGCGCCTCGCCCTGCAGCTCGTACCGGCCTGTCACAAGCACTCGCGCGTCTCGGGTCGCCAGATACCTCGGGAAGTTCAGCACCAACGGCACAGCGCCTGATGCGCCTGCGGCGATGTCCACCGCCCCGGCGGACCGCCCTTGGGTATCCCCGGGCCCGGAGGCCGACAGTGCCAGCCCGCGCAGGGGCGCGTCGAAGGGGTTCTCGACGGTCAGTGTGACCTGCGTCTCGCCCCAGGCCACCGCGGGGGCCGTGAAGGCGCCGCCGAAGGCCGGATCACGGGGTAGTTGCGGCACCGGTGTCGTCTCGCTGCAGACAAGCTCGACGTCATCCAGCCACGCTTCGCCCACGCCCACCAGCCGCAGGGTCACAGCCAGCCGCGCGCTGCCCGGCGGGCTCGTCGTCTGGATGCCAACCCGCACCCAGTCCGAATGTCCGCTGAAGCGGTTCCACGCCCACCCCGAGTAGAAAGGGTGCTCCGCGTCCTGGATGATCTCGCCCTTGGCATCCTGGAAACCGATGTGCATCTGGCAGTAGCCGTGTGGGGCCATGACACATTCGGGCCGCACCCATGCCGAGAACACGTAGCGCTTTCCCGGCTCAGCGGGCAGATTGCGGCACGACCAATATGCGTGGCTGGGAGCGGCCTTGCCCGACATGTGCAGGCTTCGCCGGCCGCTGTGCGCTACGTCGCCGCTCACATCGCCGCTTGAGCGCGGGTTGCCCACGGGCTGCCAGAAGTCAATCCGCCAGCCCGTCGCCACGTTGTTGGGACCTGCCTCGAAGCTCGCGTTGGGCAGCAGATTGGGCACCTCGGCCGCCGGCGACGGAACTGCGGCGATCATCAGTAGCACAGCGAGACTCTCGAGCATGGTGCATCTCCTATCATCTGCGGGTGCTTCCAGGCGCAGCGGCGACACCAGCATCGTGGCGGCGCCGGAGTAGATTGTGCCTGCGGCCCGGCGTCACCTGCCCGCGGCAGGCGAATGTAACCTGCGCGGCGAACACCCTCGACGCGGTGGCTGCAAGGTGTCGCGCCCTGCCGGTGGCGTGGTCAGCGTATTGCCGCGCCGGACCCATCAAGCCTCGAGGAGGACCTCTCGTGTCACAGACCATCACAGTGACTGTCGGCCCGAAGAACGCCCAGTTTGTCGGCGAGAACCACCTTGCTTTGCAGGCGGCCCTGGATTACGTCGCCAGATTGCGTGGCGGCACGGTGCGCATCCTGCCCGGCACATACCAGATGGGCAATTCTCTGTTCCTGCGCAGCAATATACACATCGTCGGGTCGGGTGACGATACCGTCTTGCGCAAGTGCGCCTCAGCGCGCACCCGCCTGACCGAGGATACCGACTGGTATGACACTGCCGTCAAGGTCAAAGACCCCTCGATCTTCACCGTGGGCGGCGGGATACTCCTGCGCGGCAAATCGCCCCACTTCGACAAGTCGCAGTTCGTGAAGCGGACCGTCACCGCCATCGAGGGCAATGTAATCACCATTGACCGCGACCCGCGGGAGAACTTCTGGATCGACATGAAGGCCGAGGCCGCCACGCTGTTCCCCGTGGTCACCGGCGACTACGTCAACGACGTGGTCATCGAGGACCTCACCATCGACGGGAACCGGGCTGAGAACGAGAACCTCAACGGCAACTACGGTGGCGGCATCTTCATCCAGGACTGTGACCGCATCACCCTGCGCGGCATCACCAGCCGGGACAACAATAGCGACGGCATCAGCTACCAGGTCTGTGACGATGTTGTCGTCGAGGGCTGCCGGTGCCTGGACAACACCGATCTGGGCATCCACGCGGGGAGCGGTTCGCAGCGCACCCGAGTAATGGGCAACACCATCACAGGCGGCAGCGTGGGCTTCTTCTTCTGCTGGGGCGTGCGGCACGGCGTTGTTAGCGACAATACCATACAGGACGCCAATGTAGGCATCTCCATTGGGCATCGCGACACCGACAACCTCATCCAGCGCAACACCGTGTCCGGCAGCAAGCAGCACGGCATCCTATTCCGCGAGCACCCCATCGGCCGCCGCGACCCGCATCGCAATGTGTTCGAGGATAATGCAATCCTCGATTGCGGCGCGCGCGGCGATTGCGTGGCCATCGAGATGCTGGGCACCGCCCGTGGCGTCACATTGCGCGGCAACCGTATCGGCGATACCCGCCGACGCTCTCGCATAAGAAAACGCATTGGCCTGCGCATTGGCCCGAAGATCAAGTCTCTAAAGCTGCAGGACAACGACTTCGAGAAGATGGATGAGGACGTCGTCGACCTGCGGGGGAAGTAGCTGACGGCAACGTCCCAGGAGCTGCGCCCCTGTACGTGTTTGGCGTGTGCCACTCCAAACAGCGGCCGCCGGGAGGAGCCAGACTTGGCTTGCACGACAGCGCTGCGAGTCGTGCCGCGGCCAGCAGCGCCCTGTGCATGAAAACGACGGGTGCCACTGGCGCCCCGGCCCTCCCGCGGACGCGAGACGGGGACGAGGATCAGTGTGCCGTCTGCGCTCTGGCGCGGCCGTGGGTCTGCGATACGGGGGCCAAAGACGCACTGGTTCTCCCCGAGACTGAACCTGCGTTTCAGGCTCCTGGGTTGGGACCAGTGGCACCCGTGGCCTTATCGTCTTGACACGTTGCTGCATGCACGGGCCGCGCGCCGAGCTTCCGCTGGCCGAGGGATGCACGCCAAACAACAGGTACTGTGCTCCCCCGACGGGTCTGGGCAGAGCCCGGAACATCTGGATCACGAATACTACCCGGCAGGCTCGACCAGCACTAACCTCACCCGCCAGGACGGGCACTCGAGTTGTATCTCGCTGTCGACGACATCCAGCTTCTCAGAGGTGATGGCGTCTCGCGCTGTGAATCGGGCAAAGCCGAGGCCTTGCGGCTTGAGCTTGATGCGGGCCGTCGCCGGGGTATCCCCGAAGTTCGCGCAGACCAGCAAGGCCCGGTCCTCCTGGAGGTACGCGCTGGTGAGGACCTGCTCGGGCTCGCAGTCCAGGACTGCGCCCGCGTCCCAGTAGGGCACGAACTGCTGCCGGGTGACCTTCAAGTCATCGAGGATCCCCCAGTACTTGCCCGCCACCTCGAGCTGATTGATCGCCACCCACGGCCGCCACGATACGCCGTGTACCAGGGCGTAGGTTATAGCCTGCTCGGGCTTGAAGGGCGCGCCGTCATAGGCCAGGAAGTCCAGAGGCAGGCCGAACTGGCGGCCGGTCATCTGAGCGCGGAACACCTCCAGGGGGAGCATCTCAAGGGGCGGCCTATCTCCGGGCCGCAGGGGCATGAGTTGCTCGCCATCCACCCCCGAGTCGGCCAGGATGCTGTGCCAGGGGCTCCACTGGGATGATTTGTGCAGGTCCAGGACGCCATCGGGCTTGCGGGAGTGGATGAGCCGGTACATGCGAAGCATGAACTGCCGGGCGGCCCATACGTCTACCGTCGGCGCCCGCTTGCCATCCTCACGCACGTATCCACACCCGTGGTCGGCATTCTGACAGGGGCCGCCGGGGCCGCCGTCGATGAAGAACCCGTCCACATCGTACTCGTCCATGAGCTTGCCCAGGTGGTGGAAGAACCACTCGGGGTAGCTGCCCATCGTGCACACGCGGTAGGATGATTCTGTCCCGTCCCGGGAGGGGTACGGGCGGGGCTGCAGAACCCAGTCATCCTGGTAGTAGTCCCACAGGGGCGACTTGTCCGATAGCTCGCAGCTTACATACAGGACGAACTTCATGCCGAGCTGGTGCGCCTTGTCAACCAGGCGCTTGAGGCCCTCCGGGTCGCTGGGGAACAGGTCGGCGTGAACCGTGGCCCAGTTGGGCCAGGCGAAGGTCATCTGCTTGACGCCCAGGTCGGCGGCGCGGTCCATGATGGTCGTAACAGGCTCGACCTGCCAGGCCCTGAGCCCGCCGCCGAAGCGCCCGGGTGTCTGGCCCGAGGCGGGGCTGTAGCGCCCCCTGACATTGGGCTGCGCC
>Ga0272441_10011681_pt1 | contig 12977 bp, 10 predicted proteins | sample SSMProp6N_FD_193582 | JGI IMG/M metagenome (GOLD analysis project Ga0272441, IMG submission 193582) | Marine sediment archaeal communities from Little Sippewissett salt marsh, Falmouth, MA, United States - SSM-Prop-6N | ecosystem: Environmental > Aquatic > Marine > Wetlands > Sediment ...
GGTTGGAAATGTCGGAAGCGCTGCTCACCTCAAACACCCTGCAATTGTCGCCACCGCTGACGGTGAGGTGGCCGGAGTCAGGGCCCTGGATGGTGAGGTCTTTGCTGATGGGGATTACCTCGGTCAGCGTTATGGTGGCCGGGTAATCCAGGGCAAAGGTTATAACGTCGCCTGACGCCGCGTCTGCAACGGCTTGGCGCAGCGAACCGGAACCGGAATCGTTAGTATTGGTGACAGTGTGGGTCGCGGCCTGAACCGTCGCAGTACCCGCAGCAAAGCCGGTAAACACGATCAGCGAAAACGCAAATACCGCGATGACCGCCGCATGATGAAAGAAACCCCGCCTCTTGAGACATTGCATAATAAAGGTATCCCCCCGTTGAGTATGAAATTATTTATGGCGATTGGAACTTATACGCGGAGTTGTCCACACAATTGTTCACTGTTATTGTGGATAATGTCCTGTTTTCAACAAAAACAGCCCTACAACCACCCCTTGCGCCTGAAAAACCGCACCATCCAACCTGCCGTCCCCAGCATAACGAGCCATACCGCGGGGTAGGCCCATTTCCACTGCAGTTCGGGCATATATTTGAAGTTCATGCCGTAGACCCCGGCCAGGAACGTCAGCGGGATGAAAATGGTGGCGATTATCGTGAGGACCTTCATGATCTCGTTCATCCGGTTGCTTACGCTGGACAGATAGACGTCCAGCATTCCGGAAATAATATCCCTAAGCGTTTCGATGCTGTCAATGACCTGGATGACGTGGTCGTAAAGGTCGCGCGCGTACAGCTGCGTATCCGTTGTAACAAGGGTTTCGCTCCGTTCGAGCATGGAAACCACTTCCCTGAGGGGCCAGGCCGTTTTTCTGAGGTATATCATCTCCCGTTTGAGGTCGTGTATTCCCGCTACGATATGCTCTCCGGGCTCGTCGAGCAGGTCGTCCTCCAGCTTTTCCACCTGGTCGCCTATCTGTTCAAGGAGCATGAAGTATTCGTCGACCGCCGAATCCAGAAGTGAATAGGCCAAAAAATCGGCCCCCTGTTTCCTTATGCGTCCCTTGCCCAGCCGCAAACGCTGGCGTACGGGTTCGAACACGTCGCCCGGCCTTTCCTGAAAAGAGAGAACGCAGTTTTGGGTAAGGACAAGGCTCACCTGCTCGAAATCGACCCATTCCCTTTCGGCGTCCCAGGTAGCCATCTTCATTACGATGTACAGGTAGTCTCCGTAGTCCTCCATTTTGGGCCGCTGCCCTGTATTGCAGATGTCCTCTAAAACCAGCGGGTGGATGGAAAATTGTTTTCCTATCTGTTGAAGCAGCTCCGTATCGTGCAGGCCGTCGACGTTGATCCACAGGATGTTTTCCCCTTCGGGACGTTTGCATTCGAAATCGTTCGCGATGTTTTTTCGTTCCAGAAACGTTTCCGGGCTGTACTCGATAACGCTTACCAGAGCCTCTTCGACCCTTCTTTCGCCGATATGCACCAGTTCCCCGGGGAGCAGGCCCTTTTTTGCCGTCTTTGCGGATTTTTTTCTGTTTTTTCTCGACATGGCTATTTATCCGTCTACAGATCGAACTCGGCCACCACGACGGTGTGGTCCGACGGCTTTTCCCACGACCTGGGCTCGCGGTCGGCGTAGCAGTCCACGGAGCGCAGGGCCAGCGGATCTGTGGCCAGAACGTGGTCTATTCTCCAGCCGATGTTCCTTGCCAGAGAGTCCTTTACCCTGTAGTCCCAGAAGGTGAACTCCCCCTCGCCTGGACGGTGCTTTCTGAACACATCGGTCAGGCCCAGAGATTCAAGCTCACGGAAGGACCTCCTTACGTCCTCGTGAAAACAGACATGAGAATTTTTTCTTTCGGGATGTGTAACGTCGATCTTTTCAGGCGCCACGTTCAGGTCGCCTACCAGGACCATTGGACCGTCGAGCATGGACTTTTTGTGGAACAGGGCGCCGAGTCTTTCGAAAAAGCGGAGTTTCATAGCATAGTCGGGGTGATCGATGGATTTTCCCTGGGGTACGTAGGCGTTAACCACATGAACCGGGCCGAACCTGCAGGCCATCAATCTCGTCGGGGCCTCGGGTTCTTCCATATCGCCGAAACCGCATAACGTTTCGTCGGGTTCGGCCAGAGAGGCCACGGCCACGCCGTTATAGGATTTCTGCCCGCTGAAAGCCACATGGTAGCCCATACCATTGAAAAAATCTTTTGGGAACGAAACGTCTTCAACTTTTGTTTCCTGGAGACACAGAATGTCCACTTTGTTATCATTAAGCCAGCGTTCGAGAACGTGCAGACGGCTTCGGACGGAATTTACGTTGAAGGTCGCTATTTTCATCCGGCTCACCGGGTGTCACCTCCATGGCGAGTTTTGCACCATTGTAACCCCAGCGGTGACAAGCGCGGGAAGCGACCTGTCGCAAAGGTGGTTAGGGAATGACTGTGTTGGGCAAGGCCCGGTTCTGGCTTGCGCTCCTGATCGCGATCGTCATTGCCGGCGCTGTCGGCATATGGTATTTCTGCGATGTCCACTGGATAGACGCTTTCTTCTACACGGTGATCACGTTGACTACCGTGGGCTACGACGCTCCTCCCGGGCTCCCTCTGGGGGGCAAGATTTTCATTATTTTTCTGATCCTTTCGGGGATCGGGGCGGCCGGGCTAGCCATAGGGGAGATAACCCACTATTTCGTCGTCGGGGGGCTGCTTTCGGCCATGGGCAAAAGGAGGGACTATCGCGTGAAAAATCTTAACAACCACTGGATACTGGTGGGGTTGGGCAATGTGGGGCTGGAGGTGGGTGAACACCTTGTAAAGGACGACGTCCCGTTCGTTGCTCTCGACATAGCCGAAAACAAGGTGGCCGCCGTCAGGGACAAGGGCTGGATCGCCCACCAGGGCGACGCAAGGGTGGATGATGTTCTCGACGAGGCCGGCGTCCAGCGGGCCGGAGGGATGATACTGACGCTTCCTGACGACGCGGACAACGTTTACGCCACCATCACCGCCAGGTCGATGAACCCCTCGCTGAGGGTCATCGCCAGAGCCAACGATCCGCAGTCGGTAGATGTCCTGACAAGGGCCGGGGCCGAAAAGGCTATCAACCTTATAGAGGCCGAGGCCGCCGCCATCGCCAGAGCGTCGGTAAAACCGACCGTAGCCAATTTTCTGGAACTTGTGAACATATCAAGGGGGCTGGGTCTGGATTTCGACTCCTTTACGGTACACCCCGAAAGCCCCATGGCCGGCAAGTCTCTGGCCAATGCTCCGCTCCGCTCGGAATACAACGCGATGGTCATAGCCATAAAGAAACCGGACGGGCATATAACATACAACCCCAGGGGGGACGAAATTATCGGCGGCGGAGACGAACTTATCCTGTTCGCCGAACGCGACCGCGTCGAAGGCCTCAAACGCCACGTATGCACAGCCGGCTGCGAATAACAAAAGGGGCGCATTGATCTGCGCCCCCCTGCTGTTAAATCATATTCGCGTTGTTTTAGTCAGTTTTCTATCGTGTACTGGATCGTGACAACCGCCTTTACGGATTTTTCTATGGTGGAGGTGTCGTACATGCCGTAGTCCTCGACATCGGTGGAATATCTGGGCGTTATCTGAAACACTCCCTGGCTGGCGGACCGCAGCGCACCGACATGGCCGCCGCTGTTTTCGGCCAGTTGATGCGCTCTCTCGCTGGCGTTTCTGGTCGCCTGCCCCAGCAGTTCTATCTTGAGGTCCTCGAGTTTCGAAAAATAGTACTGGGGGCTATATGAATAGAACTCGACGCCCTGCTCTATCAGCGAGGTGGACTCCTTGGACAGCCTGGATACCTTTTGCACCTCTGTGGAGTTCAGAGATACGGTCTGTTCCAGTATGTAGCTGTCGATCTGGTTGGTTTCGTAGCCGCGGTCGTTACGCATGTACTGAGTCCTGGTGCTAACCGAAGAAACATCCACGACGTCTCTGGAAATGCCGTTGCTTTCCAGATATACGAGGACTTTTTCGAGGTCGTCCTGCAGTTTTTTGTAGGCGGCCACCAGGTTCCCCGAACTGGCCGTGAACCTGCCGCTCCACACGGCCACATCAGAGGTGACCGGTTTCTGGGCGAAGCCCTTTACGAGTATCGTCTGGTTGGCCAGCTTCACCGTTTTAACCGTGTCGGAAACGACCATAGAGGAAAAAACCAGCCCCAGCGCCAGAAGACCCCCGCAGACCGCCAGGCCGAGACCGAACCCCATGTTTCTTTTTTCTTCAGCCACGACTTTCACGCTCCCTTCCGTTGGTTCCGTTTTCCCTGAATCTGGTTTTATACAAAGCCATTAGACGCGCCAGAGCTTCGGCGGTTTCGCCATTTTCCATGCTCAAGGCCACACGCTTTCTGGCTTCTTCCACCATTTGCCTGCCCGGCCGGAGCCTTGAATGTTCTCTGATCCCGGCGGAACGCGCGTTGCCCTTTTTGGCGGGAACCCTGCCCACACGGGCCTCTACCCCGTTGACATCCAGACCCCAGTCCCTTGTGATGCGTTTGGCCAGAGAAGCTCCCCTCATGCGTATTTCCTGGGCGAAAGCGGGCGTTTCGGCCGTTACTACGAGTATACCGTCCTCGAACGACACGGGCCGTGTCCGTTTTGCAAGTGTTTTTCCTGCGGCCGCTTCCCAGCGAGACGCAAGGTCCGCCAGAATGATCATCCTCTGCTGTACGGGAGAAAGGGAGGATAAAACAAGTGCGCCCGCCTGTTTTATTCCGCCGGGGTTTCTCTTTGCCTTGTTCCTGCGCATCGGTCTCCCCCCCTGCGCTTCTGCTCCAGCACCACCCTCAGGAGCATAAGGTCGGCCGGCGTTACGCCGGATATTCTGCCCGCCCTCCCCAGCGTTTCGGGCCTCAGGCGGGCCAGTTTCTGTCTGCTTTCCGAAAGCAGACCGTCTATAGCATTGTAATCCAGATCTTCGGGTATGCGTACCTTTTCCATCTTTTTCATCTGCTCCACCTGTTTTTCCTGCCGCCTGATGTAGCCTTCGTATTTTATTGCTACAGCCGCGCGTTCGCGCACCTCTCTGTCCGGTGTTTCCGGCGGAGGCGCCAGCTCCGCCGTCATCTCCCAGGTGAACCCGGGTCTTTTCAGGAGATCGGCCGCGGAAAGGGTCTGTGTTATCTCCGGTTCACCCAGTCCGATGAGCATTTCTCTCAGTCTGTCGCATGGCCTTATCCGCGTTTTATCGAGACGTTCCAGTTCCGCTTCAAGGGCCTTCCAGCGTGACTGCAGCTCTTTCCACCTGTAGTCGTCGATCAGCCCCAGTTTTCTGCCGACCGGGGCCATTCTCATATCGGCGTTGTCGTGTCTGAGCAGCAGCCGGTATTCACAGCGACTCGTCAGCATGCGGTAGGGTTCCGTCGTTCCCTTGGTTACCAGGTCGTCCACCAGAACCGCCATGTATCCGCTGGAGCGGTCGAATACCAGCGGGTCTTCGCCCCTATACCCCAGAACCGCGTTTATTCCGGCAATTATTCCCTGCGCGGCCGCTTCCTCGTAACCCGAGGTGCCGTTGATCTGGCCGGCGCAGTAAAGCCCCCGGACGTTTCTGGTCTCCAGCGACGGCTTCAGTTGAACAGGCGGCATGTAGTCGTATTCTATGGCGTAACCCGGCCTCATTATCTCGGCCTTTTCGCACCCGGGGAGCGAACGCACCATCTGTATCTGGGCTTCCAGAGGCAGGCTGGTCGTAAAGTTCTGCATGTATATTTCGCGGCTTCCTGTTGCTACCGGCTCAAGAAAAACCAGATGACTTTCCTTGTGCGGAAACCTCATCACCCTGTCTTCTATCGATGGGCAGTAACGCGGACCTTTGCCCTCTATAACCCCCGTAAAAAGAGGTGATCGGTCCAGCCAGGAGCGTATGATATCGTGCGTTTCAGTGGATGTCCGGGTTATATGGCAGGCAAAGCCGCTGTACCTTTTTTTCTCTCCCCAGTGACTGAATGCCAGTGGTTCGTTTTCGCTCTCCTGTGGTTCCAGCCCCGAAAAATCCACCGAGTCTGCGTGTATCCTGGGGGTTGTCCCTGTCTTGAGCCTTTCCACATCAAAACCGGCTTTTCTGAGGGAAGCTCCCAGTTCCGTCGCGGGCATCTGGCCCAGGGGTCCCGAGGCAAAATTGACAAGACCGATGTGGACTTTTCCTCCCAGATAGACGCCGGTGGTAAGTATTACGGCGCCGGCCTGGTAAACGCTTTCGGTACGTGTTTTTACTCCCCGCACCCTTCCGTTTTCTATCCAGAGGTCCGTGACTTCTTCCTGTCTAAGGTGGAGGTTGGACTGCTTCTCACACACTTCCTTGTACCACTGATGAAAAAGCACCAAGTCGCACTGGGCCCTCAGGGTCCTCACCCCGGCGCCTTTCGATGTGTTCAGCCAGCGTATGTGCAGGGTCGACGCATCGGAAGCTATCGCCTGTTCTCCCCCCAGCGCGTCTATCTCACGGGTGAGATGTCCCTTGGCGGGTCCCCCTATTGAGGGATTGCATGCCATGAGCGCCATGTTGTCCAGATACAGGTTCAAAAGCAGCGTTCTGGCGCCCATGCGCGCGGCGGCAAGAGCGGCCTCGCACCCCGCGTGTCCTGCTCCTATGACAATGACGTCGAAAAAATTTTCGTTTGCGGTTTCGCGTGTCATGATCTGTTTCACATCTCCTCCGGTTCCACCGTTCCTCCCCGCACATTCCAGACTCGTCCGGGCCATCTCGGCATTTCCGTTTCGGCAGAGGCAACGAAAGTCTGCCAACCTCCCAGTTGCAGGGATTCGAGAAGTCTTTTTCTTCCCTCCATATCCAGTTCGGCCATTATTTCATCGAGCAGCAGAACCGGTTTTCTCCTCATTTTAGTCTCCACGGCCGCGGCGGCCGCAAGCAGCAGGGAAAGCGCGACCCTTCTTCTATGACCGCGGCTGAACTGTTCCGAAGCATTTCTTCCGCGGCATTCGAGCAAAAGGTCGTCTCTGTGAGGTCCCACCACACCTGTTCTCATTTCCGTTTCCCTGGACCCGTACAGGCGTATGGAATACCAGAACTCCTCCAGAAGATCGTCCCTTTTTCCCGATGCTCCCAGCGCCATTCTGACCGTGAGCGGCCCGGGAAGAAGATGTCTCTGTTCTTCCATTCCGGCGGCCAGAAGGTCCGTGGACGCCATCCTGCGAGACCATATCCATGAAGCAAGTGGAGCCATTACCCTGTTGGCCGAATGTACAGGTTTCCCGGCCTTGAGCAGAAAATTCTTCTGCCTCAGTATCCTTTTGAATCCATAGAGTCTTGTCGCATACAGCGGAAAAAGCAGCGCGCACAACCTGTCCAGAAATTTTCTTCTTACAGAGGGTGATCCCTCCACAAGAGAAAGGTCGTTCGGAAGAAAAACCAGCGAAGGGATGGATGTGCGCAGGGACGAACCTGTTGAGACGCTCCCGTTTTTTTTCACATGGATGCCCTTCTTCAACCCTGTCGTCACGTCAACCTGTTCTTCTCCCCTGAATTCGGCCGCTATCAGCGCCCCCCTGTCCGATCTATCCCAGTTCACCAGTTCACCAGTAGCTCCGTCCAGGGGTCCCCAGCCCATTGAAACATGCAGCGCTTCCAGTACATTGGTTTTACCTGCGCCATTGGGACCGTAAAGCAAATGAAGCCCCTCGCCCGGTGCCAGGCGCTGGGGCTTCAGATTTCTGAAATTCTTCCACTGTATCGATATACAATTCATTCAGTTTCTTCCGCAGCAGGTTCCTCCTCCGGCAGGGTTATCGGCATCAGAACATACATAAAGCTTTCCTCTCCCGGCCGGGAAAGCGTCATCTGTCCATTGGGTCCATTGAACGACAGATGGGCGTTCTTTCCGTGAAGAGCCTTGAGCCCCTCGAGCAGGTAACGAACATTGAAGGCTATTTTCAGAGGCTCTCCGTCGATGGTGGCTTCCATTTCTTCGCTGGATTCACCTATCTCGGGCGCTCTGGCGTTCAGAATGCAGTTACCCCCCGGCGAAAGAGTAAAGACAACCATCCTGCTGAAATCTCTGACAACAACATCGGCCCTGTCCAGGGCTTCCATGAACGATTCCCTGTCTACCGTCATCCAGGTAGTATGGTCGGAATTCAGGATTTTTTCGTAGGAAGGAAATCTGGACTCCACTCTCCTTACGGAAAATTCCATTTCCTGTATTCTGAAGTAGGCCTGTGACTCATCTCTATAAACTTTTACTTCGTCATTGGGTTCCATTGAGGCCAGAGCCCTGTGAAGTTCTCTGAGACCTCCCAGTGGAAGGAGTACCTGCTCATCTTCTCCATCTGCCTCTATCACGCCCCTGGAAAGAGAAAGCCTCCTTCCGTCGGTCGCCACCATTCTCATGTAACTTTCTTCTTTCTGCAGCAGCCCGGCGCTAAGATACTGTGGAAATTCTTCCCCCGGGGAACCGGCAAACGTTCCTTCCTCAAGTATTCTCATCAATTCCGCGTTTTCCGCAGTGAAAAAGGGGCTGGCGTCCCTTGCAACTGGAAGACTGGGAAATTCGGAAACGGGATAGGTCGTAAATGAATACAGGCTTTTTCCCGCTTCTATACGGGCTTTTCCCTGCTCTACCGATATCTCGAATGATTTTGAAGGAGCTTTCTTGAACAATTCACCTACGACTTTTACGGGAAAAACAGCTTCACCCGGCTCCAGTACTTTTACCCCCTCAGCGTTACAGGAAACGGAGGTTTTGAGATCCGTGGCCATAAATGTAGTGCGGTCTTCCGCAGCAATGCATTTAACCCCGGAAAGTACGGAAATGGTGCTTTTCTGTCCCACGCTTCTTTCCGCCAACTGCCATGATTTGAGAAACCTGGATTTTTCGACCAGGAGTTTCAAACAGATCACTCCCCTCTATCTTTTCTTATATATTTAAAAGAACAGTAGGTCTAGTAGAAAAGGGGTGAATTATGTGGAAAAGACCAAAAAAGAGGAAAAAAACGGCTTAACTTCTGTGGATAACAGGACCCTGAGAATGTGTCGGGCTGTCCACACTATCCACCGGAAAGCCTTGAACAGGACTAAATCATGTGCACAGTAGACACCTATCCACAGGGTCGTTCACAGTTTTTCCCTGATGTTTTCCACAATACTCTTTATTCTTGCATCTTTTTTCAGTGATTCCTCAATTTTTCTGCATGCGTGCAGAACGGTAGTGTGATCCTTTCTGTTGAAAGAATATCCTATCTGCTGGAGGCTCGTCTCTGTAGTTTCCCTGCTCATGTACATTGCAACCTGTCTTGCCAGAGCAATTTCGGACGTTCTCTTGTTGCTTGTTAAAGTGCTTACGGGAATATTGAATGTTTCCGCCGTTATCTGCTGTATAAGATCTATGCTTATAGGCCCTCTTGTAGAACGGCGTATCACGTCCTTGAGCCACTTTGCTGCGTTTTCTACCGTGAGTTTTTCGTGGTTGAGGTCTGCGAAGAACATTACGCTGTTCAGGGAACCCTCCAGCTCCCGTATATTGCTTGGAATGTTCTGAGCCAGAAAATCAAACACATCATCGGGGACGTCGTAGTTTTTGTTCTGGGCCTTCTTCTTCAGTATAGCTATCCTGGTTTCCAGATCGGGCGGCTGTATATCGGTTACAAGACCCCATTCAAAGCGGCTGACAAGACGCTCCTCGATATGATGTATGTCTTTGGGGGGTTTATCCGAACTTATCACTATCTGTTTTTTAGAATCGTGAAGGCTGTTGAACGTGTGAAAAAACTCTTCCTGTGTGCTTTCCTTGTTGGCCAGAAAATGTATATCGTCTATGAGAAGTACATCGACGTTCCTGTATTTGGATTTGAACAGATGGGTCTTGTTGTTCTGTATGGACATTATGAATTCGTTGATGAATTTTTCGGAACTGACATAGGCTACTTTAGAGTGGTCCATGTTTATTGATACATAATTTCCAATGGCGTGCATAAGGTGAGTCTTTCCCAGCCCTACGCCGCCCCAGAAAAACAGGGGATTATAGGCTATACCGGGAGATTCGGCCACGGCGAGGCTGGCGGCATGGGCCAGGCGGTTCGATTTTCCTACAACAAAGGAATCAAATTTGTAATCGGGATTGAGACCCTGAACTGTCCTTTCGGGCGGTTTGCTTATCTCTTCCGCCCTGCGCAGTTCCCCTTTTCGTACGGCTGATCCTACCTGGAGAGTTATGGAACCCAGAAGGCCGTTTTCAGCGGCCACTTTTTCAAGTTGTTCAAGAAACCGGTTCTGTATCTGTTCCCTGACGAATACGTTGGGAACATCCAGCGTAAGCACGCCGTTTTCCAGTGAGAGAGGAAGGCATGTCTTGAGCCAGATATCTACCGCGCCTTTGGGAAGCCTGTCTGCGGCAATATTGAGAAGGTTTTGCCATATATCGTTTTTTTCTTCGGTCATTAATTTCACCCCGGACAGATATGTAGTGCAGGCCCAATACTACCATAGAAATATCCACAGATGTTATCCACATATCCACAAGCATGTGATTTATCTGTGTATAAGTCGGGAAGCCCTGAAAAAAGGCATTTTTACAAAGCGTAGCAATAGTTGGAATTTATAACCATTTATGACCATACCTGTAAATAAAGGATATGCACTAATCCACTGGGTTTTCCACAACATGTGGAAAAGAAAGCGCTTTTTTTAGAAAAGGCTATAATCGTTGTGAACAATTCTATCAACCATGGGGGTAACGGGGCATGAGAACGGCTATTTTGTATGCTTCCGTTGGTACAGGCCATAAAACGGCCGCCAGGGCTCTTGTTGACTGGTTTTCAATAGTGTCGCCGGAAAGCCGGGTAATTTGCCTGGATACGCTGGCCTATCTTACTCCTCTTGTAAGGAAAATGCTGACGCGGTCATACCTGGAAATGGTTCGAAAAGCCCCCAGACTCTGGGGTTATTTCTATGATTCCACCGACGACCCTGCGGCGAGGGACGGGGTTATAGCGTCCGTCAACGAAATGACCGAAAGACTCAATCTTTCAAACCTCAGAAAACAGGTAGCTGATTTCAGGCCGGACGCAATGATATTTACCCATTTTTTCGGGGCCCAGGCGCTGGTCGAAGCAATGAACCCTCCCGTCCCCGCGTATTACGTCAATACGGATTTTCTGAGCCATGTATACCACCGCAATCCTTCCTTTTCCGGGTGGTTCGTTCCTGCCCCTGAAACGGTACTTCAGCATAAATACGACGGGCTTGATACGGACAACGTATACGAGACCGGAATCCCCGTTGCTCCCGAATACTGCGCGCCTCCCTCCAGGGAGGAATGCAGAAAAATACTGGGATACGAGCCCGGTGAACCGGTGGCTCTTGTCATGGGTGGAGGAATAGGCGTCGGGCCCGTCGAGGAAGTTGTAGCTTCGCTGTCTCAATATCCCGGGATGCGTATAGAGGTCATCTGCGGGACCAACACCAGACTGGCGGCCAGGATGGAGGAACGCTACGGTTCTTCCGGCGCGGTAAGGGTAGAGGGTTTCGTCGAAGGGATGATACGTTACTATGCGGCCTCCGATATGGTGTTCATGAAGCCGGGCGGCCTTTCCTCATCGGAGGCCCTATGTATGAAGATACCTATTGTTCTCACCGACCCCATACCCGGGCAGGAACAGAGGAACAGTGATTATCTCCTGGACAGGGGGGCGGCGAGGGTCCTTTTTGAATATCGCCAGGCCGCCTCCAGGGCCGGGGAGATACTGAACAGCAAAAGAGAAAGACAGCGGCTCGCCGTTTCGGCAGGTCGCTGCGCCCGTCCATACGCCGGCAGGGACATAACAGGGATATTGATGGAACTCCACAAAGGTCAGTAAAAATCAAAGGTCATATACGCCAAATTTCACACGGCTCATGGCTTTTCGTCAAGCATTTTTTCCACCGCGTCTCTTACAGTGCTGACCTCCATGCCCAGTGGCGCGGCAAGATCTTTAAGCGAAGCGGTCTGATCGGAGTCCTCCGGCCAGCCGGCTTCCAGAAATACCTGTTTTCCGTCAAGCCCGTACACCCCGGCGATCTCCTCCATGGTCATGGAACCCCTTATTTCCTGAGGTGAAGGCAGGTCTTTACCGGCTGCAGCAAAGGTTTCTGCGCTTTCCAGCGATTCCGCAAGTTTTTCACGCAGTTCTTCGTCATCCACCCCGTCGATTTCCTTTACCGGTATGTCAAGAGGCAGGGCAGGGTCCAGTTCTCCCAGTTGTAGTACGGTTTCCACCGGAATACCAAGTGTTTCGGCCATCTGATTCAGGGTCATCCAGCCGTATATCGATTCAGTCGCCTCGAAAGAGGTTGTTACCTGCGACGGCGGCGCATAGGTCGCCCACAGTCCGGTGATCCTGGCGGCGCCGTATCCCCCGAAAAATATCGCCAGAGTGGCGACACCGAGCAGCAACACGCTGATCCTCCACCGGGCAAAGCCGAAAAACAGTGTATTCTGGACAGGGCATGCTTCGACGCAGCGTCCGCAGGCGATGCATTCGGCGCTTGCGACCGATTTCGAGCTCTCCGGGTCCAGGCGCACAGGGCATTCTCCGCCGCAGCGGTGACAGTGAACGCACGTATCGTCTTTTCGTCTGACCCTGAAAAGGGATATTTTCTGTATGGGTCCCAGAAGCGCCCCCAGGGGGCAGAGGTATCTGCACCAGAAACGCTCCACGAAAAGCGAAGCGCCTATGACCAGCAGGAAAAGCGCCGCGTAGGACAGCGGTTTTTCTACCATTTCCGGCCAGCCTGCCGAAAGGTGCATCCAGGCCACCCACGGATCCATGTCCCTCCAAACGAGGGTGCCCATTTTCCAGGTAAGCAGAACTATGGCTGCGAGCACCGCGTATTTAAGGTATCGCAACGGCCTGTCTATGGATAGAGGTAGCTCGCGTTTACGAAAGCCCAGCCGCGAACCCAGCCGGGATGTCCATTCTCCTATGGTTCCCAGCGGGCATATCCA
>Ga0272441_10011684_pt1 | contig 12973 bp, 12 predicted proteins | sample SSMProp6N_FD_193582 | JGI IMG/M metagenome (GOLD analysis project Ga0272441, IMG submission 193582) | Marine sediment archaeal communities from Little Sippewissett salt marsh, Falmouth, MA, United States - SSM-Prop-6N | ecosystem: Environmental > Aquatic > Marine > Wetlands > Sediment ...
CCGCTGCCATTTTCCGCAGCATTTACCCACCCCTTCGGGAATGATTCACTCATATCCGTCACTATAGTCTCCGCACCGGGCACTGTTGTCTCTTGCGACCCGCATGATGTATCCGTGCCCGGCATTCAGAAGGGGGAATCATTGTGTTATGGGTGTCGGTGCGGCCGCGGGGACGTGATCATTTCAATGGAAACGGGTGCTGATGAACGGTATAATATCAAGACGGTTAAGGGGGCGTACCGTGTACGTACCGTAAACTGAAAACGAAGAGTAAACCCGGCAAAAATCATTTTCAGAAAGGGGGTTCGCCATGATTAAAAAAATCCTGTTTCCCACGGATTTTTCCGACGTTGCGAACAAGGCTCTCGGATTTATCAAAAACCTGAGACAATGCGGCGCCGAGGCAGTGGTTGTGCTCCACGTTTTGGATAATAACATCATTAGTCCCATGGAACACTTCACATCCCAATATGCGCTGCACGTGACTGATATTGCCCGGCAGATCGAAGATGAGAGCCTGCTGTCCCTGAATGCCATCGCCGACGAACTGACAGAAGAGGGTTATCACGTCACGACCCGCCTGGAACACGGCAATCCTTTTGCCACGATTCTCCGTATAGAAGAGGAAGAAGACGTATCGATGATCGTGATCGGCTCCCATGGACGGAGCAATATCGCGGAGATGCTGCTCGGTTCCGTTTCCGAGAAGGTCATGAGAAAAGCCAGAAAGCCTGTTACGGTGGTAAAGCGGTAAACCCGTCGTCCATCCGTCAGTGACGCCGACATTCTCTTTCCGTCATGCCGATGACACGGCGCTGTAATGGATCGCCCGCACCGGAAAACACGCAGCGAATGCGGATGTTTTACCGCGTCGCCCTTTTCAGCCGCAGGAACCACAGCACCAGATCGGTAACGAGGAGCACCCGTTCCGGAAGCGACCGGTCCCGGAGGGCCGCCCGCCAGTCGAAGACGCCGGAGGTCCGGAAAATCAAACGGCCGTAGCGGTACTGTTCCTCCGTCCGCCGCCGTTCCGGCTGTACCGCGCGGCGGTAGGACGGCCCGGGAGGTCGGTCATCGCGAATACCGTTCACCGCCGCCCTGCCCGCGCGAATGCCCGAGGCCAGGGCGGATGATATCCCCTCGCCGAAGAGATTGAGAAGACCGCTCGCCTCCCCGGCGACGAGAATCCTGTCCGTCCCGAAATAAAACCCTCCCTGCGGCGCCGTCATGGTCACCCAGCACCCGACCCGCCGTTCCGGTTCGGCGCCCGTGACGCCGATGCGCGGCCACAGGTACTCGCGAAACCGCGAAAGAGCGGCACCGGCGCTATCCCCCGCCCTGACGGCCACCTCCATCACCAGGACACCGTCCTTCACATAGGCGGAGGGATAGGGAGAGATGGCCGGCATGGCGAAGTAGTGGAAGACGCCCGCCTCAAGGCGGGACGCACAGGGGTATACCTCCTGCAGATTGAAGTACGACGGGACACCGTCATAAAAGGAGGGATCAAGATCCCTCACGAGGGACGATGTCCCCCCGTTGGCCACAATAAGGACGCGGCACTGAAGCGGCACATGCGCGTCCCGGGCCGTTCGGAGGGCCAGGACGACGCCATCCCCCTGCTCTTTACAGGAAACACAGGCAGTGCTCTCCCGCATCTCCGCTCCCGCACGCTCACAGAGCCAGGCATCGAAGGTGTTCCGCCAGATGCCCGTGCCGTCAATAGGGATGTCAATAATGCGGCCGCTGGGAAAGTGCATCCGCATCAGCCGGATAACGGGCGGGTCGGCAATGATGGAAGGGGGGATGGGGCCGAAGTGGTCTTGAACGAGCGACCGCGACCGCGGGATGAGAATCCCGGAACAGGCCTTGTGACGGGGAAGCGTCCTCTTTTCGATGACAACCGTCTTAAGCCCGTGGCGAACACATTCACGCGCCGCCGCCGCACCGGCGGGACCTGCCCCGATAATGGCAACATCACAGGTGTCCATACTATACACCTCCGCCGTCCAGGAAAAGATGGACAGACCCGTAGTGTGTCACGTTTCAGAGAGGCGGGCAAGCAATAACGTGACGGGCGTTTCTCACCGGCGGCAAGAATGAAAGAAGGCGGTTCTGTTAAGAGTGTCGGTTTGACCCCTCAGCGGTACAATGTGACGATGCAATGGGTGCCGTTGACGCGCCCGGCCAACCGACCGTCCTGATCTCTGAAATAGGTCTCTTCAAGCTCTTCGGCACACTTCTGATCGTACACGGTAAACCCGTGGCGTGCGGCGAATAACGCGATCTCAGCGGGATCGAGGCCGAACCGCCACTGTTCATCGGAACGCGCAACAAAGCGGACGATCCCTTTTTCACCATAGAGCGACCTTTCGTTCCGGAGAACGGACGCCCGGACAGAGTCGAAGACGACCCGGCTTCCTGCTCCGGCACAGTTTTCGATGACCTGAAATGTTTCATCGACGGACGCCGGTTCCAAGTACATGATCACCCCTTCCAGCACAAAAAGAGTCTTGTCGCCCTTCCGGAATCCGGCTGCGTCGAGTTTTTGTGACAATGACTCCCTGTCAAAATCGATAGAAACAAAGATCAGGTTCGGCGGAACATGGATTCCGCGCTTTGTAAACTGCCCAATCTTGGCTTCTTGTGTGTGCGGCTCGTCCAGTTCGAAAATCAGCGGTTGCCGCTCCGCCTCGCCCGGGAATCGCAGCGCCCGCGTGTCATACCCGGCGCCGAAGAGGAGAATGTGATCGAACCCGTCGCGCACCGCTTCTTCAAAAGCGGCATCGATGTACTTAGTCCTGGCAATCACGTATTCATAGATGCCGTGAGGAGCGATGTACCGGACGAAGGATCTCCGGAACCACGGCACATGGACCAGGCCCTGCATGAACCGGGGAAGCAGTTTCGGGGCGATATGATCGTTGCTGTGATAATAGGGATCACGCTCCAGATACGACGCGGCCCGCGATACGCACGTCATCGCCGCCGTCCGTGATGTGGCCCTGTCGATGCGTTTTCCCATCATGCAAGTACCTCTCCTTCGAGCGGTTACCACGGCGGCGTTTCTCGCCACCGTGCCATGGACGGACTCCTCCCTTTATCGATCTATATCACAGACAGGTAAGTTTAAGATACGTTCCCGTCCCCTCTGACTTTCTCATCCCCTAGAATTTCCTCCAGAACCTGGACAGTTTGCGTACAACCGACGAGAGCTCCTTCTGCCAGTATGGGAGACAGTGTCACCTGGATGGGTCTTCCATAGGGGTTGGCCCTATAGTGAAACGGCGCCGTCCTGCCCGTATGAAATTCCTGAATCATGCGATCCAATTTCTCGTTGGAGGCATCGCGCGTGTGATGTGAATGGGCATCCTGGCCGATGTGCTCCGGCCTGCGATCGAGTATTTCAGCCGCGCAGGCATTGTAGTACAGAATCGTCCCACTCGTATCGATAATGGTGACGGCGATTTTCATCGATTCGACGGCAACACCGATCAGCTCCGTCAGCGATCCCTTGTCACATGGTGTCATTGTCTTCTCCTTATTTCAACGGGGCCTCCGGATGCCCCCGATTATCCGTACCGTGTCATGCGCGGTGCGGGACCTTTGTCGATGCTGAGTTCGCGATCAGAATGCCCGAGACGATGAGGAAAAGGCTGATAAAATGAACAATCCCGATCGGTTCCTTGAGGACAAGGTATGCCGTGAATCCACTGAAGAGCGGCAATGTATAGTAAATGATACCCGCCCGCACGGGGCCCACCGCCACGATTGCCTTGCTCCATAAAACGAAGGCCGTCAATGACGCGAAGACTCCCACGTAGAGGATTGAGCCGATAATTTTCGGGTCATAGGCGACGGCTGGGCCGGTGACACAATCCCACACGAAGAGCGGGAACAGGAAAAGAAGCCCCAGCATGAACGTGCTCAAATGGAGCGCCCAAATGCTGAGCCCCGGTGGCTTGTTTTTTACCAGTATGCTGTAAACGGCGAAGATAATCGCCGCGGTGAGCATCCACAGATCGCCGATGGCGAAGGAAAGATGGAGCACCGTGGAAAGCGACCCTTTTGTAATCAAAAAAACAACGCCGAAGACGACAACGATGATACCCGCCCCCCGGCGCAATCTTATCGCTTCACGAAAAAATATCCGGGAAAAGATCACGATGAAGACGGGGAATGTGATGGAAATGAGTGACAGGTTGATGGCGGTTGTCGAATGACCGGCATAATAGAGGAGCGTATTGAATACGGTAATTCCCAGCACCGATGTCAGTAACAGGTAGGGTAGATGTTTCGTGAGGATATCCCATTCGGCAATAAAGGATTTCCATGCAAGAGGCACGAAGACGGCGACGGCCACCGCCCACCGCCAGAAGGCAAGGGTGATGGGCGAAATACTCTCGTTGAGACCGCGTGCGATGATGAAATTACCTGACCAGAGGGCCGTTGCGCCGATGGCACAGAGATAACCGATAATGATCTGACGATTGAAGTGTTGCGTTGTCACGGCCGTTTATTCCTGATGTGTCCTTACACGCCATGTAAGTAACGCGATTTGCCATGGTGTCACAAACGGAATGAGTCAATGCGGTGCACGACATCACGGCAAATGGGTGATGTCATGCACCGTTTCTGAACAAACATCAGTTATTCGACTGTTAGTTTCGTACCTTCCCCCACTGACAAAGGGCGGCCGCCGCCGCGACCCAGTTTCTGATATCATCGTAGACGGGAACACTGTGCGTTTCAATCTGCTGCGAGATCCGTGCGGTGTACGGACCGCCGTTTGCACCGACAAGGAGCGGTTTGTGACGCCTCAGGGCAAATTCGCCGAGATAGTCCACGATCGTCTCTTCCAGCGGATCGTCCTGGAAGACAAACCAAGGCATGACGATGTCGACGTTTGGGTCCTCCATGAATTTCTGTATCGCATAACGGTAATCATCGGCCGTGGCGCCCCCGGTCACATCGGCGGGATTACCCTTTCCAATAACAAAAGTCGGCGGATAATGATCTTTCATTGCCTGCACCGTCTCGTCGGTCACCGTGGCAAGTTCCAAGCCGTGTTTTTCAAAGAGATCGATCGCCCCGATCATCGGCCCCGCACCATTGCTCACCATGGCGACACGCGGGCCAGCGGCCATGGGCTGCCATGCCAAAGCCTTACACGTCGAGGCCAGTTCCTGGTAGCTGTCGACGGATATGATCCCTGTCTGCCTGAACGCACTCTGGATGATGGCGTTGGCGCCCCCCAGGGAGCCCGTGTGCGACGCCGCCTGCTTCGCGCCCAGCTCCGTTCTGCCGCTCTTCCAGATGAGGACGGGCTTGTTGCCCTCTTTCATCACCCGTTGCGCCGTGTTGACGAATTTTCTGCCATCCTCGAATCCTTCCACGTACAGGGCGATCACCTCGGTTTCGGGGTCATTGGCAAGATACCAGATCATATCAGCCTCATCGACATCCGATCTGTTCCCGTAGCTCACCATTTTAGACAAACCGAAAGAATCCGCGGTCTCCAGGAAGCTGATCCCCATGGTGCCGCTTTGCGAGAGCATCGCCACGGGGCCCTGTTTTGCCCGGACCATTCTTTCCCGGCCCTGGAACGCACAATCCAGCCTGTTTGCCGCATTGAACATTCCGATGCAGTTCGGACCGATAATTCTAATCTTGTGCCGTTCGGACAGTTCTCTGATCTGAGATTCAAACGCGGCCCGTTCCCCGCCGAGTTCCTTGCCGCCGCCCGACACGATGACGACATTGTGAATATCCTTCCGGGCGCACTCTTCGAGGACCGTCGGCGTGACCGACAGGTCGACGCAGACGACAACGAGATCGATGGGGTCGTCGATGGCTTCGAGGGACGGGTAGCATTTCAGTCCCAGGATCTCATCGGCCTTGGGATTGATCGGGTACACGCGGCCCGAATAATCGTAATTGGCAATGCTGTCGAGGACCGAATAGCCTATTTTGCCCGGCGTAGCGGATGCCCCGACCAGGGCCACCGAGTCCGGCGTGAAGAACTTGTCCATGAACTCGATATTCGGTGCCGTCGTGGAGACGGTCTCCTTTTTCGGTTCATCGCGGAGAATGATCTTTGCGTCAACGACGCAATAGGAATCAGGATATACAATGACCGGGTTGAAATCGATGCTGTCAAAGTAGTCCGCGTTATCCACACCCACCTGGCCGATACGGACAAGGGCCTTTGCGAGCATGTCCACATCAACGGGATCGCTGCCCCGATATCCCTGAAGGATCTTCGCCCCTTTCAATTCCATCAGCATGGACGTGGCGTCCTCGATCGACATGGGCAACATTCTGAATGATACGTCTTTCAATACTTCCGTAAATATGCCGCCCAGTCCCGCCATGATCACAGGACCGAATTGGGGATCGTTCTGAAGACCCACGATGAGTTCGATTCCCGGAGGCACCATCTTCTCGAGGAGGATTCCCTTGAGATCGACGCCCTCTTTCTGTGAAACCCTCTCATACATTTCCGTAAAGGCTTCCCGTACCTCTTCCTTACTCTGAACGCCGACCTTCACCCCGCCGACATCGGTTTTATGGAGTATCTGCGGTGATACCACCTTCATAACAAGAGGAAAGCCGATGCGCTCAGCCTCGCTGACGGCACTATCGATATCCGTCACGAGGGCATGGTCGGCAACGGAGACGCCGTATTCCCGGAGGATCGTCTTTGACAGCTCCTCTGTAATGACCTTATGGTCCGTCACAATCGTTTCTTCGAAAATATTTCTAACTGAATTCACTTACATTTCTCCCTTCATATATTAATACACAGCCATGTGTCCTCATCAGCAATCCCGTTGACACAGGAATCCATTGATGAGTCCCGACATGATCTTGTTTTTATGAAAAAGGGGATACCCCCGGACATTCCATTAATATTTTACTTCACAAACATGCTCTGTTCGCTGTGTAAAATATTGTCTCTCTTGAAATTTGTCAATATTTTAATGCGCAATCCGTCAGGCATGTCGATCACGCCGATTTGTTTTTCCCGTACTCGGCCAGGTCCTCCAGCGCGCCACGATCGACGAGCCGGATGGTGTTACCCTCTTCCTCGATCATTTCTCGCATCTTCATGGTTCCCAGTGCCCGTGACAGAGATTCCGGACCCGTACCGAGGAGATTGGCTAACTGGGTCTTTGAAATGGTCAGAGTGATACGATCCGGGTTCCCCTGTTCCCGGGACAGAGAGAGAAAATGGGCGGCCAGGCGGCCGGGAATCTCTTTCAGGGACAGGTTTTCCACCTGGATGGTAAACTCGCGAAGCCGCATGGACAGGAGGGCGATGATATTCATCGTCAGTGCGGGCTTATTGACGATCAGCTCGACGAATTTGTCACGGGGGAAAAACAGGAGATGACTCTGCGTCAGTGCCCGCGCGTTGGCGGGAAAGGACTCGCCGGAAAAGACAGGGACGGCACCGATCGTTTCCCCCGCGTGAACGATATGAAGGATCTGCTCTTTCCCCTCGGGGGAGAGCTTGTACACATTGACGCTCCCTTCGATGACGAGATAGAAGCCATTCCCCTCATCACCGTCGAAAAAAACGATTTCTCCCGTGGCATAAAATTTATCGACGGCGATGGCTTTGATTTCGTCCAGGTGGTTTTCAGGCAGTCCCCCGAAGAACTGACTGGCGAGCAGTATTTTATCAATTGTTTTCATGTCGCCGATCCCTTTTTTTCGAAATTATCACTCCGCTTTAACATAAGTCAAGGCACTGCGTTCTTCGTCAGGGTATCCTGGCCGCCAGTAATGAATAACCAGATGTACCAACGGAGGTATGCACATGTTTTATGCCGGAAAGCGGCGAAGAACTCAGGTGTACCATCGTGGACCGACAGTACCGGTATGTGTCTCGCCGACGGTTCTCGACGCTCTGATAAAAGCAGATGACAGCAGACCCATCGATGACGTGAGAAGAGATGATGACGCCATGATGGGCCGGAAATGATATTAAAAAAGAGGTGACAGTAATGAACACGGTACGAAAAATAATCAACATTAACGAAGAGTTGTGTGACGGATGCGGCAAATGCGTGCCGGGGTGTGCCGAAGGCGCTCTTCAGATCATTAACGGCAAGGCGCGGGTCATTTCAGACAGTTATTGTGACGGCCTCGGTGCCTGTATCGGTGAGTGCCCCACAGGGGCGCTCACGATCATCGAGCGGGCAGCGGCCGAATATGATGAAGACGCCGTTGAAAAACATCTCGCGGAAGAAAAACCATCCGTCCTGGCCTGCGGATGCCCGTCAACAAATATCCAGACATTCGAAACGACGCCCTCCTGTAAGGCGGCAACCGGTTCCGCGGATATCGAGGCAATCCCCGGAGAGTCATCTCTTTCCCACTGGCCCGTTCAGATCAGGTTGATCCCCGCGAGCGCCCCCTTTCTCAAAGGAGCCGATATCCTGGTACTCGCGGACTGCTCGGCCGTTGCCGTCCCCGCTCTCCACCGGGATCTCGTGAAAGGGAAAGTGGTCATGATGGGATGTCCCAAATTCGATGACGTGGGGAATTACGTCGATAAGTTCGCCGACATCTTTCACACGGCGGATATCAAAAGCGTGACCATCGTTGTCATGGAGGTGCCCTGCTGTTCGGGTCTCCCCGTCATCGTGAAAAAGGGAATGGAAAAAGCAGGGAAGACCATCCCGATGGAAGAGATGGTGGTCAGCCTCCAGGGGAAATTTCTGATGCATTCGTGATCCATCACGGATACAATAGACAGGCATATTTTCCGCGTAGACGGAAATCGCGAGGTACTGAACTATGAAACAACTGCTCATCCTGCTGGGAATCCTGGCCGTCTGGTTTGCACTCCAGGCCTATATCCTGCCCCATATGGGGGTCTCCACGTGAATGGTGCAAACGCAGACCCGCCAGGCGGCGGACACAAACAATACCGACAGCGCATCAACGCCGGACACATGAGACTGATCGGGCGTGCCCGATCAGTACGCCCGGATCACCGCAAGAAACCGTTCTCCGAAGCGTCTCGCCTTGCTTTCCCCCACACCGGCAATGGTGAGAAGGTCCTCGACGGTGCGCGGGCACCGGAAGGCCATATCCAGGAGTGTCTTGTCGTGAAAAATGACATAGGCGGGCACTCCTCTTTCCTGGGCGATCTCGCGCCTGACGCGGCGCAGTTCGTCGAAAAGCGCCGAGGCGCTGTCGTCAACGGCCCGCCGCGGCGTTTTCTCTTTACCCGTTCCGCGGGCCGGTGTCATATCCTTTCGGAACCGGATCGTTGTGTCACCCGTGAGGATGTCCCAGCTCTTGTCCGTCAGCCGGAACCCTGCCCGCTGAGAAACATCCACGGACAGATAACCGCCCGCCAGCAACTGCCGGAAGACGGAACGCCACGTCCCGTCGGCAAGGTCCGCGCCGACGCCGAAGGTTTTAATGCGGTCATGGCCGAAGCGGGCAATGCGCTCGGTGGCCGTCCCCCTGAGGACATCCGTCAGGTAGCGCGCGCCGAAACACTGACCCGTCCGGTACACGCATGACAGCGCTTTCTGGGCGGCCTCCGTCCCGTCCCAGGATGCGATCGTCCCCACGCAGGTCCCGCAGTTGCCGCAGGGCGCGGCCATATCCTCACCGAAATACCGGAGCAGCACCTGCCTTCGGCACTCGACGGTCTCGCAGTATCCCGACAGGGCCTCGAGCTTGCGAATCTGCACGGACCGGTATGCCGCGGGGCCGTCAGACCGTTCGATGAGCTGCCGCGCGGCGACGGCGTCGGAGAGGGAATAGAGAAGAAGCGCATCTGCCGGTTCAGCGTCGCGGCCGGCGCGGCCCGTTTCCTGGTAGTAGGCCTCCAGATTCAGGGGCATATCGTAATGCACGACGAAGCGCACGTCCGGCCGGTCGATGCCCAGGCCGAAGGCGATGGTGGCCACGAAGACGACGGCCTCCTCACGGGCAAAGCGGCGCTGTTTCGCCCGGCGCTCCTCCGACGGCATGCCCGCATGGTAGGGAACGGCGGGTATCCCCGCCTCGTCGAGGCGGCGGGCCACTTCCTCCACACGTTTCCGCGTCCGGCAATAGACGATGCCCGTCTCGCCGGGGTGTTCCGTTGTGATGAAGCTCCGAAGCTGTCGGGTGGGTTTTTCCTTCAGCTCCACGCGGTAAAAAATATTCGGTCGATCGAAGCTGGACACAAATTCGCGTGCCCCCTCCAGGCGCAGTTTGCCCCGGATGTCGTCCCGGGTAACGGCGTCGGCCGTCGCCGTCAGGGCGAGGCGCGGAACATCGGGGAACCGGGCCGTCACCTCCACGATGCGGAGATACTCGGGGCGGAAGTCGTGCCCCCACTGGGACACGCAGTGGGCCTCATCGATGGCGAAAAGGGCCACGGGAAACCGGGTCAGGAAGTGTTTGAAGCCGTTCGAGAGGAGCCGCTCCGGTGCGACGTAGAGGATATCCGTCTCGCCCGCCATGATGCGCCGTTCCACGCTGTCCGCCTCATCGGCGGTGAGACTGGAATTCAGGTAGTCGGCACGGACTCCGTTTTGCCTGAGACCCTCCACCTGGTCCTGCATGAGCGCGATGAGTGGTGATATGACCACGCCCACGCCGTCACGAAGCACCGACGGGATCTGGTAACAGAGCGACTTGCCGCTCCCCGTCGGCATGAGCACAAAGGCATCGTGACCGGCCAGTATCCCGTCGATCACCTCACGCTGATGCTCGCGAAAGGTATCGTAGCCGAAGTATGTGTGCAGGACATCGTGAGGCGTCATGAACCGTTCCTGAGAAAGTATGGTAAAGCGCGCGTACAATCACATCCGAAACCGGGCCGGAGTATAGGGGGGATCGGCGAGAATTGCAAATGAAGAGATGACTGTGCCGGGGACGATACGACGCCGGGTCACTGAGTGACACGCTCTGATCGCTTCTTTTACTGTCTGACAGTCTTGACCTTTGTCAGCCGCGCTCCCACAAGGGAGGCGATGACCACCAGGATGGTGGAGATACAGATCATGATGATGCCCAGGGCGGAGAGCCGGCCCCACAAGCCGTCCTCGGCAAAACGGAGGATCTGCACCGCCAGCACTTCCGTCCCCGGCCGGGAGAGGACCACGGAGAGCGTCAATTCCCGCAGGAACATGGACGCCATCAGTATCCAGCCCGAGACGACGCCGGGTATGAGCAAGGGAATGATAATGCGGCGCAATGTATAGAGGGTCCCGCCGCCGCACACCCGCGACGACTCCTCCAGGTGGCTGTGAATCTGGACGAAAGCGCTGGTAAGCGGCCGAACCCCGTAGGGAAGGTACGTGGCGATATACCCGATCAGGAGCGCCCAGATCGTGGCATAGAGTGGCGTTTTGACAAAAAACCACATAAAGCCCACCCCCACGACGATCCCGGGAAAGGAAAAGGACAGGAAACTCAGGGACTCCAGCACACCCGCCGCGCGGCTCCGGACCTTGACGATCACGTAGGCCACAAAGACGGAAAGTGTCACGCCCAGTGATGCCCCGACGACACCCAGAAAAACGCTGTTCCTCAGGGAAAGCAGGGAAATAGGATCTCTCAGCACTTCCATCCAGTGACGCAGGCTCATCATGGAGAAGGCCCGCGCACTGGGTACCATGGAATAGGGAATGAACGATGTGTAGAGGAGCACCATGACGGGCAGGACGATGAGCACAAAGGACAGGATACCCACAATGCTGAAGAGGGGATATTTGGCGCCCTTCAGATCGATCACGGTCGGCTTGAAGCCCCGGCTTGAAATGGTGACGTATTTTTCGCTTGCCGATGTGAGATACCGGTAGATATAGATGAGCGTGATGGATGCGGCAAGGGCGCTCATGCCGACGGCGGCGGCCTTGCCGTAGTCAACGGCAAACCCCGTTGCAACGATGCGGTAGATGTGCGTTGCCAGCACGTAGATCCGTCCCGGCATACCGATAACGGAGGGAACGGCAAAGGAGGCCAGGCTCCGGACGATGACCAGGATGAAGGATGCCAGAATGGCGGGCCTCAGCACGGGCAGCGTCACCCGGACAAGGGTCCTCAGGTTCGACGCGCCGCAGACCCGCGACGATTCTTCAAAGGAGACGTCGAAGGAGGCCATGGCGGGCGCGAGGATGAGGTAGGCGATGGGAAGATCCAGAAGGCCCTCTACCAGGATCATGCCCCGAAGCGAGTAGATGTTGAAGGGAGAACCGTCCAGGGAGAATAACTGCCGCAGGAGCAGGTTGATCATACCGTTCGACGGGTTCAGGAGAAGCACCCAGCTGACGGAAAAAAGAATGTGGGGAATCATCATGGGAATGATGGAGATGATGCGAAAGAGAAATTTGAAGGGGATATTGGTCCGCGTATTGAGATAGGACAGAAAAAGGGCCAGCAGGGTGGCGACAACGGCGGACCCGACGGTGAATATGACCGTGTTCACGATAATGCCGGCGAAGGCGGGATCGGTATAGGCCGCCTTATACTTCTCCAGCGTGAAATTGCCGAAGGCGCCCAGTCCCTCGTTCAAGCTCCCGAAGACAAGCATGGCAACGGGGCAGACGGTCAGAAACCCGACAATGATGATCAGGCTGGGCGTCAGCGCCGCTCTTGTGTTCAGTGTTTTGCTCATTGCGATAACACGAAGCAGTAATCGGGGTCGAAGAACAGGGTAATTGAGTCCCCTTTGCGAATGGAGAGCTTCGGTTCCATTCTCGTGAAGAGGCGGGTTTCCCCCACGGTGATTTCACCCTCGTAGGCCTCCCCGATAAAGACCAGGGAATCGATTGTCCCTTGAAAGACGTTGCTTTCGTCCCCGGTGTCTTTCTCCACGACACTGATAAATTCCGGACGAATGCACACGGAGACGGTCTTTCCCGCCATCGTGTCGTGACTGCCGGCGCAGGTGATGGGACCGATATCCGTGTCCACAACGGCGTGGGCATCAACGACGGTCTTCACCGTGCCC
>Ga0272441_10011686_pt1 | contig 12972 bp, 11 predicted proteins | sample SSMProp6N_FD_193582 | JGI IMG/M metagenome (GOLD analysis project Ga0272441, IMG submission 193582) | Marine sediment archaeal communities from Little Sippewissett salt marsh, Falmouth, MA, United States - SSM-Prop-6N | ecosystem: Environmental > Aquatic > Marine > Wetlands > Sediment ...
TGAACAGGGATGTCCGTACGCCGATGGCATGTTCAAAACCAAAACCCGTATCCACATAGGGCCGGTGCATTCCCCCTGTGTGAAATGATATCTCCGATTCAAAACCACCGACCGTCATATCCGCATGGATATCCTCCGGCATATGAAAACAATACCCTCCCCCGGCTGAAAGCAGCATGTCTGAGCTGGCGGAAACGGGTACGGCATGACGCAGCCGCAATCCCGCCAGAATAAAATGCTGGGTTCCCCCCCTGAAAGAGGTCACGGAAGCAGGCTGGGGGGCACGGGCTGCCACTTCTTCATCCACATAACTCCTGTCATAGTGAAAGGGCTGATAAGTGATATCCACGGATATGTCGGTTCTTCGGGACAGATACAGCCTGTAACAGAAACAGCCTCCCCAGCTGATACGGGCCACGTCAGAAAAATCCTGCGGCAGCAGCGCGCGTCCCGCACAGGCCGCCATACCGAAACCGTGGGTCCGGACCGGATTGCGGTACTGGGCAGTCAGTCCGGGCACGGTCCCGCATATCAAAATCCATAAAACAAAATGTATTTTTCTTCTCCGGGACATATCTGAACCATTGCTCGTGAAAATTTCAATTAAAACAATATCCAAAAGAGCGGCCAAAAAATCAAGTGCTTTCTAAACACAAAAAAATGCGTGCCCCAAAACCGCATCAGGCTTTCCGGATTCAATGAAATTGATATGAAAACCCTTGACATCCAGGCAAGAAATATTTAATTTTAGTCATATCATTTCATCAATCACTCTGGAGGTGCAATATGAAAAAGTGGTTCTTGCCTGTGATGTTACTCTTTGCTTTTGTGTCCCTGTCCTTCGCACAGGACACAGCGGACGATGTCAAGCTTTTTGAAAACTTCTATTATGATGCGGTCATTGCCGAAAACCCCTATGTGGAGGGATTGCTGAATCTTGATATGTACGACGGCTGGAAGAACATGATCATCGGTGCCCGGGGTGGTTTTGCCGTCACCGAGAAAATCGAGATCCAGGCGGCATTGGGTTATGTGTCCATCAGCCCGGATGAAGGTGACGGTGAATCCGGCCTCAGCGATCTGCAATTGTTCGGACGCTATCAGCTGGTGAACGACGGCGCCATGAAAGTCGCTGCCGGCGCCGAGGTATCCCTGCCCATCGGATCCGAGGATATCGGGATGGGAGAACTTCAATTCGGTCCGTTCGCGGCCATTCGTTACGGTCTTGAAAGCGGCATGGTGCTGACTGCCAATCTCGGCCTGCTTTTCTATGAGACAACCGAGTATGAATTCGATACGGACACCTGGGAAATGAAAGAAGAAACCAAATACGAAAACACATTCCATCTCGGCGCCGGTGTCATTTATCCGGTCAGCGATGACGTCAGTGTGGTTGGTGAATTCAACATGTTATCCGAATTTGATTATATGATGTTGAGAGCCGGTCTGGATTATCAGATGGGTGGCGGCAAGCTGCGGGCCGCGCTGGGCATCGGTCTGGATGACGGCGCGCCGGATTTCTCCATTATCGCCGGCTACCAGTTCGTGCTGGGCAAATAAACAAATATTTGTATTATTTTAAAAACAATATAAAGGGCTGCGGGAAACCTTCCGCAGCCCTTTTATTTTCGGCCGGTTCCGCTGTTTCCGCCGGTGGCCATCGCACGTCTTTCCATGCATCGCTTCACCGGATGGCAAGCACCGCCATCATCCGCCCGGTCCTTCCTCCGCCGGCCCTGTGGGAAAAAAACCATTCCGGATGGCACGCGGTACACAGCCGGCTGGATTCGATACGGCTCTTCTTCAATCCGGACGCCATCAACTGATCCGCATTATACCGCCACAAATCCAGGTAACGGCCGGACACGTACCGGCCGGGAAAACAGGATGCCATCTCCCGGCTGACCTCGTAACAGCAGGGACCGATGGAGGGCCCCAGAAATGCCAGCATATCGGACGGATCCGACCGGAAATCCGATATCATCAAACGAACCGCATTCCGGACAATGTGCTGTTCCGTTCCTGCGCGGCCCGCGTGAATCAGGCCAACAACCTTCCGAACCGGGTCCCGGAGGAAAACCGGCACACAATCCGCCACCTGAACGGACAGCACAACATCTTTCCGGCCGGTAATGACCCCGTCGCATTCGGGCACACGTCCGCCCGATTGAACATGCATCACACGGCCGCCATGAACCTGCTCCGGAATAACGAGGTCCAATGCAGTCACGCCCGTCTCATTAAAAAACCGGCGACGATTCTCTTCTACGTGAAGAAAAACATCTCCGGTGTTTTCACCCAGATTCAGTGAGGCGTAACAGCCCCGGCTGACACCGCCGCCTCTGGTACTGAATGCGTGCATCAGACGGCTGTCGCCGAAAAGGCCCGCAAACCGCCCGATCCACAGATTGTTCCGTTTCTCAAAGAACATGATGCAGCCGTTCTTCCTGTCTGAAAACACATGTAATAAAAAAACTAGCGGATCGGCATAATACGGCCGTTCTTGAATTCCATCAGGCGAATGAACGGGTTGACACGGTCCCGGTTGAAAGATATCTTTCCCCGGATACCCTCGAAGGATTCGCCCATGGCAAATCGCTTCCGGATGCTGTCCGCGTCCACGGCTCCCTCATCCACAACACGAATGAGCCAGCGCATCATGTCATACCCGAAAACAGCGAATTTGCCGGGTGTTTTTTTCATGGACTGGCGAAAATCGTCCCGGAACTGATAATATCCGTAATCCGTCAGATCCACATAAAAATCGGTCAGAAAGAATATCTCGCCTTCCAGAACCACACGTTCTGTTGCTTTTTCCAGCATCTCCTGGTTGTGCCACGGAATACCCCCGAAAATACGGGTCCGCAAATTCATTTCCGATATTTTTGCGAGGATCATCTGCAGATCCGCTGTATAGACAGGGAGGAAAAGCCCGTCGATGCTGCGGACCTGAAAATCCGTGGAATCCACAAGATCCTGAAAATGCTGGCACGTATACAATGTGTCTTTCCGGTTTTTGTACAGCTCGAGATCTTCCTCGGACACGCGGATGATCAGCGAATCACGAAGCATGCGTCTCAGTCCCGCCTGCCGGATCGCCTGAAACTGGGGGCCGACATCGGTTGCCCCCTCAAAATAAAACTTCTCCTCAAGAATCTCGCCGCCCAGATTCCGAACCATGTTCACAAATCCGTCACGCATGGTCTGTCCGTAGGAGTCTGCCGGATACAAAATGCCGAATGTTTTCAGGCCCAGGCCTTCCACAGCATATTCCGCCAGTGTTTCGGCCCGTGTCTGAATGTTCCCGTTTTCCTGAAATATATAGTCGCCGATCTGGGTCAGGCCGTTTTCCATGGCCACAGGGGAAAGAAGCACGACCTGACAGGCCTGGGCCACGGCGGCCACACCTGCCGTGGCCTCGCTGCCCAGATCGCCGATGATCACGGTCACACCTTCATTCTGGCAAAGATCCTGAGCGGCCAGAATCGCTTGGAGCACACTGGACCTGGAATCCCGCACCAGAAGCTCAATTTTCGTTTGTCCGGTCCCCCCCTCGTTCTGCAATGCGTACTCAATACCGTCCAGAACCTGCTGTGCCGGCTGTTCATCCGGACCGGAAAGCGGCAGAATCACACCGACTTTGACGAACCCGCGCCCCAGTGCATTCGCCTGATCCAGCAGCTGCTGCATTTGCATCACATAGGCACTTTCCGGGTACGTATTTAAAAAATCCTGAACAATGCGTCTGGCTGATTGAAAACGCTGATTGTCGATATCACGCTGTGCCAGCCTTAAAATCACGGCGGCCTGTCCCCTTTCATCCTGCACTTCCTTGAGCAGTTCACGCAGCTCATAATCCGGCATGCGGTAATCCATCACCCGGGAAGAAAGGCGTGCCGACTTGTTCAGAAGTTCCGGATCACGGCTGACAGTGATCAGCCTGAGCCATTCCCTGACGCAGTCCTTATACATTCCCAGATAATAATAAATCTCCCCGATTTCGTAGATACTGTCGTCAATGTATTCACTGCCCGGATGTTCGGCCTGAAGGGTTTCCAGAACCTCGAGGGCTTCATAGTATTTTTTCATATTGGACAGTGCTTTGCCCTGCAGCAAAAGTGATGCGGTGGTACGGTGATTGTTGGGATATACACGGTCCATGAATCTGAATGTATTCAGCGCTTCCGAAAATTCTGATTCCTGAAAATACCGGACACCCCGGAAGAAAAGACTGTCCACAGCCGACCGGTTCTGGGCCGACACATGGGACAGGCCCAGAGCCAGACAGAAGATGGTCCAACCAATCGTATATTTTTTTCTCATGGGTGCGTTACTCCCTTCATTCAACGGTCACACTTTTTGCCAGATTTCTCGGCTGATCCACATCACATCCTTTCAGCACGGCCGTATAGTATGCCAGCAGCTGCAGGGGTATCACGCTGAGAATAGGTGATACATAGGGATGTGTGTCGGGGATTTCAATAACGTCGTCTGCGATTTTACGAACCGCCTTGTCTCCTCTGGTGGCCACTGCGATCACCCAGCCGCCCCGTGCCTTGACCTCTTCGATGTTGCTCATTACTTTTTCATATACCGGGTCCTTGACGGCAATAAAAACAACAGGCATATCCTCGTCTATCAGGGCAATGGGCCCGTGTTTCATTTCCGCGGCGGGATACCCTTCGGCATGAATATAGGAAATTTCCTTCATCTTGAGAGCACCTTCCAGGGCCACCGGATAATGAAAACCGCGTCCCAGATACAGGGCATGGTGATGCCTCGCCATGCGTTCGGCCAGCTTTTCCACCGGATCTTTTCTATCCAGTATCATGCGTATCTTGTCCGGCAGGGACATTAATTCCTGGGCGATGGATTTCCCGTCTTCCGCAGATAACTTCCCCATACGGCCCAGTGCAAGGGCAATGAGATTCAGGGCCACAACCTGTGACGTAAACGCCTTGGTGGAGGCCACACCGATTTCCGGCCCGGCATGCAGGTAAACACCGTAATCCGTTTCCCTCGCGATGGTACTGCCCACCACGTTACACAGACCCAGCGCCAGAGCACCTTTCTGCCGGGCTTCCCGCACCGCAGCCATGGTATCCGCCGTTTCTCCGGACTGGCTGATGGCCAGCACGGAATCCACCCTGGAAATAATGGGGTCACGGTAGCGGAATTCGGATGCGTATTCCACTTCCACCGGGATGCCGGCAAATTTTTCGATAAGATACTCACCGATCAACGCTGCATGCCAGGATGTGCCGCACGCGGTGATGATCAGCCTGGAACAGTTTCGAAGCCGGTCAAAACAGCCCTCAAGTCCGCCCAGCTTGGCATTCCCCTCTTCAACCAGGAGCCGTCCCCGCATGCTATCCAGAATGGTATCCGGTTGTTCAAAAATTTCTTTCAGCATAAAATGCGGAAATCCGCCCTTCTGAATACCGGTCAGATCAAAGGGCAGTTTCTCGACCGCCATAATCACATGCTTGTCCTGCAATGTTCTTATCTGGACATCATGCCGGTCCACAACAGCCATCTGATCATCTTCCAGATAAATCACATTGCGGGTGTGTTCCACCAGTGCGGATCCGTCGGAAGCCACCAGGGTTTCATCATCTCCCACACCAATGACCAGGGGGCTGCCGCGCCGGGCCACAAAAAGCTGATCCGGATGCAATGTCGACATCACCACAATACCGAAAGTGCCCCGTACGAGCTGCAGGGCCTTGCGCAGGGCAAATGCCATATCCCCTTCATAGCACATTTCAATCAGATGGACCAGCACCTCGGAATCGGTATCCGATACGAACACATGATTGTCCGAGGCAAGCTGGGTCTTTAACTGGAGATAATTTTCAATGATACCATTATGGATCAACGCTATTTGATGCTTGCAGTCAAAATGGGGATGGGCATTGACTTCATTCGGAGCGCCGTGTGTCGCCCATCGCGTGTGACCGATGCCGATGGTGGCGTCCGACTCGAAGCCATTCAGGTCCATTTCCAGATCCTTGATTTTCCCCGGCCTCTTTTTGTACCACAACGTATTTTCATGCAACAGGGATATACCGGCGGAATCGTAACCCCGGTACTCCAGACGTTTCAAGCCATTGATCAGAATCGGCAGAACCGGTCTGTTACCCGCATATCCGACAATACCGCACATTGGAAATGACTCCTCTTTTTCGGCTTCTCTTTTATTCCCATTCGATGGTGCTGGGCGGTTTGGAACTGATATCATAGACCACACGGTTCACGCCCGTCACTTCATTGATAATGCGGCTGGAAACGCGTGCCAGAAATTCGGCGGGCAGTTTTGCCCAGTCTGCGGTCATTCCGTCCACACTGGTTACGGCGCGCAGGGCCACCACATTTTCGTACGTTCTTTCGTCACCCATGACGCCGACAGACTGCACAGGCAGAAGAACTGCAAAAGCCTGCCATACGGAATGATACAAATCCGCACTGTTTAATTCCTCGATGAAAATGGCATCCGCCATGCGCAGAAGATCCAGACGATCGTGCGTGACATCGCCCAGTACACGGACTGCCAGCCCCGGACCGGGGAAGGGATGGCGCCCGATAATCATGTCCGGGAGTTCCAGAACCCGCCCCACGTTGCGAACTTCATCCTTGAACAGTTCCCGAAGGGGTTCCACCAGCTTGAGATTCATTTTTTCCGGCAGACCGCCGACATTATGATGTGATTTGATCGTGGCCGAGGGCCCCCATGTGGACACACTCTCAATAACATCGGGATACAGCGTGCCCTGTGCGAGAAAGTCGATCTTTCCGATCTTCAGAGCTTCGGCCTCGAAGACCCGGATAAAACGGTGCCCGATCCGTTTTCGCTTTTCTTCCGGATCCGTCACATCTTTCAAATCATTTAAAAACTGCTCCGAAGCATCCACAAAATGAAGATTCATAAAGGCAAAGGACTCACGCACCTTTTCCGCTTCGTTCAGCCGCAAAAATCCGTTATCGACAAAAACCGGTATCAGCCGGTCACCGATAGCGCGGTAAATCAGGGTGGCCGTCACGGCTGAATCCACCCCCCCTGAAAGTCCGCATACCACTTTTCCGTTACCGACCTGCTCACTGATTTTTCGCGTCATACCGGTCACAAAATATTCCGGGGTCCACTCCCCTTTGCAGCCGCAGATATGGTACAGAAAATTTTTCAGGATTGCAGCGCCATGCTCCGTATGCACGACTTCCGGATGAAACTGAACACTGAAAATGCGCCTGTCGCGGCGGGCCATGGACGCCACGGGTGCATTGGCTGTATGCCCCAGGGAGACAAAACCTTCCGGCATGGCCGTAATGTGGTCGCCATGACTCATCCAGACATTGAAGGAATCGGGCAAATCACGAAAGAGATCCCCACGGTCTGTGACATGAAATCGCGCATGTCCGTATTCACGCCTGTCTGCTCTGTGGACCGTGCCGCCCAGAAAAAAGGCCGTCAGCTGCATCCCGTAGCAGATTCCGAGGATCGGGATATTCAGTGAAAAAAGGTTCCCGTCCGGTCTGGGTGCATCATCGGTGTATATACTGCTCGGGCCGCCGGACAAAACCAGTCCCCTGGGCTGCCGGGACCGGATTTCCTCCACGGAACAGGAAAACGGGACGATTTCACAAAATACCTTCTGTTCCCGGATGCGCCGCGCGATGAGCTGGGTATATTGGGACCCGAAATCCAGAATCAGTATTTTTTCCGTTGCTGAATCGATCGGTCAACTCCGTGGTCGTAAGACAGCCGGTATTACCGGAAATTTTTAATATAATAAAAGATGGCCAAAAAGTAAAACCAAAAGAAAATCAGTTGCTGCCGGGCCGGGCATGTCCGCGCCTGGATGATCTAAAGAAAGAATTGCTGCAGCTGAAAGGCCGTCAGTCCGACACCCAGAATGGAGCCGATGGTGACCTGCATGGGGGTATGCTTTTTCAGAATGACACGGGAAACACTGACCAGTGGAATCAGCGCGAAACAGGGTGACGCCGTCATGCCGAACATCAGGAAAAGACCTGTAATGGGTCCGGCCACGCCGCTGGCATGAAGACTGACCTTCCAGTACCGTGTAATCAAAACAAGGATAATGGTATTGGTCCCGTAACAAAACATCAGTCCGGTAACCAGGTTCGGCGCCCCGAGCCATTTTAACAGGAGAAAACCGGCCAAAAAATTAAGCCCGCCCAGGAACAGGGGAAGCACCCGTTTTTCTCTCAAATCAATATCAATGGACTTGATGCGTCCCCGTCTTTTCAGCGAATATAAAAATAAAAAGGGAAAGATACTGGTACACACGCTGGTGATGCTGAAAAAAAGTATCCGCTTCGGAAGGGAAATATCCGTGTGTCCGAAGACAATCACGGCAAAAACCACCACAGCCACCGGCATGGGATTAAGCACATTGGAGATCCAGATGGAAGCTCGCTCTTTTCGGGTCATTGGGTTGCTCTTCTTTCAATGGAGTAAGTCCGGATCCAGCCATCATGAACCATTATCCGGTTTTATAACGCTGCGGTTTATTTCTTCAGTTCCCACTTTTTGAGAGAATCAATGAAATCATACTTTGTCAAATCATAATGAACCGGTGTCACCGATACGTAATTACTCTGGACAGCGCCGTCATCCACATCAATGGACTCTTCCTTGTTCATTTTCTGTCCCGACAGCCAGTAATAGGTCCGTCCGTGGGGATCCACACGTTTGTCAAAAATCTCCCGGTACATTGCCAGCCCCTGCCGTGTCACGGAAACGCCCCGGATTTCTTCTTCCCTGCATGCAGGCACGTTAATACTCAAATACACGCCCTGGGGCAGTCGTTTTTTGAGAAGCATCCGGGTCATCTTCCGGGCGAATCCGGCGGCATAACTGAAATCCGGATTCGAATAGGTGCACAATGACACGGCAAAACTCGGAATCCCCAGAATGGCCCCCTCAGTGGCCGCGGAAACCGTGCCGGAATAAATCGTATTGATGCCTGTATTGGCGCCCAGATTGATCCCCGAGACCACCACATCGGGCTTGCGTTTCAGAAGTGCCCAGCATCCGATTTTCACACAATCCGCCGGTGTACCATTGACCGCATACCCTGTCAAATCCTTGCTCATCGGGTAATCCCAGACGCGCAGCGGATCCGACAGAGTAATGGCATGACCTACCGCACTGCGCTCCACGGCCGGGGCAACCACAACAAGATCACCCAGCGGTCTGAGAGATGCCGCGAGGGCATGCAGCCCCGGAGCATCAATGCCGTCGTCATTGGTCAGCAGGATGCGGGGTTTTTCCGGCATGGTGATTATTCCTGTCATCGCAAAAAAAGGAGAGAATGCGGACAAGTGTGTCCTTCATGTTCTGTCGGCTGACAATGGTGTCCACAAATCCGTGTTCCAGCTGAAACCGGGCCCGCTGAAAACCTTCCGGCAGATCCTCACCGATGGTTTGTTTGATCACCCGTGGTCCGGCAAAACCGATGAGGGCGCCGGGTTCCGCAATATGAATATCACCCAGCATGGCATAACTGGCCATCACCCCTGCCGTGGTCGGATTGGTCAGAATGGAAATGTAAAGACCGCCGTGATCTGAAAAGCGCGCGAGTCTGGCCGAGGTTTTGGCCATCTGCATCAGGGAAATAATGGATTCCATCATCCGGGCCCCACCGGATGCCGATACAATGATCAGCGGGTACCGCTTCTCATCCGCCAGATCCACCGCCCTGGCCACTTTTTCCCCCACCACCGAACCCATACTGCCCCCGATAAAGGTGAAATCCATGACTCCGAAAACCACCGGATAACCGCCGATGGCTGCCGTGCCTGTTCGAATGGCATCACGCAGTCCCGACTTTTTTTGAGCGGTCTTCAAACGATCCGAATATTTTTTTGTATCCCTGAAGTCCAGAAAATCAACCGCCTCCAGGGAAGCATCCGTTTCCGCGTAACTCCCCGAATCCAGAAGCAGCTCAATATACTCAATTCCCCGTATCCGGAAATGAAACTGGCATTTGGGGCAGACATAACTGTTCTGGGCCAGTTGTTTCTTATAGATAATTTCGCTGCAGGACTCGCACTTCAGCCACAGCCCGTCCGGCAGATCTTTTTTCTTTTCGCCGGTAATCAATCCGGGTTTGCTGCGTCGAAACCATGCCGCCATCAGATTTAATCCTCTCGTCCATTCAAAGTTCTGGCCATAATCAAGGCGTCTTCACCCTCCGCCTCATAATATCCCTTGCGCACACCGATTTCGCTGAACCCCAGCTTGCCATAGAGGGCGCGCGCCGCCGTATTGGACCTCCGGACCTCAAGTCCGATCCATACCGCCCGGGTGCACTGTCCGATAACCCGGTTCACCAGTATCCCGGCAATTCCATGACATCGGTATTCGGGATGCACGGCAAGATTGGCGATGTGAATTTCATCGGTCACATACCACGCTATAATATAACCAACGACATGCTTTTCAGCAACCCCAACCAGTGAAATACTATACGGTTTTTTTATTTCATTCATGAAACCGGATTCACTCCACGGCGAGGCGAAACTCAGCCGTTCAATGGCCATGATATCCGGAATATCTTCCGGAACGGCCTCACGGGTGGATATCACCGTGCCGGCGATTATGCCACCCCCCGGAACCGCTTGATATACATCGGTACCAGGGCGTTCACATCCGGATAATGCCCGGCCGCCAGGACGCCGAGTCCGATTTCGGCAATGCGAAAACCGCTGGGGACAAGTTCCGGCACAAAAATCGCCCGCCCGCCCAACCGCTCCTTCAGAAGCGTTTGATACAGGACCGCTCCCGGGCCCGCAAAGACAATTCTCTCATCCGGCAGTGCTTTCCCAAGATGGCTTTCAGGCACAGTGGCAATATCACCTTCCCTGTGCCAGCCATCTTCTCCGGACCGGTACAAACCCTGATAAACCTCGCCTTTCCTGGCTTTCAGCAAAATGCATAGCATCGATTCTTCCATGGACACCCCGGCTGCCAGGCCGTCCATGGTCGGTACGGGGAGCAGCGGCACATCCAGACCCAGCGCCATGCCCTTGGCAAATCCAAGCCCGATACGGAGGCCGGTGAAAGAACCGGGCCCCATGGATACGGCGATGCCGTCCAGGTCTCCGGGTGCGATACTGCTTTCGGACAGCACCCGCTGCACCATACCGGGCAGTTCTTCGCTGTGAATGGTCTCTCCGGACATATGCTGATTGGCATTTAATCCGTTATCCCCTGCCAGGCCCGCGGTCAGTATGTGCGTGGATGTATCGATTCCCAGTACAATCATATGGCAAGCCCCGGAAGACCCCGCCCTGCAGGTGCACGGATGATCAAACGGCGCTGGTTCTCCTTTAATTTCCGGTTCCCGTATTCACGGTCCATCCGCACCGCAATGTGATCCGGAGGCAGCAGGGATCCGGCCCGCTCCGCCCATTCCACCAGCGAAATCCAGGGCCCTTCCCAGTAGGTTTCCGCCACACCCAGCGCTTCAATCGCATCGGGCGATTCCAGCCTGTAAAAATCGAAATGGGCAACCGGCCTGGGGCCCGGATACTCCTGAATAATGGCAAAACTGGGGCTGGTAACGGGTACAGCCACATCCAGGCCCGCACAGATCCCCTTGGCCAGAACGGTTTTGCCGCTTCCCAGGTTGCCAGTCATGGCCACCACATCTCCGGAACGGAGAACAGCGGCCAGAGACAGCCCCCACTGATATGTCTCCCGGCTGCTTTCGGATACAATCTCCCTTGTCTCCCGATCCATCCCGTCCCCGTTATACCGGTTCCATCATCACAAAGGGCAGTATCATCTCTTCCAGCGAGACACCGCCGTGCTGAAAACTGTCCCTGTACAGGCTCAGATATTTATGGTAATTGGTGGTGTAAACGAAATAATAATCTTCTCTGGCAATCAGATAGTTGGTATTGATGCCCTTCTCCGGAAGCCCGAATGTCTTCGGATCCTTGATTTCGATCATGTGCTTGTTCTCCCCCCGGATTCCCCGGCCGTACTTGTACCTGAGATTGGTGGAAGTGGTACGGTCCGCATGCACGGTAGAACCGCGCATGGCCCGGATGGATCCGTGATCCGTGGTCAGGGCCACTGTAATTCCCTCTCTGGAGGCCTCCTGCAGAATGCGATACAGAGACGAATGCTCGAACCATGTGCGTGTCAGTGACCGGTAAGCCGACTCATCGGGAAGAATTTCCCTCAGAATATCCGAATCACTCCGTTTGTGGGCCAGAATATCGACAAAATTGATCACCATGGCCACCAGGGGGGATGTAAAAAAAGACCGTATGCGGCCCTCCGTGTCCCTGGCTTCATCCTTGTCGGATATCTTGATATATTTGGCCTGGGGCTTCAGGCGGAGGTCAAGTCTTTGGAGCTGGGCCTTGAGCAGATCGTATTCATGGATATTCTGACTGGTTTCACTGTCATCCCACTGTTTCCAATATTCCGGAAACTGTTTTTCAATATCCCGTGGAAACAGTCCGGCAAAAATGGCATTGCGGCTGTATGGCGTGGCTGTGGGTACGATGGAAAAATAATGATTCCGCCGGATATTGAACCAGTCGTGCATCAGCGGTTCAACGAGAAGCCACTGGTCCAGCCGGAAATTATCGATCACGATAAAAAGAACATGCCTGCCTTCACGAAGGGACGGCGCCACAAAACGCGCAAAAAGGTCTGTTGAGAGCACCGGGCGCTCCGTGCCCCCCACCCATTCGTGATAGTGCTCCTCGATATATCGCCCGAAGGCCTGGTTGCATTCCCTCCGCTGATCCAGGAGGGTCTGGCGCAGTCCCAGGTCCACATGCTGATCCAGTTCCAGTTCGCGTTCCGACAATCTCAGATGAATGCCGATCCAGTCATCGGGGGTCAGCGTCCTGCCCAGCATATCCGATATCTCCGCAAATTCGCTGGTATAGCTGCGGGCAAGTTTTTCACGTGCGATTCGCTGTTTC
>Ga0272441_10011687_pt1 | contig 12971 bp, 6 predicted proteins | sample SSMProp6N_FD_193582 | JGI IMG/M metagenome (GOLD analysis project Ga0272441, IMG submission 193582) | Marine sediment archaeal communities from Little Sippewissett salt marsh, Falmouth, MA, United States - SSM-Prop-6N | ecosystem: Environmental > Aquatic > Marine > Wetlands > Sediment ...
TTGTTGACTTCAGTGGGGATGGGACTGTCGATGCTGTGGACATGTGCATTATGGTTGACTTCTGGGGAACGAATGAGCCGCTTTGTGATATTGGTCCAATGCCATGGGGTGATGGTGTAGTTGATATGCAGGATCTGACAGTCCTTGCCGAGCATTTATTCGAAGAAGTTCCCGTACAACCTTAATAAGTAGTAGATTGCCGTTTATGAATTGATACATCAGTTTCTTGGACAGGGGGCTGTGAGCGTCATGCTTGCAGCCTTTTCTCTATGCCCATCAGCAACACGTATGATAGCCTCTACGGGCACCTTGCCGTTGCTTCTTATGCACACACTTGTCCTGTTCCAAGATCTCTTGGATCCGACTCAGATAGGGGTCAATCTTCGGCTTCTTCGGGAATTTGCTCCGCTGATATCCCGGAGGACTGGAATGCTCAAGTAAGTCATACTCTATAAAGCACTTAAACCTCGCCCAGCGAAATTCATCATAAATTTTTTTGGATTTAGCGCACTTTCAGAATTTTCTCCCGGTTATTAACGCGAAGTCAAATTGAAAAATACTGGCCAGAACCCAATCCGGGTGCAAGGTTTGCACACCCGAGCCAAGGGTTCATTCATGATAATGCAAACCGAGAAACAACACAACATTGGAGGTATCAACCATGTTTGGAAACAGCAAAGCAGTATGGAATTTGAGCACAGTGTTGGTGATGGCAGTGATACTCCTGATCGCAGCAGGTCAAGCCCAGGCGGATCTTGAGCTAAGTGAGCCCGTAAATCTTGGGTCTAATGTCAACGGCACCTCTGACGACATTGACTCAAGCATCTCTTCTGATGGATTATCCCTTTATTTTGGCTCGAGGCGCTCGAGTGGATTTGGTGGCTGGGATATATGGGTAACGACACGGGAAACCACAGATGACGAGTGGGGCCCTGCCCGTAATCTGGGATCAACCATAAACACATCGTCTACTGAGGGTGACCCCCGCATCTCCGCTGATGGCCTAACGCTTTTCCTCATAAGCGACCGATCAGGTGGCTATGGAGGAGTTGATATTTGGGCGGTAACACGAGAGACAACACACGACGAATGGAGTGCGCCGGTTAACCTCGGGTCAACCGTCAACAGTTCGGCCTTTGATGGCATAGGAAGTATATCGCCCGATGGTCTGACGCTCAATCTTTTTTCGGATCGGCCCGGCGGTTACGGTGGTTGGGACATGTATCAGGCGACATGGGAAACGAAATCCGAAGCCTGGGGTGTGCCTGTCAATATCGGGCCAACGGTCAACAGTTCATCTATGGAGGGGAATCCCTGTGTTTTGGCCGATGGGAGAACACTCATCTTTAGCTCTGATCGAGCCGGAGGGTTCGGTAGACACGATCTGTATGTGACCACGCAGTCATCGCAAGACAACGAATGGAGTGAGCCGATTAATCTCGGGCCAACCATCAACAGCCCAGTAGGAGATGAATTACCCAGTGTATGGCACGATGGCTCCACAATCTACTTCTCTTCCAACCGCGCAAATGGAAATGGCTGGTATGACCTGTGGCAATTCTCCTTTAATCCAGTAGTCGACTTTACGGGTGATTACCGAGTCGACATTGACGACCTGACCCTACTCATCCAACACTGGGGTCAGAATGAACCGGCTTATGACATGGGCCCCATGCCCTGGGGTGATGGGGTAGTAGACAAAGCGGACCTTGAGGTCCTGATGAGTTACTATGGCCAGGAACTATATGATCCTCATTTCTTAGCGCACTGGAAGCTGGATGAGGAAGCGGGCAAAATTGCCTACGACAGTGTCGGTACAAACGATGGTGTAATCATCGGATCACCTCAATGGCGGCTTGAGGACGGAGCGGTTGACGGTGCGCTGGAATTAAACGGAACGACCTTCATTGCGTTTGACCCTGTCCTGAACCCGGCAGACGGTCCCTTCAGCGTGCTGGTCTGGGTCAAAGGTGGCGGCCCCGGACAGGTGGTTGCCTCATCCGGCAGGACCAACTGGTTGATGGCCGACGTCGCTACAGGTGCATTGATGACCGAGCTATCCAACGTTGGGCAGAATGGCGGTTCACTCGGACCCGAAGCTGTTATTACGGATGGTAACTGGCATCGAATTGCCTTCACCTGGGACGGCGCGAACGCCCGGCTTTATGTGGATACCCTCCTTGTGGCCGAGTGTACCCAAGACGGCCTCGTAAATTCCTCCGCCAGGTTGTTGCTTGGCACCAGCATTGACAGGGAACCCGACACCTACTGGTCCGGCCTGATCGATGATGTCCGCATCTTCAACCGGGCAGTCAATCCTTAGTCACAAAATCCTGTGGCAAACAACCTCAAGGGGCCGGCAAATTGCAAAGCTGCTGGCCCCTCTCATCCTCTGATGTCACGCTGTCTTTTTTGCAGAGTCCATTGAAGACTATGAGGCCCGATAAATATTTTTCAATTTATGTCTTTACCCTTTAAATTAGTATTTTTTAGGACGCGATTAGAAAAAAGCACTGTGTGTAGAGTCTTTTTGGTGACAGACCGTATCAAGGAAATGTGACGCTTTGTAAGTCGAAAAATTGGAGCTATTTAGATGGCGACATCTCACTCTTCAGGATCTTCATTATGTGCTAATTTCATTCGCCACTCTTTGGCTTTTTCCGGTTATCCCCAGACTTAACAGAAGGCAATAAGATTCTGCGAAATATTTTTTTCTCGTGGCCTTAAGGAATTGATTCAGTGTTTGCATAGAGCTTCTTGATCTCGTGTTCATTCAAAGCATAGCTGTAGATGCGGACGTCGTCGATCAGGCCTTCCCATTCACGAGGGGAGGAATTTAAATAGTATGCGTTTGCCCCGATCAAAAGCCTATATGAATTTGTGCGGATTTGACCTGAGGCGACCTTTTGGACATCCTTGTTGCCGTCCACATATAAAGTCATAGCGGTTCCATCATATACGCCCACAAGGTGATGCCACATCCCATCATTCAATTTCATTTTTCCAGGAAGATATCCTCCATTTGGGCGTTGTTCAGGAAGGGTAAGGCCCGTACAGGAAAATTCAATAGAATCAGTCTCTGCGTCTCGTTGTAACCTCCATGCTAATTCCCCCTTCGTAACAATAGCTTGCCATTTTTTGTCAAATTCGGTGGTCTTCACCCATGCCGAAACAGTGAGTTTCTCGGTGAGATCAAATCTCATATCAGCTCCGCAATCCACCCAGTCACCTTTACCATCAAGTTTCAGTACCTTGCCCCGTATCGGATCTTCGACGATTTGGGCGTTCCCCCGCAGCATGCCGTTAATTCCATGAGACGAAGAATCGAAAACCTTATCGCCCTCGACTTTGTCAAATGTGTAGTGAGCAACAAGCTGATTAGGCCAAAGATATTGCTGATGATAGGGCCTCCGCTGTTCATAGAGTCTCAGGCGCGCTTCACAGTCTTCTCGGGTTCCAGATCCTGGTTTTTCAGGTAGATTCTTGATCGTTTCTTTTTGCCATTTCATGGCTTGTTCATAATCACCCGTTTCCGCATAAGCAGCCGCCAACGTATCAAGAAACACCCAGTTTTTCCAATCGGTCAGTTCGCAAGCTTTACTGGCTTTTTCAATAGCCATCGCCCCATCCCGAAATTCCACCTTGGGGCAAGTGGCCTTCAACCAGGCAATTCCATTATTGGCGTTAATGTGATTCGGATCAAATCGGATTGCCATCTCCAAATCATCTATGGCTTTGAGGTACTCTTTGTTGTAATCATTAATTCGACTACGTCGAACGTAGGCTTTAACTAGCTGCTCTTGGGCACTCTTGAGGCGCCCGACAAAATAAGGATCATCTTCATAGGAAGCGACCATTAACTCCAACAGCAATTCAGATGCGTTATCGAGGTCTCCTTTTTCAAGGTGTTCCCACACTACAGAAATACTGCTTTCTGAGCCGGCAAGTAGTTTTTCCGCCTTGACAAGATATTTGAGATAATTTCTGCTTGATGGTTTCCTGCATTTCACGCGAAATTTCTCAAGAGCAACATTAGCTTGCTCGATATTGCCGACTCGGTAGTGGAGTTCTGCAATGACTGCAAACAGGTCGATCGCTCCGCGATAGTTAGTATAACGTTTTGAGAGGGCCGCGTCGAGTCGGGAGTACTGTTCGAGAGTACCAAGGGCCTCAACGTACATTTTCTCTTTATAATAAGAACGAAACTGACTTCCGAGATTACTTCTAAGCCTTTTTATCCATTCAATCATATCGGTGTCAAGTGCGTTGGCATTAATCGACTGGATATACAGGTTAGTGAGATAGGTATAATGCGCATCGGTATCCAAGCTCGGACCGAGGGATTCGACCGTGGGAACATTCGGATCAATCTCGGCGATCCATATCTCAAAAAAACCACCTCGGACGTCAAAAGCAATTCGATCCTTCCGAGGCGACCAACACCCCAGCGTGATCGGGCCATTCAATACCTTGGATGCGGTTTTTGTCTCGATATCGTAAATCCACAATCCAAGATTGGAATCATCATAACCCCCGATACTCAATTCGCGTCCGTCGGGAGACCATTGCACGAGCAAACCTCTCTCTCCCAAGGGGCCTTTCCAGCTTGCCACAGGTGAACCGGACGATAGTTCGACGATGTTGATTCCTCGCCTGCCATCCGATCTGTAATAACTTCCATAGGCGAAGTATTTCTCATCCGGTGATACGACTCCGTAGTATGCCGTAGGTAAAAGGCGTTCCGATTTGGCGTTAGGATCTTCGATCGATATTCGATAAAGGTATCTTTTTCCTCCTTCTTTTTCTCGCGAGTTGAAGTAAAGTCGCTTCGAATCACTACTCCACGAGGGAAAACCACCTTTGGTCAAAAATACCGGTTCACTACCGTTCGGATCAATAATCCATATTTCATCCTTCTCGATTTCTACATTATCCGAGGTAAGTTCCTGGGTTGTGGTATGACCTAAGGCACCGACGGCGGTCACCCACCCGGACTGTTCCCCCTTTTCATCCGTCACGCTTTGACTTGGGCTTTGTTGCTCTTTGAACACCTCACGAACGAAGGCGATATACTTTCCATCGGGTGACCAAGCCGGATCCTTTCCGGGGACAGCGATTAACCGGGTTTTGCCCGATTCTAAATCGAGGATTTCAATGCCGTTCGATGTGGCATTGGGTCGATCATCATAGCCGGTAAATACCCGGCCATAAGCCAGTTTTTTACCATCCGGGGACCAGCTTGCCGTGAAACCCGAAACCACTTTCCTTTCGGCTTTGGCAGCGAGGTTTTTGTGACAATGAAACGCGTAGAAGATCGGCCAAAAAGCTTCTTCGTTCTCACTATTCTCAGGTAAATTGAGATGCTGTTTGGTGCTAAGAGCATTAAAGACAAGTCGTTCGCATCTCCTTCGAAAATCTGCTTTTGCCCAGTAGCTCGGCCGTTTTGTGGAGTGGGATTGAATAAACTCGATATACTTGGCTTTTGCTTGTTCATAACGTCCCAGAGCGACTAAGGCGCAAAAAAGATCGAATCGATACACTCTATCATCTGGTCGAAGCTCGACACAAACACGGGCATCCAAAAGAGCCTCGTCGTAGTTGCCCGCCAGCATGTGGGTCCGGAACCGCTGGCGATAGAGATCCGGATCCTTTTCACGAACCTTGTTAGATTCTTTAATGGCACGATTATGATCTGAAATAGCGTTTTCGAGATTACCAGTTTCTCGACGAGCGATGGCTCGATAAGCGAATCCATATCCATCCCCGGGCCGTGTCGCAATCATCGCTTCAGCATGTCTGGCCATGACGACGTAATCCCGATTTGTCTGGTACGCCATGGTCAACGTCTTTCGCGCGGCATAATGCGTCGGATCATAGTCAAGAGCCTTGTTTAACCAGTTGATGGTCTCCTTTGGAGTACCCGCGGTCAAACCCCGGAGGTAGTAACACTGCGCATAGGCAGAATCATCTGACAGACCTTCTTCAAGGAGCTTATTTCCCTCGGCCTGATGAATTTCACTGTCCGTGGGACTAATCTCAGCAAGAATGTAATGGGCGACACAGGAGATTTCTCGCGGCAAGTTCGGCTCGGTGAGTAATCCCTTTAATTCAGCAATGGCCTCGGCGTACCGACCCGGCTCGGTTAACTTTTTCACGTTTTGCTGTTCGACACGCAATCGGACACGAAGCAACCGAGCATCATTTCTGTTCGGGCTATTTTGGTCAATGGACGTTAGCTTTTCAAGGGCTTCGTCGTACTTTCCCTGGTTGCGTAGCTTCTCTGCATCCCATAGCATACGCTCTGCCTCCGCCAGAGCACGACTTGCTTCGGCTTCAGCGAGAAGGGTTTCTTTTTCTGCTTGGATACGAGCCGCCTCTTTTTCGGCAATGGACGCCCTTGCTTCGGCGATCGCTGCCTTTGCCTCTGCTTCGGCGCGCGTTGCCTTTGCCTCTGCTTCGGTGAGAGCTGTCTTTGCTTCGACTTCGGCAAGATCTGCCTTTTTGATTTGTAACAAGCTAAACTGTATTATCCCAAAGGCCAGTGCAACGATTACGAGAAGAGCACTTACAACTAATGTTCGGTTCCTCCGAACGAACTTCCTGGCTCGATATGTTTTTGATTCCGGACCAGCTATGAGCGGCGCACCATCCAGGTATTTTTGGATGTCTTCAGCAAGAGCGTGAGCTGTTGCATATCGGCGGTCAGGTTCTTTCCGCATGGCCTTGAGCGGTATCCATTCAAGCTCACTATGTAGTCGCCTGATCAACTTTCTTACATCGGTGTGACGTTTTTGGGCGATCTCTGTCGCTATGTCCCCAAGACTTGAAATCCGTGTGCTCGGACGAGGTGGCTCTTCCTCTCTTATGATTCTCTGGATTTCACCGAAAGCCGCCTGGCGCAACGTTTTCGGATCAAACGGCAGCGCCCCTGACAGCAATTCGTAGAGCACCACACCGAGCGAATACACATCGGAGCGTGTATCCACATCTTGAGCGATAACTTCCGCTTGCTCGGGGCTCATGTATTCCGGTGTACCAATAAGCTGCCCTTGCTCAGTAAACAAGGTTCGCTCGGTTAACGGTTGACTCAGAGCTTTGGCCACACCGAAATCGATAATCTTGGGAACGGCTTGCCCCGCCTGCACCGAAACCAATATGTTCGACGGCTTGATATCGCGGTGAATGATACCTTTTTGATGAGCGTGCTGGACCGCCTCACAAATTTGGATAAACAATTGGAGTCTATCTTCAATAGCAAGCTTTTCCTGGTCACAATACTCTGTGACGGATCGACCTTTGACATATTCCATGGCGAAGTACAGCCGGCCTTGTTCTGTGGTCCCGGCATCAATAACACGGGCGATATTCGGATGATTCAACACGGCCAAAGCCTGTTGCTCGGCTTCGAAACGGGCGATGACCTGTTTGGAATCCATACCCGGCTTAATAACTTTAAGAGCGACTTGACGCTTTACCGGCTTCTTCTGCTGGGCTAAATAGACAATCCCAAAGCCCCCTTCGCCAAGGAAACTCAGCACCTTATATGGACCGATTTGGGCGCCTATGGCCTCGGTCTGATCCGGGCGACTAATGTGAGGAAAGGAGTCGCTATCGGCATTCTGACCTGGTATGTGATTGCTACTATTGCTTTCACTCATCGTTTATCCTCTTTTAAGGCCCTTGAAGATCATCAGGTTATTTCATATCTACATAGTCTCTTTCCTCATAAGGCAATACTCGGAAGCTTTGTTAAACAGACTTCGGAGCGAAGCAGGAATCCAACTTTTTTCGTTTAAATGAAGTAAAGACTGTTCAAGATCTTTGAATGAGAATGTCGTAAGCCTTCGTCTATGGAAAGCCAGAGCGCTTGCAATGGCGGCATAGTAAATTGTATTGGCTACTCGGTATTCTGTTTTGGATTGGGCTTCGTCGGAAAGTCGCTTGCCGTACTCTTTGATTTGTCGAAGCAGAGCAATATCCGTTTCAGGATTCTGTAAAAGTTTCTCGATAGACACCTCCGAAAGTGAATTTGGAAAAGACTTTTGATAGGCCTGCTTTTTAGGTCGTGATTTCGCTTTTGGGGTGTGAGTCTCCAAGGTTCCCGAGAGCAGATCTCGTAGAAGTTCGGTTTTCTTACTATCTGAATCAGCCGCATTCTCTGTTTCTTCCACGTTAGAGCCGATATTCCATAATCCTGCGAGTTTTTCCGGACTCAAACCCTGGGTTGTTGGTTGCTTATCCATCTGAGTAATCTCCTAATGAGTATTTAATGACAATTTTTCTTCATTTACTTGTTCGTACCCGGCTTTCTATTTTTGTTGAACAACTATATGAGTATACTCATTAGAGTTATACGCCATATGACCATTTATTCTGCACCGGATTGTGAAAGAATTGCAAAAACCTCACGAAGTTCATCCACCACTTCAGAATCAGACTGAACAAGATCTCGCAAATGACGCTTCAGAATCGTACGAAATCGGCGTTTGACGGTTATGACCATATTGGACGCCCTGGATTCGTTTTCGATTCCATACTGACTGCAAATATCAGCGTAGGAAGGCGCTTCCTCATTATTCATAATGGGAGCAACGATTTTCAACCAAAAGACTTCCCAGTGACCTGTTTTTTCAGTGCTACAGTATTCATCTTTCAGTTCCGCAAGGACAAGATCGATTAAATCCGCCGCCCATGTATAATAGAAGGCTTCATCCGGCTCCATTTGCGTCTGGGGAATCTTCAGTTTCGAGAATTCATCCATATCGAGTTGGCGAATACCCCTCTTGGGTTGACGCTTTCGCCTGCCTTCTTTTCGGTGAATGCTTACTATATATCGCTCAAGAGCCGTCAGTAGGAGGGTGCGGAATCGCCCTTTAGTCCGATCCGCATGCTGGATCAACTCTCGCCCCAGGACAATGTCACAGAAGAAGCCTTGTGTCAAATCTTTGGCTTTCGCCTCACGATATCCTTTGCGTCTGAGATAACAATAGACGGGCCGCCAATATCTGATTGCGAGATCACCGATGATTTCTCTTTGCCGGCGCTCATCGGTTGTTCGGACCGCGTAAACAACCGACCAATGCGTGGTATGAAACCTCCCATCAGCATCATTCTCACTTGTCTGAATAGATTTCGCCATGTCGTTGCCCTCGTACGATCAAAGACATGAAACCTTCTCAGAAGCTAAAAAGGCTCATAACAAAGCACCAAACCTTCCTCATATTATCTTCATTTTATCAACTCAACAATTATAATGCAATGGAGGATAAAGATTTAACTACCTCATCTCGATCAAAAGAAATCCTCTCCTTTTGAGTCTTAAGGATTTTCAAAGAAGCCCAATACAACACCCAAAGCGCTTTTGTCATAGCATTTTTGAAAAAAAAGAATCTTCCGCGCAGGATGCGAGCACCCGTGGCGAAGAACAGTGTAGAAACAAATGGCTCATTGAAAACTGAATAAAGGATTGAGATCATTATGATTTTTTCTGAGGCCCGACAAGATTCCTCAATGTTTTTCGTAACAGATTTTGAAGAAGAAAGAATTCAACAGAAATCAATGTAAAGGAGAAACAAAGATGAAACTCGAGACCCCACTCACTCATGCAGCATCAAGGAATTGCATATTCACTGGTTCTCTGGCTGGACGACATCACCGAGCGTTCACTCTTATCGAACTAATCGTCGCTATGGCAATTATAGCCTTGCTGATGGGAATATTTTTTCGCCATCCCCCAGACCCTCCCATTTGCGAAAATAATCTCAGGAATCTGTATTTGGCGCTCCTGATGTATACCGATGACAACGATGGACGATGTCCTGATCCGAACGTCACCGGCCAAATACCAATCTCTCAGAAGTACATGGAAGAATTGCTGACTTATGTAAAATCGGAGGAGATCTTCTGGTGTCCAAAAGATAAAGAGAAATCGAAGCACCCGGGCGGTAGTTATGGCTGGCGGGTGACACGTGATCCGAAGACAAGCATCGCCGGAAAGAGGCTTGGCCTGCTTCGTTATCCCAGTAAAGTTATTATTGCGGGCGAGCTGTCTCATGGATGGCACAAATCCGAGACGATCAATGTGCTTTACGCGGATGGCCATGTCGGTCAGGTCACTATGAAGGAATTTCTCAAAAACATCACGACTCCCCTGGAGTTCAAGTGAAATATTACTCTAATGTGGCGTTATACCGCCAAGAAAGGACGTGTACTATGAGAAGCAAGAAATCAGCAGTACGGTATGGATTACTTACAGTTATGTTGGTGAGCCTCAGCTTGGCAAGTACAAGCAGCGCGTGGCCGATCTTCCGTCCCAAAGTCGAAGCGCCGGAGTACTCCTGGGCTATTGATTGGTGGAGTGGGGGAATCGTAATCTGGCTTGAGTGCGATAGCCCCGGAGCGACGACTCACTACACATGGGCTACTGGGAAAGGGGCAACGGCATCAAATCCGACGTCCTTCTCAAGGCGGTATACGATACCGCTGCTCGTGACCATTGAAGGGCAATTACGAGCGAGAGCCTTTAAATCCGGTTGGGAACCCAGCGATATCTTGATTATCGATTTTTACTATAACTAAGTGTCCCTGATCCCGCCGCGAACCGAGGCCAAGAATGGTGGTGAACGAATTGGTAAGCAATCGAAAACACGGGGCTGTGAGCATAAGGCTTGCAGCCCTTTATTATTGTGCCATCTAACAGAATCCGCAACAGCAGGCCATACAAAGCCTAAAATTGAGCTATCCGGTTAGGCGAAATGCAATTTTATTTTGGAACCGTACATTGAAGACGATGACGCCCGATAAATATTTTTCGAATTGTGTCTTTGACCTTAAATTGGCATATTCTGGGACTCGATTTGCAAAAATAGGCTGGCGTGGTGACAAAATGGATACACGAAGTCACCATATCTTCATGCCATTCTTCAGCTCCTGAAGAAGGTGACTTTGAATACGTTTTATCACTTTTCAAAATCTTCAATTTGTGCCAGTTTTGCTTGCCACTCATTGGCTTTATCTGGTTTGTTCCAGACTTTGTAGAGGTCGATGAGGTTATTCCATGACTCGATGGTGTGGGGGTGAGTGTCACTGAGTTTGAAACGGCGGCCCTTGAGGGCCTTAACTAATAATGGTTCTGCTTTTTCGTATTGATCTTGCTCTTTATAGAGTATGCCAAGTTTATAGATGGATTCCAGCGTGTGGGGATGGTCAGGGCCGAGGTCTTTGTTCTGGATTTGGCGCTTTATCACTTCACTGAGTAGATTCTCTGCTTCGTCGTGTCGATCTTGTTCTCTGTAGAGTACGCCAAGATAGCTCTTGGTTCTAAGCAGTTCCGGATGGTCGTCATTCACTCTGATCTGCATGTTATTCAATACTTCATCGAAGAGCGACTCTGCGTTATCAAAATCACCTTGTTTAGTACGCAATACGGCCAGGGCAATTTCGACACGTATTGTCCTCCCGTGCTCATGACCAAGTTCTTCTTGTATCCCCTCCCATGCCTTTTCGAGTAAAGGCGCCGCCTTCTCCAGGTTTCCTTGAAGCATGTTTAGTATTCCAAGTTCCTTCATGATATCCCAATCCCGCCATTCCGCCTCGTCCTGAAAACTGCGTCTGTTACTCAGCAACTCCTCATATAACTGCTCGGCTTCTTCGTAATGCCCTTGATCTCTCAGCAAAGCCGCGATCCGACCTCTGTACAAATACTCCCGCCAATGTCCATTTTTCCACCATGGGTGAAGGGGGGCCTCCCTAAGATAGGGTCCCGCTTCATCGTACCGACCCATCAACCGCCACGTATTGCCCAGGTGGCTCTTTATGGCATAATAGAACGGACTGCCTGGTTTCCTTCCTTCTTGATCCCGCCTTTCCTCAATGGTTTCTATCATCTCACTGAAAATTGCCTCAGCCTCCGAGTATCTTCCCGCTCCTGTGCATGACAAAGCGAGATAGTTCATATACCCGAACGGAGGAATGCCGGTCGCACGTTTCTTAAGTTCAACAGCCCGTTTGAGGTTCGAAACTGCCGTCTCACTGTCAAGAAATTGCCATCCGTAAATTCTGCCGAAACTATATCGCAGCGACGCTTCCAGAAGTGGGTGATCCGCGAATTCACTTGTCAGCTTTTCTGACGCAGTATCGAAGACCTCCCGAATACTGTTAGGTTTAAAATTTTCGTTACCCAAAGGTATAAGGATGTCGTTGTTCAGAAACTCGGCAAGTGCTCGATTCTCAGCCATTGCTTTGGCTTGACCCATGGCAAACGTCACCGAAACGATGGTCCCAATGACAGATACAACCAGAACGGCAAAAATACCGCCAACAAGTGCCTTATGTCGCCGCAGAAACTTCTTTAGGCGGTATCCGGAAGTAGGTGGGCCGGCCATGAGAGGGGCTCCTTTCAGATAGTTTTCGATATCATCTGCCAACTCCGAGGCGGAGCGATAGCGTTCAGCTCGTTCTTTACGCATCGCCTTGAGAGGAATCCATTCGAGTTCGTTGCGGAGGTATTTTGCCAATGTGGTAATTTCGGTCCGGCGATTTTCCGCGACAGCTTTGGCTTCCTTCCCCATTCGGGTTAGCCGAGTACTCGGTGTCTTCGGATCGGTTTCGCAGATGACCTTTCGAATCCGCTCGATCCCACCGCCGTGCAGTGTCTCGGAATCGAATGGCAACACACCTGTTAACAATTCGTATAAAAGGACACCAAGTGAGTAGATATCCGAGCGGGTGTCGATATCCTCGCTGGCCATATCGGCCTGCTCGGGGCTCATATATTCGGGCGTACCAAATAATTGGCCCTGTTCGGTATAGAGGGTTCGGTCGGTCAAGGGCTGAAGAACGGCTTTGGCGACGCCGAAGTCGATAATCTTCGGGATCGCCTGATCTTCATGGATGGTGACCAAAATGTTCGAGGGTTTGATGTCGCGGTGAATAATCCCCTTCTGATGAGCGTGCTGAACGGCTTGACAGAC
>Ga0272441_10011688_pt1 | contig 12970 bp, 11 predicted proteins | sample SSMProp6N_FD_193582 | JGI IMG/M metagenome (GOLD analysis project Ga0272441, IMG submission 193582) | Marine sediment archaeal communities from Little Sippewissett salt marsh, Falmouth, MA, United States - SSM-Prop-6N | ecosystem: Environmental > Aquatic > Marine > Wetlands > Sediment ...
CTTTCCATGAGGCGGGTTTTTCGGCCATCCGATGTAGGGGGTTGTCCCCTTGATCTCCGCGTGGTCCTGAACGAGGACCCCGTTGTGCAATACGGTCAATGTGCCCGATTTGATCTTGCCCCCGTCCGCATTAAAGACAGGTGCGTGATAGATGATGTCGTAACTATTCCATTCCCCGCTCGGAACCGAAGCCTTGGCCAGCGGTATGTGCTGTTTGTAAATGGAAGCCACCTGTCCGTTGACATAGGTATCATTGTCATTGTTGTCCAGCACCTGGACCTCATAGAGGTTATTCAGGAACACCCCGCTGTTCCCCCGGCTTTGACCTTCTCCCTGTATTTCTGAAGGTGAACGCCATTCGATGTGAAGCTGGACATCCCCAAAGTTCTGTTTGGTCTGTATATCCCCGGTCTTGTCCCGGACCGTCATGCTCCCGTCCTCATTTAAATGCCAAATCACTTCCGAACTGTCCCGCGTCATGACCCACTGGTCAAATCCACTGCCGTCAAACAGGACAATGGCATCACTGGGAGCTCCGTTCTGACCTATGGGATCCACGGTCCCGGGAACGGGCTGATAAACTTCGGTTGCTCCAGGCTCGGTGGGTTCCTCCCCCTGGTATTCCTCATATACAATGACCTGCGGCCCATCAGCTTCAGAAGCACCTTCTTTCTCGGTGGTTTTACCCGGGGCACAGGCGGCTATTCCCAACAGGGCTAACCATAAAATTCTATTATACGGCATTCTATAGGGGTTTTATCTTAATGTTGCGGTAGGCCACCCAGTCGTCGTGATCCTGTAGGCCGATCTTTCCGGTATGGAAGATCCCAAACCCGTCCCAGCCGTCAAACTTGGATTTGGATACCATGGCATTCCAGGCTTCATCCGTAAGCGGGAATCGCACGATCTCCTCCCCGTTCATCATCACCTTCCCTTCACCGGCATTGTAGTCCACGGTAATCTCACAGAGGTTCCAGTTCCCGGCGGGCCTGGTAACATCCCTGGCGGGCGCCACCATGTCGTAAAGGGCCCCGGCCTGGTGGGTCGTGCCGTTTTTGGCATCCGGGTGGGCGGCATTGTCCAGCACCTGGATTTCCGGGCCTGTCTCATACGGTTGTACATATTTAGGGTCCTCTTTTACACCCCAGAATATACCTGAATTCCCCCCCTCGGAAATCTTCCATTCCAGGGACAGTACAAAATTTGTGTATTCCTCCCGGGTCACCAGGTTGTAACTCGCCCCTTCCGGCTTGGTTTCAGGAGGGTCAAACACCATGGCCCCTTCCTCGATCTTCCAGTGTTCCGGCAAATCCTCCATACCGTAACCCTTCCAGGCCTCCATGGAAGCACCGTCAAACAGGGTAATCCAGGCACTGGTTTCGGCGCTTTCGTGGCTCGCCGGCTCTTCGGGTGATGCCATTTCAGACGTTTGTTTTGAAGGTTGGTCCTTGCAGCCCCATACAATCAGGGATGCCAGAATAAAAAAACAGGTTTGTAGTTTCATGTCTCAAGAATTTAGTCCCAGGATCTTTCGAAGCATTGCCCGGTCGATATCGCCTCCGGCAAAGTCGTCAAAAGTCTTTTCCGTGGCCTCAATAATGTGGTCCTGAATAAACCGGGCCCCTTCCCGTGCTCCCTGCTCGGGGGATTTTATACAGCACTCCCATTCCATGACCGCCCAGACATCACAGCCGTACTGGGTCAGTTTGGAAAAAATGGTTTTAAAGTCAATCTGTCCGTCCCCCAGGGAACGGTACCTTCCGGCCCTGTCTCCCCAGTCGTTGTACCCGCCAAAAGCACCCTTTTTCCCGGTAGGGTTGAACTCGGAATCCTTTACGTGGAAGGATTTTATAAAGGTGTGGTAGTGATCGATATACGCGATATAATCCAGCTGCTGCAAAACAAAATGGCTGGGGTCATAAAGGATATTCACCCTGGGGTGGTTTCCGGTAGCTTCCAGAAAGCGCTCAAAGGTATCCCCGTCGTGCAGGTCCTCCCCCGGATGGATCTCATAACACACATCCACGCCTTCTTCTTCAAAATGGTCCAGGATGGGTTTCCAGCGCCTGGCCAGCTCCCCGAACCCCATTTCAACCAGGCCAGGGGGTCGCTGAGGCCAGGGATGCCAGGTATGCCAGAGCAGGGCCCCTGAAAAGGTGGCATGGGCGCTGATCCCGAGGCGGCGGCTGGCAGTGGCTGCTTTTTTGACCACATCCACGGCCCATTCGGTACGGGCCTTTGGATTGTTCTTTACGGCATCGGGTGCGAAATTGTCAAACATCAGATCGTAGGCCGGGTGCACGGCAACGAGCTGTCCCTGAAGGTGGGTGGAGAGTTCGGTGATCTCCAGACCATAGGAGTTGATCTTTCCTTTCAGTTCGTCACAATACGTCTGACTTTCGGCCGCCTTGTCCAGATCGATCAGAAAGGATTCCCAGGTAGGGATCTGTATTCCCTTATAGCCCAGGTCAGCCGCCCATTTGCACATCCCGTCCAGGGTGTTGAACGGGGGTTTTTCATCCACGAATTGAGCGAGAAATACAGCAGGTCCTTTGATTGTCTTCATAGGTCTTTATCAGATTATTTGGCCAGCGTGTTCCATCCGCGAATTGCGAATAATGCCCTATATTTATCAGGAAGTATTCACTGGAGACCAGCGTCTGGCTCAGACGTCATAAATATAGAAAATACCCGAGAATAAATGAATCCTAAAGCCCCTTCCCCCAATGAAGACTTCGATGCGATTGTTGTTGGAACCGGGATCAGCGGGGGTTGGGCAGCCAAGGAGCTCTGTGAAAAAGGTTTGAAGACCCTTGTCTTGGAACGGGGCAGGATGGTTAACCACATTACGGACTACCCTACCATGAACATGGATCCCTGGGACCTGCCCAATGGCAATGAGCTCACTGGGGAGGATCGCAAAAAATACCACAAACAGCTTCGCGTTGGCTGGGCACCCAGACCAGATGTGGCCCACTTCTTTGTGAACGACCTGGAGCATCCCTACCAGGAGACCAAACGCTTTGACTGGATCCGCGGGTATCAGGTAGGCGGCCGGTCCCTGACCTGGGGTCGGCAGAGCTACCGTTGGAGCGACCTGGACTTTGAGGCCAACGCCAGGGATGGCGCTGGGGTGGATTGGCCGGTCCGCTACCGGGATATCGCCCCATGGTATGACAAGGTGGAAGCCTATATTGGGGTAAGTGGTGAAGCCCTTGGCCTGCCGCACTTGCCGGATGGGAAGTTCGAGCCTCCCATGCAACTCACCTGTCCGGAAAAGGATCTGAAAGAGGCCCTGGCCACCTCCTTCAAGGACGGCCGGTTACTGACCATTGGACGGGCTGCCCATATTACCGACCCGGAACTTGAACATGAAGGGCGGAACCCATGCCAGTTCAGGGACCGGTGCTGGAGAGGCTGCCCGTTCGGAGGTTATTTCAGCAGCAATTCGGCCACGTTGCCCGCAGCAGAACGTACGGGCAACATGACCCTGAGGCCACATTCCATTGTCCACGAAGTCATGTATGATGAGGCCACAGGGCTGGCTTCCGGGGTAAAGGTGATCGATGCCGAAAGCCACGAAAAACTGGAATTCAGGGCGAAGGTGATTTTTCTTTGCGCTTCCTCCATGGCTTCGGTAGGTATCCTGTTGCAGTCAAAAAGCCGCCGTTTTCCCGAGGGGATAGGAAACAACTACGATCAGTTAGGACGGTATATCATGGACCACCATTACAAGCTCGGGGCTGTGGCCAAAGTGCCCGGACATTTGAACTCCTATTATAAAGGACGTCGTCCTAATGGGTTCTACATCCCGCGATTTGTAAACCTCCCCGGCCAACCCGGGAAGGAATACCTCCGGGGCTTTGGATACCAGGGTGGGGCCAGCAGGACAGATTGGTCTGAGGCTGTTGCCGAGTTGGGCTATGGCGAAACCCTTAAAAAGGAGATCCTCAAACCTGGGCAATGGCAAATTGGGGCGACCGGCTTTGGGGAAATGCTTCCTTATTTCGAAAACCGGGTACGTCTCAGCCCTACCGAAAAAGACTCCTGGGGGCTCCCCCAACTGGACTTTGATGTTGCCTTTAAGGAAAACGAGTACAAGATGCGGGAAGATATCGTGATGCAACTCAAGGGCATGTTTGAAGCTGCCGGGTTTACGGATATAAGGGCCTTCGATGAAGAAACCGGCCCGGGGCTGGGCATTCATGAAATGGGTGGGGCCCGTATGGGAAGGGATCCCAAAACCTCTGTAGTCAACGCGAACAATCAGGTGCACGAAGTCCCGAACCTCTACGTAACGGACGGAGCCTTTATGACTTCGGCCTCCTGTGTCAATCCTTCCCTCACCTATATGGCCTTCACCGCCCGTGCAGCCGATCATGCTGCCGCCGCGTTTAAAAAAGAGGCTTTTTCCTAACTTCAATTTCAAATATGAAGAACCAATCAGCTAAAACCCTGTGGGATGACTTTCTGGAACAGCACCCGGAGATGATCCACGATAAGGAACCAGGGGTAGACCATTTCGGGGATACCGAAGAGATCGCCAACACCTGTGTCTGGCTTGTTCAGGAAGGCAAGAAAAAGGCGTCGGCTCATTCCCTCCTTGGGCTGCAATTTCGGAACGAACCCCTTCCCAGGATAGGGGACCTCACCATTATTACAGATTGGTCGGGGGAGGCAAAATGCATCATACGAACCGTAAAAGTCACCCTGAAACCCTTCTTTCTGATCGGGGCGGATTTCGCCCTGCTGGAAGGCGAGGGGGATGGTTCCCTGGAGTACTGGAGGAACGCCCACTGGGAGTACTTCACCCGCGAGCTGGAACCTTTTGGGAAAGGCCCCACGGAAAGCATGATCGTGGTATGTGAGGTTTTTGAAAGAATCTGGAGCACTAAAAGACCCGGCTGACAGCCGGGTCTTTTGCTTTCTGCACCTGGGGGTCCTAGTCGAGATCCACCCAGATATTGCCCCCCTTGTGTGAGGCAACTGTCGCCTCGATAAAATTCATGCCACGGACACCGTCGGTGATGGTTGGGAATTCCCCCTCATTGTATTGCGACCCCCCGATGGCTTTTGCCACTCCGCGGTAGATATTCCCCATGGCATCGAATATTCCTTCCGGATGGCCCGCTGGGAGTTTGGTCCCGTCCAAAGACAGCTCTGAATTATACGCATGGCCCGGTTTATAAACCTGTACCGGGGCAGTATCACTTAACTTGTAAAGGAAATTGGGGCGTTCCTGCTCCCATACCAGCCCCGCATTTTCGCCGTAAATCCGAATAGCCAGGCCATTTTCCTCTCCGGTGGCCACCTGGCTGGCGCGAAGGACGCCTTTAACGTGCTGGTCCAGGCGCAGCAGGACCGTTCCGTCCACATCCATCTGATTGTCGCCGTACAGGTAGTTGAAATCGCAGAGGAGCGACTTTATCTGCAAACCGGTGGTAAATTCAATCATGTTGAAGGCGTGCACCCCTATATCCCCCATACAGGAGCTGATTCCTGCCTTTGCGGGGTCCAGCCGCCAAACAGAAGCGCGTTTTTCCGGATCGTGGATGACCGGGTTGATCCATCCCTGGTAGTAACGGGCATCTACTTTATGGATCTTTCCGATTTCCCCCGCCCGGATCATCTCCCGCATTTGGCGTACCATCGGATATCCGGTATAGGTATGGGTGACCGCGAAGACCGTCCCGGCCTTTTGATGGGCTTCCCGAAGGATCTGAGCCTCCTCATAGGTGGTGGTCATCGGTTTTTCACAAATCACGTGGAACCCGTTGTCCAGAAGCTTTTTGGCCATGGGAAAGTGCAGGAAGTTCGGCGTTTGTATGGAACATACCTGCATCCGCTGGTCTTCAGGCAGCTTCATCTCCTCTGCCACCAGGGTGTCAAAGTCTGCATAAATGCGGTTCTCCGGGATATCGATTTCACGGGCAAACTCAAGGCTTTCCTCTAGGTTGGGGCTGAAAACCGCCCCCACGATCTCATAACTGTCATACATATGGGCGGCCACGCGGTGAAGCACTCCAATGAGGGAATCCCCTCCACCTCCGAGGATCCCAAGTCGTATCTTTTTTGGCATAAGTTCTAAGCTTTGAATTTTACTCTTTGTATTCGATGACTTCGTTTTTGAAAAATATTGCAAACAGCACGGATACCACCAATGCAAAAATGGCTGGGAAGGTCCAGATGCTATTCCAGTCGTGCATACTTTCCGAAAGGACATTCATATCATAGATCTTGCCGGCAACCCAAAAACCGATAAGCATCCCGAAGCCATAGGTCGCCAGGGTAATGAGCCCCTGGGCTGCGCTTTTGTATTTTTCGCCTGCTTTGGAATCCGTATAGATCTGGCCCGATACAAAGAAAAAGTCGTAACAGATGCCGTGCAGGGCGATCCCCAGGATGAGCATAAAAGCGAGTTCCCCGGCATTTCCGTATGCGAACAGGGCGTACCGGATGGTCCAGGCAATCATGCCTGCCATGATGGTCTTTTTAAACCCAAACTTCTTGAAGAAAAATGGGAGCAGGAGCATGAACAGCACTTCGGAAGCCTGTCCGATGGTCATTTTGCCCGTTGGGTTGTCCATCCCGATTTCAGCCAGGAAGGGATTGGCATTCTGGTAGTAAAATGCCAGGGGGATGCAAATGAGGATGGAGGAGATAAAAAAGATCAGGAAATTCCTGTCTTTGAGCAACTTTAACGCATCCAGCCCAAGAATCGCAGAAATCCCAACTTTTTCATCCCGTCCCGCTTTGGGAGGGGTTTTAGGCAGGAAGAAACTAAACAACCCCAGGATCGCAGAAGCCACGGCCACCATCAAAAACGTGTTTTTAAGCATCCCCTCTGCCCTGGCTTCGGGGGAATCCCATAGGAAAACATAGCTGATCATTAACCCGGCGATGATCCATCCAATGGTCCCGAAAACACGGACAAGGGCAAACTCCTTGGCCGGATCTTTCATTTGGTTGAATGAGACTGAATTGACCAGGGCAAGGGTGGGCATATAGATGATCATATACCCCAGGACATAGGGATAAAAGCCCGCGAAATCCACCGAGGCATACATCTGGTACATCAAGACCGCCCCCGCCAAATGGAGGATCCCCAGGATGCGCTCGGCATTGAAGTACCGATCTGCGATCAGCCCAATGATAAACGGGGCAATAATGGCTCCCCAGGACTGGGTGGAAAATGCCATGGCTATTTCACCTCCGGCGGCCTGCAGGTTGTCCCCCATATAAGTACCCAGAGTAACAAACCATCCACCCCAGATAAAGAACTCCAGGAACATCATCAGGGATAGTTGCAATTTGACGGTGGTTTTCATAGGTTGGTTGGTTTAGCGTTTAAAATGAATGTAATCCAGCGTGGGAGGTTCGATGCCATTGGCTCGGAAGTCCATGGCTATCTGCCCCCGGTGATGGGTGGAATGGTTGACAATGTGGAAAAGGATGTCCTGAAGGCTGTTGGAATAGGAACGCCCGTCAGTGGTTTCATAGCTGATCCGTTTGTCAAGCGGTTCCGCGTTGGTGATGATCTCAAAAGACTCCCGCTGGTTGTCATAATGGATATCCCCCCAGGCCTCGACTTTGTGGATCTCCCAAACCCCGAAGTCGGGATTTCTTTCGTTGATCCGGGCATTCCAGATATTGTGGCCATTGAGGATGTGGCTGAAGCGTTCCAAGCTTTTTTCAGGAACCTTTTTCAGGCCCGCACAGCTTTCGATAAGTTGCTTGTTGCAAAAGTAGTTGTAGTCAAAAAGCTGATGCAAATATGCTTTCATAGGTCCCGCCTGCCTTAAGAAATCTGTTTCGCGACCTTCAGCAAAAGGTCCCGCGTGGCGATGATGCCTGCTTCCTCACCCAGTTCTTTACCCTCATATTCAACGCCTATAAACCCCTTATAACCGGCATTTTTTACGATTTTAAGCATGCGTGCATAATCGATCCGGATTTCATTTCCGGCTGCATCAAAGTCGTTTGATTTGGCGCTGACTGCTTTGGCATAGGGCATGAGTTCCGATACCCCCATATAACGATCATACTCTTCAACACACCCTGAATCACTATCCCTGATACAGAAGTTGCCGAAGTCCGGCAGGGTTCCGCAATTCTCCATCCCAACCCGATCGATGACTCGTGCTAGCATGCTTGCATTGGAGGAAAGGCCTCCGTGATTCTCCACAAGCACGTTAACGCCCTTCCCTTTGGCATACGTGGCCAATCGGGTGAGCCCGTCTATTGAATTCGAGATCCAGGATTCGGGATCACTGCTTCCATTGAGATTAACCCTTACAGAATGGCACCCCAAAGCTGCTGCCGCATCTACCCATATTTTGTGTTTTTCCACGGCCGCAATTCGTTCGGCTTCTGAAGTAGTGGCGAGATCTCCCTGATGGTCTATCATGATCAGCACATTTTGAAGGCCGTGTTTCCGGGCCTCTTCATTGGAACGGTCCACAAAGCGCTGCATCGCTTCTTCGGAAAACGAAGTGGGCTTCAGTTCGTCATCGTACAACTGGCTGACATACTCCAGACCGCTGAAACCCCATGCTTTTGCCTTTTCAGCAAAGCGATAGGGGTCGAGCCCATCCTCCCGGATCATATTATGTATAGACCACTGGGCAAGGGACAACTTGAAAAAGGGAATGTTTTCCGCAGGTTCCTCCGCTGCAGCCTGAGCTGCTTCTTCCGGGGTTCCCGCTTTCTTTTCCTGTTTGCATGCAGCCATCCCCAGCAAGGAAAAAGCGACGCCTGCCTGCGAACTGCGGTAGATGAATTTTCTTCGTTTCATTTAATGCAATGTGATTTTTGGTTTCTGTCCGCGGTTTATCAAGGACTTAAGTGAGTCCCTGTCACCATGCGGACCTGTATTGCCAAATCCCTAATTTCAGGGCATTTCGATTGACAATCCGGACGATTTAACAGATTTTAAATGTAGAAAATTAATTTAATATTTAATACTTTTAGCAACCAAACAAATCCCTAGATGAGTAAGTTCTTATACAATGAGGAAGCTGAGTCCTACGACGCTATTGTAGTGGGTACAGGAGTTAGTGGCGGATGGGCCGCCAAGGAATTATGTGAAGGCGGCTTGAAGACCCTGGTCCTGGAACGGGGACGGATGGTGAATCACATCACCGACTACCCCACTGCCAACATGGACAACTGGGATTTCCCCAACGGGGGTAAGTTGCCCCGGGAAGAGCAGGCTAAACAATTGAAACAGGCGCGCACGGGCTATACGACAAGGGCGCCTCACAATTTTTGGTTCGTCAATGACCTGGAGCATCCTTATAACGAAGTCAAGCGCTTTGACTGGATGCGCGGATACCACGTGGGAGGCCGCTCCATTATGTGGGGGCGTCACAGCTACCGGTGGAGTGCCATGGATTTTGAAGCCAACAAACGGGACGGGATTGCCGTGGACTGGCCCGTGCGCTATAAGGACATCGCTCCCTGGTACGACAAAGTGGAAGCCTATATAGGGGTAAGTGGCGAGCCCCTGGGCCTGTCACAGCTGCCGGACGGGGTCTTTGAACCCATGATGGAGCTCAACTGCGTGGAACAACACGTGCGTGAAAAAGTGGCCGAGAATTTTGATGGCCGGATCATCACAGCGGGTCGGGTAGCCCATATCAACAGCGACAAGCAATTTGAAGGCAATAACCGAATGCGATGCCAGTTCCGGAACCGGTGTATTCGGGGATGTCCATTCGGCGCCTATTTCAGCAGCAACTCTTCAACCCTGCCGGCTGCGGAGGCTACGGGAAATATGACCCTGCGTCCGGATTCCATCGTCCATGAGGTCATTTACGATCCGGATACCAAAAAAGCAACAGGGGTAAAGGTCATCGACCGCGTGACCAAAGAACAATACGAATTCAAAGCCAAGGTGATTTTCCTCTGTGCTTCGGCCATCGCCTCCACGGCCATTTTGATGCAGTCCAAATCCGACCGCTTTCCAAATGGTTTGGGGAACGATTCTGATCAGCTTGGGCGCAATATCATGGACCACCACCTGGATGTAGGCGCCAGTGGAAAATTTGATGGATTTGAGGATAAGTACTACAAGGGCCGCAAACCTAACGGGGTTTATATCCCGCGTTTCAGAAACCTGGGGGGCAGTTCCAATACCGACAAGTTCATCCGGGGCTACGGCTACCAGGGAGGGGCAAGCCGGAGGGACTGGCAGGAAAGTGTCAAAGAGCTTTCCTATGGTAAGGATCTGAAAGAAGCCATTCTGAAACCCGGGGACTGGAACTTTGGGATTGGTGGATTTGGGGAAGTCCTGCCCTATGAGGACAACCGCATGTACCTGGATTACGACAAGCCCGACCAATGGGGCCTGCCTACGGTAACCTTCGATGCGGAATTCAAGGAAAATGAATGGGCCATGCGTGAAGACATGAAAGAGCAGGCGGTTGCCATGCTGGAAAAAGCAGGCCTTAAGGATGTTAAGCCTCATGACGACCCCGGAGCGCTGGGGTTGGGGATCCATGAAATGGGAACCGCGCGAATGGGACGGAGTCCCAAGACTTCCGTGCTAAACGGATACAACCAGGTCCATGCAGTGAAGAATGTCTATGTAACCGACGGGGCTTTTATGACCTCAGCTGCCTGCGTAAACCCTTCACTGACCTACATGGCCTTTACGGCACGGGCGGCGGATCACGCGATAAAAGAACTCAAAAAAGGAAGTATCTGATGGATAGAAGACTCGCATTGAAGAATATGGGGCTGGCCCTGGGATATACCGTGGCCACTCCTACGGTCATTAGCCTGATGCAAAGCTGCAAACAGGAAACGGGACCTGAGTGGACCCCATTATTTTTCACTCCTGAAGAAGGATCCGTCCTGGTTATGTTGGCAGACCTGATCTTGCCGAAAACCGATACTCCTTCGGCCTCTGAGGCTGGCGTACCCACCTTTATCGACCGTTGCTTCCATGAGGTTTCTGAGGAACAGCAGCAGAATTTTGTGAAGATGGGGCTTAGCAAATTCATTGAAAAGGCCAAAACAGATTCGGGCAAGGAAAATACTTCAGATCTCACATCAGAGGACCTCGAGCCTGTCCTGGCCGAAGCCCTGAAAAAGCGCTCCGAGGAAGAGGAAGCCGCCATGTTTGAAGCCCTGACGGCCTATGACAAGTCCATGGAAGAGGGGACACCTGCTGAGCTGGATGCAGCCTTTGCCCGGAGGGCCTTTGCCACACAAATGCGTGATGACGTTATATGGGCCTATAAAAACTCCGAAGTAGTGGGTGAAGAAGTCCTGGCCTATCTCCCGGTACCGGGAGAATACATCGGTTGCGGGGACCTGAACGAACTGACGGGCGGAAAGGCCTGGTCCATATAATACTTAAGTCTTGAAACGACGCGGCTTTGTCAAACGAACCGGGCTTGCCGGATTCGCGGCAATGGCCCTCCCTCAATATTTTCACGCCCAAACCCTTTGGGAGGCAGAACCCTTCCGGATGCATTTTGCCCCGCACCTCGGTATGTTCGGGGAGCTTGCCGGTAAGGACCCGCTGGACCAGCTCAACTTCATGGCCGACCAGGGCTTCACAGCCTTCGAGGACAATGAAATGAAGCAGCGCCCGGTAGCCCTTCAGGAAAAGATGGGGCAACTATTGGCAGATCGCGGCATGCGGATGGGGGTTTTTGTGGCACACACCATCGCATGGAACAATCCCAATCTGGCCTCTGGTGACCCCGACATGCGGCAGGCCTTTCTGGAAGAGATCCGGGAATCCGTGGAAGTGGCAAAACGGACCGGCGCGACCTGGATGACCGTGGTCCCCGGCCATAAGGACCTGAGGCAGTCCATGGGGTATCAAACGGCTCATGTGGTTGAAAGCCTGAAACGAGCTGCGGAGATCCTGGAGCCGCATGACCTGGTGATGGTGCTGGAACCGCTTAATTTCCGGGATCATCCGGGATTGTTCCTCTCAGGTTCACCCCAGGCCTACGAAATCTGCAAGGCCGTCGATTCCCCTGCCTGCAAAATCCTTTACGACATCTACCACCAACAGATTCAGGAAGGCAACCTCATCCCCAATATAGAGGCCTGCTGGGATGAAATCGCTTATTTCCAGATCGGGGATAATCCCGGCAGAAAAGAACCCGGTACTGGCGAGATCCACTATGCCAATGTCTTTAAGGTGATCCAGCAGGGTGGATTTGACGGGATTCTCGGGATGGAACACGGGAATTCCCTCCCGGGAAAAGCCGGTGAAAGGGCCGTGATCGAGGCCTATCGGAAGGTAGACCCTTAAGCGTTTCGTCGAAAATTCAGGTTTCGTATGGGGATAAATGGTATTTTGTCCGGGAATTTGAACGCATAGTCGTTCAGATTCGATAGAACCCCAAATCTATCCTACTTATGGAATCTTTAGAACTATACCTCTGGGTACTGCTCGCCTATTGTACCCTCTTCCTCGCTGTGAAGTTTATTTTTCGATGGTTTTTAAAGGATTTTTCCTCCGAAATTACGAGTGGAAGAGTCCCTGGAGAAAAAAACAGCACCCCCTGACAAATTCATAACTATTTCGTAATCCATAGGATACGGTTTGCGCGTACATATATTATACATGTACTTGCACCCCATGGAATACTATGTTATCGTCTTGTTTTTTTACCTCCTGATGCTGGGGATAGGACAGAGTGCTTACCAGTTCCTGGATAAGGAATAATAGGTTGGCATGCCTGCTGATGAATTAGCCTGCACAAAGAATGCCCCGGCATGTGAACTTTAGTCCATACTGAGGCATTGTAATAAACACTAAACCATCTTTTTCCTGATCTTGGGGCGTTAATGGCCCTAAGACCCGCACATCAGGCAATCGTCATCGGCCTCCCCTGCCTTGGTTTGCGCAATCAGGGCTTTCATCTCCTCCGGGCTCATGGGCTCCACATTCACTTCCGGCTCGGCAGGGGTGGCTTCCACCCCGATATTCGTTGCCGGCTCT
>Ga0272441_10011689_pt1 | contig 12970 bp, 8 predicted proteins | sample SSMProp6N_FD_193582 | JGI IMG/M metagenome (GOLD analysis project Ga0272441, IMG submission 193582) | Marine sediment archaeal communities from Little Sippewissett salt marsh, Falmouth, MA, United States - SSM-Prop-6N | ecosystem: Environmental > Aquatic > Marine > Wetlands > Sediment ...
TGTGGATTTCATGGTGACCTTCAGCGAGGACGTGACCGGGGTGGACACATCGGCCCCGTTCAACGATTTTCTCCTGGCCACCACGGGCGTGTTGGGCGCGGCCGTTACGTTCGCAGTCAGCGAGGGCGGCACCGCCAGCGATGACGTCTGGAACGTGACGGTCGACACGGGCGACGGCGACGGCACGCTCCGGCTGGACGTGGCCGATGACGACTCGATCCAGAGCGCGAGCAGCCAGCCCCTTGGCGGTGCGGGCGCAGGAAATGGGGATTATGCCTTGGGCGAGTCGTATACAGTGGACAAGAGCGCGCCGGCCTGCGACGCCATCGCGCCTTCGACGCCCAGCCCCACGAACGGCGACACCGTGAGCTTTGCGGTGCACTTCGATGAGAGCGTCGCGTATTTCGACGACGCAACGGATGTCGTCGTTACGCCAACGGGTTCCGCGGCCAACACTGGCGTGCTGATCGCCTCGGCCAAGGCCGAGGAGTACACCGTGACCCTGACCGGCGTGACCGGCGACGGCGACCTCAGCCTCGCGGTGCGGGTCGGTTCGGACGTGGCGGACCCGGCGGGGAATCCGCTGGGTTCGAGCGTGATAAGCCCGCCCGTGACGGTCGATCATACCTCCCCGACGTGCGATACGATCACGCCCGTGACACCGAGTCCCACCAGCGCCGGCCTTGTCAGCTTCACGGTGCACTTCGACGATGACGTGCAGTACTTCGACGACCCAAGCGATCTCCTTATTGCGGCAACGGGCACCGTGGCCAACACCGGCGTGCTGATCACGGCCGCCAAGGCCGAGGAGTACACTGTGGCCCTCACCGGGGTGACCGGCGACGGCGACCTGAGCTTGGCGGTGCGGACCGACTCGGACATCGCAGACCTGGCGGGCAACCCGCTCGGTTCGAGCGCGACAAGCCCGCCCGTTGTGATCGACCACACGCCGCCCACGGCCATGATCTCGCGGACCGGATCGTCTCCAACCGCGCGGGACGCGGTGGTCTTCCTGGTTAACTTCGGCGAAACCGTGGCCCCGACCTTTACCCAAGACGACGTGACGCTGGCCCCGGGATCACTCGCCGGGAGTGTGGCCGTACTCAGCCTGGATCCGGCGTACATTGTGACCGTAACCCTCGCAGACCCGGATGTGGACGGCACGGTCGGCATTGAAGTGGGCACCGCCGTGACAGACCCGGCGGGGAATCCCTATGCCGGCGGCACCTCACCCCTCTACATCATCCACAACTGGTCCGGCTTCACCACGCAACCACGAGGCACGAAGCTGTACACCGGCGATACCTACACCTTGAGCGTGAACGCCGACTATGGGGGCGTCACGCCCGCGTTCCAGTGGTGGTGGGACGACGAGATGGGAGGCGGCGCCAAGACCGTGTACCCCGTGGGCGAGAACCTGCCCGCCTACACCCTCTCACCGGCGACCTCCGCGGCCCGAGGCGGCTACTGGTGCAACGTGACCTATGACGATTCGGTGTATTCTTCAAACACCGCGGTCCTGGAAATCGAGGACCACGTCGCAATCACACAACCGCCAGCCGGGGCCGACAAACTCGTGGGCCAAGCCCATACGTTCAGCGTCGTGGCTACGGGCGGCTACGAGCCGCTCGAATACCTGTGGGAAAAGGACGGGGTGTCCTTGCCGGGCCGGACCGGGGATTCGTTCTCGCTCGACCCGCTCGACGTGTCCGATTCAGGGTCATATACCGTGCAGGTCAGCGACGCCAACTCCGATGTGCTCGAGTCCGCGCCCGCCGAACTGAGGGTGACGCAGGGACTGCCCGTGGCCGCGGGTTTCTTGGGCTTGGGCCTGTTGTTCGCCGCCTGCGTCGCGACCGGCGTGGCCGCCACACGCAGGAGCCGGTAGCGGACTCAGACGGGCCTGTTTCGCACGACACGCATGGTGCGTACGCGACAGCCCTAAAGGCGCTGCTGCGAACCAACCACGTCCGCGCGCCCGCGTGCACGCTTGGCACGCCGCCACAGCGCGTCGACAAGAAGCATCAGAATGTGGGCGTCCGCGTCGGTATAGGCGTCCGTTTTGTCTGCCACGGTAACCACGGCAATAACCTTGCCCTCGTCAAGGAGGGGAACCGACAGGAAGCGCTTCAACGAGCCGTGATCCGCCGGGGCTACGCCTGCGTCAGCGCAGGACGCCGCGTAGTCGTTGACGATGACGGGCGCGCCTTGGCGGACGGCCTCGGCGTGAATGCCCGCTTGGGTGATGAAGGATTTGGCGGGCTCTTTTGGCGCACCGTCCTTCTCCGCCGTTTGCGCCGTCGAGACATACGACGCACACATTCCATCATCCGCTTCAGTCACCACGTCGATGAAGCCGAACGCGCTTGCCGTCAGCTTGACTCCCTCCTTCAGCACGAAGTCCGTCAGTCGGGCCACCGGCATATCCGTCATCTGGTCGATCTGCACGAGCGTATCGAGGGCGGACTGGTGGCGCATTAGATCCAGTTCGACCTTCTTGCGCTGGGTAATGTTCCGGCGCAGTTTGATGACGCCCGTGATATGGCCGTCGCGGTCACGAACCGGCGTCATTTCGTCGCAGAACCACTGGGTTTCTCCGTGCCAGGTGGCGCGGTTCTCCCGGGTGACCCGCTCGCCGCTCAGCCGCACTTCATCGATCTGGTCCGTGATGCGGCGCGCCTCATCCGCCGGGAAGAAGTCGAAGGGCGTCTTGCCGATGAGGTCGCGGGGCTCGAGGCCGAAGCGGGCCGGACCGTGGTAGGAGAGGTAGCGCCCGTCGAGGGTCTGGGTTACGAGGAGGTCGCCGCTGGTGTCGAGGAGCATCTGGAGGCGCTGTTCGGCCTCGCGCACGCTATCCTGGGCCTGCTTCTGTTCGGTGATGTCTCGGACGATTGAGAAGGTCTGGTCCTCGTCGGGTAAGGGGTAGGAATTCCACAGTAACCAGCGGTACGTGCCGTCTTTGCATCGGTAGCGATTTTCGAAACGCACACCGGATTTCACGCCTTTGAGGCGCTCTTCCGCAGCAATCGTCTTCGCACGGTCTGCAGGAAGAACGAGGTCAAACCACGGCATGCTCAGCAGTTCTTCTTCTGTCCATCCAAGCGCTTCAGGCCATGCCGGGTTGATCTGCCTGAAGTTCCCGTCTGAATCGACCACACACACCATGTCGAGTGAGCGCTTGAAGAGTCGATCTCGCTGTTGCCGCAGGTGTTTCAGTTCGGTGATGTCCAGGTGGGACCCGGTGATGCCCAGCGGCTTGCCCTGCTTGTCGCGCGTCACCACTTTGGCGCGGGCGCGCACCCACTTCCATTGACCGGACTGGGCGCGCATGCGGTATTCGATCTCGATGGCGGGCGTGCGGCCCGCGAGATGATCGTGCAACGCGGCCATCACGGCATCCTTGTCCTGGGGGTGCAGCAGTTGCACCCAGGCGTTCACATGGGCCTCGATCTTGTCCCGGCTGTAGCCGAGCATTTGGACCCAGCGGTCATTAAACACGGCTTGACCGGTCTGAACGTTCCATTCCCACAACCCAAGGTCCGCATCTTTGGTTATCAGTTCCAACTGCTCGCGTGTCACGCGCAGGGCCGTCTCCACCCGCTTCACGTCCGGCAACCGCACGGCGATCTCGACCACGCCGATGATGTCGCCTCTGGCATCCTTGACGGCATTGGCCGCGATGCGCCAAGTCGCCTCATCGGATCCGACGACGTCGCCCTCCTGGGGCTCGCCCTGCTCGAGGGCCTTGACGAGAGGACACGACGTGCACTGGGACGTGTCGTGGCCCCAGACCTCGTGACAGCGCCGGTCAATGAGTTGGCCGGGCGCGCGGCCTACGGATTCCCCTGCCGCTCGGCTCGCCCACCGGATCCTGAGATCAAGATCGTAGTAGACGACGCGTTTGGCAAGACTGTCGAGAACAGCGGCCCTCTCGCGTGCCGAGAGGTCCGATGAACCCGGCGCGCCTCTGTGGAACATGACGCCACCTCCTCACGCTGGGCGCACCGAGGCAGGATCCGGGGCGGAATTCACAGGGATCTCGGTGGCGGCCTTCGGCTTGACGGCTCGCCGCTCCCGGGGCAATCCACACCCTTGTGCGCCACTCGCCATCGGCTTCCTCGTGCAGCTTCGAGGAATCCCCCTTCCTCACAGCCCAAGCAAAGTGCTTTGTGTATTGTACTTGAAATGGGGAGAAAGGTCAATAGCCCGTTTTCTGCGTGTTGTGCGGAATAGCCGAGCCCGTTGAGGACAGCGTGGTGCGGCTTTGCGCTTTCAGCCAAGGCTTGCTAGAATGGTGTCGCCCTGAGCGCTGGTCCGTTGCGAACGTTAACCGAACGAGATGAATCGGGCATGCTTTACTACTACTTATATATGGGGCTGCTTATAGCCGCGCTCGTGCTTTGGGCGGTGATTGCGTTTCGGGAGGACGGCGAGAACGGCGGCCCGCCCGACGACGACTCGTGGTAGCGGCCCAGGGGGCTTGTGTCGCGACTCAATCAGGGCCGGCAGCGGGTTTCTCGCCGGATTCGCCAATGCCCAGGGAACGGAGAAACGCGTCGATGTCGATCTCGGTTTCGCGTTCGCCTTGTTCAGGATGGAAGCGCAGGGGGGCGCGGATGAAGGCGCGCTGGCATGAGGGGCACAGGTCGAGCTTGATGTTCTTGTAGACGGTCTCTTCGATCTCGCGGGGGTCCTTGTGCTTGAGCCGCTCGATAAGCTCGATCATTTCGGCCCGGTGATCCCGGACCAAATCCAGGAGGGTGACCTCGAGCACATCGTATGCGGCCCGGACGTCAATGTTCACGGTGTACCGGAGGGCAGTGTGGGGAAGCTCGGCCCCACACCCATCGCAGCGATAGCGAATCATCCTTTGCGCCCCTGCATCGTTTTGTTGCGACGAGTATACCAAGAATCGCGGCCAGGGGGCGAGGCGGGCGGATTACGCTTGCTGAAAGGTCCTTAGGAGCTCCTCTCTTGGCGCTATGGGGAATTTGAGCGTAAACAGGGCACCTCTGCCCGGGTGATCGGCCAAGGTAATGGAACTGTTGTGCCTGCGCATGACGTTTCTGACCACGGCAAGCCCGAGCCCGGTGCCCCTGTCGCCCTTGGTGGTGAAGAACGTGTCAAAGACCTTGGACCGGAGTTCAGGGGCAATCCCGGGCCCCGTATCCTGGATGGACAAGCACGCGTAGTCTTGCTCCGTCCAGGTTCTGATCGTGATCTGCCTGGCTTCCTCTTGGTCCTGCATGGCGTGGCATGCGTTCGTAATCAAGTTCAGCAAGGCCTGCCGAACCAACACCACCTCCCCAATACATGACGCGCTGTCAGGTTCGAGTTCCGTCGCAACGTCGATGCGTTGGCGACGCAAGAGGGGTTGGGCCACCTTCAGACAGGTTTGGACGACATTGCTGATGCAGAACGGGCCGCGGGACAGGGTGTCGGACCGCAGGAAGTTCATGGCGGCCCGCACCATCTCGTTGCAGTGGACGGCTTGGGAATTGATTGTCTGGAGCCGTTCGGACATATCCTCGCGGTTCGGATCGTTCATGAGCAACTCGATGTTGCTCCCGATCACGGTCAGGGGTGTCCCGAGGTCGTGCATCATGCCCGAAATCAACCGGCCCAGCGTCTCGAAGCGGTTTGCTTCGAGGGCCAGGAATTCCTGCGCGCGGCGTTCTTGTTCCTGTCGGCGTTTCTCAAGCCCGGCCCGGACGTATTCGAACATCTTGTCACTGTCGAAGGGCTTCTCAAGATAGGCGAAGGCGCCGTATTCAACGGCCTTCATCGCCGTGTCCAGTTGGGCGTAGCCGGTCAGGATGATCACCTGGATGTCCGGGTGTTTCTCTCGGATCTGGCGCAAGAGGTCCATGCCCGAGCGTTGCGGCATCCGGATATCTGTTATGACGAGATCAATGGTTTCGCCCTCAAGCACCGCCAACGCTTCGACCACGTTCGACGCGAGATGGACATCATATGCTTCCTTGAGCAGCATTCGGAGGGCCTGCCTGGGCCCATTTTCGTCGTCCACCACCAGGACCTGCGCCCGCCGCGTTCCGTCCTCACGCACCCGATGTTCTTGCCACAGCTTGCTCGTCACCGGCATCTCTGAAAGTTCTGCGCTCATACCGCTCTCTTCCACCTCTTTCAGGCCAAGGGACTCTGCGTTTTCAGCTTCCCCATTGGATACTGGTCCCTGCGGTCTCGTCCGGCCCTCGGCAAGACCTCGAACCGTGACACAATCGCCCCTGTAAGGAAGCAACCCACATGCCAACCCTGGTCTGCGTGCATAACGATTTACGAAAAAACGCCTTACAGACTATGCTTAGGCGTTTCGGGCGCACGCTTTTGGACATAGGCCAAGTGCGTGGGCCTGGGCTGTACAAAAATGTGCACCGCGAGGCAAGCCAATGCCCGGCGGCCAAGGGTCGCGCGTCTGCTCTCCTGCGCGGTTGCAGATGGACGCGCAGTCTGGGCTTCGACGGCGGAGATCGGCAACGCTTGGGGTGTGAGAATCCCTAATCGCCGGGTAACATCGGTAGCGCCGGCATTCCTATCCGGACTCCCCCGCCAAGAGTCGCTGAATCTTCAATGGCCACGAAATCGGCTCAAGGTTGTCAAGGACTTGCGGAGTCCACTTCGTCCACAAAGTCCATTTTGGCGGGGGAATCTATCCGGCGATCTGGGAGAAACCCCGGACTTGCATAAGGCCAAGGCCTATGGTATAATCTGCGCGAAATGGAGGAGTTATGTTGCATTCGTGGGGAGAGGTTAGGGTGTAACTATTCATGCAAGAAGCGAGTATGAGGGGCTGTAATTCGGCCGTGGAAATTACTTGACAGGCGTGTAGTTTTGTGGTTAAATGAAGGCAGTACGAAGGGATAGCTAACCGGGTTATCGTTAGGGTTTAGCGGAGAAAGGAGACGACCGAGATGAGAAAAGCGTTGGTTTGCGCGTTAGCAGTCGCTTTCTTGAGTGGCTCTGCGTTCGCGGGAGGAAAAGTCTGGGACGACCTGTCCTGGTGGGGGCAGAGCGGGGCAACCCCCGGGGTCGTTGAGGATACCGGGGCGGCCGGCTGCATGAACATCGGCCCTCGAGTTGGATATTATTGGTGGTGGCCCAAGGAGCCTGCGTCCAATCAGAATGACGGGGAGCTTTGGGGCAACCGTGGCGTGGTTTACGGTATGTACGAAGAGCCGGCCCCGCCCGAGCCGCCGAAGGCGGCCGAACCGCCGAAGGTGGCACCGCCGAAGGTGAAGCGCGAGAAGCCGGTGTTGAATCACGTCCTGTTTGATTTCGACAAGTCCGTGTTGAAGGCGGAAGGCAAGGCCATTTCGGATGAAGTTGTGGCAATGCTGAAAGAGCACGCCAAAGACACGGTGGTTGTCCAAGGTCACACCTGCAATGTCGGCGAGGAAGACTACAACATGGGCTTGGGCCAGCGTCGCGCGGACGCGATCAAGAAGTACCTGGTCGACAACGGCATCGCCGAGAGCCGGGTCACGACCAAGAGCTTCGGCGAGACGGAACCGGCCGTCGCGAATGACACGCCGGCCAACCGCAAGCTCAACCGCCGGGGGGTGTTCGACATAACAGTTGTTGACTGAGTAACGCGCGAACCACGAACGCATTTTAGGTTAGAGAGTTCGCCCCGGTGCCGGGTAGCGCCGGGGCGAACCTTGTTTTTGGGCGGCCCGGGAACAGGCCTATGACGGAGATCGTCGCCGAGCTTCAGGTCCTTCTCGATCGGTACATCGAGTCAGCGGTTTTCGAGTTGGGCCTTTCGGAGAAGACCCTATCGGCGTATGGGGGCGACCTCTCGCGCTACCTCGCGTTCCTCGAAGAGAACGGCGTCGAATCCCCCGGGGAAGTCCTGCGCGAGGATATCCTCGACCACCTTATCGCGCTCCGAAACGAGGGACTGGCGGCGCGTTCGACGGCGCGTCATCTCTGCGCCATACGCAGCTTCCACCGGTTTCTTTGCGAGGAGCGCATCACGGAGTGCGACCCCGGGGCCGACATCGACTCGCCGCGCCTGATCCGATCCCTTCCGCACAACCTGTCCTACGACGCGATTGAGCGCCTCATCGCCGCGCCGGACCCCGCTACCCCGGAAGGCATTCGCGACGCCGCCATACTCGAGTTGTTCTACTCGTGCGGCCTGCGCATCTCTGAGCTGGCCAAGCTGCCGCTGCGCGACGTCTCGCTCGAGGAGTCTTCGGTGCGTGTTCGCGGCAAGGGCACCAAGGTCCGGCTGGTGCCGCTGGGTGCGCGAGCCATTGCCAAGATCCAGGCGTGGCTTGAGGTCCGAGGCGCCGGCAAAGTGCGCGAAGACGCGCTGTTCCTCTCCCCACGCGGCAGACATCTGGGCCGCACAACGGTGTGGCGCATCGTGAAGCGGTACGCGCGAGCGGCAAACATCCCCGAGAATGTTACGCCCCACATGTTGCGTCACTCGTTTGCCACCCACCTCCTGGACAACGGGGCCGACCTGCGGGCGGTTCAGGAGATGCTGGGGCATGCCGACATTTCAACGACGCAGATCTACACGCACGTCAGCGTCGAGCGGCTGAGTCGCGCGCACAAGGACCACCACCCGCGGGCATAACCTCCTCTGCCGGCCGTGACAACGCGCTTGACATGGAATGGCCTTCCCGCCGATCCTTTCTTGGCGATGACTTGGCGCCGGCCCTCGCGGCGTATGGACTGTGCTTCGACCTCTATGGCGTCCCTTAAAAGGAGTTTCCCATGAGCACGCGTTATTCCAAAGCAGAGCTGTTGGCGCTCGGGCCGCAACGCACCTTTTCGGGCCGCAGTCTGAAGGAGATCGTCTTCCCGCTTGGGGGGATTGGCGCGGGCTGGGTCGGTCTGACCGGACGCGGCGGCCTGCAAGATTGGGCGATCTTCAACCGGCCGAATTTCGGCAGCCGCCTGCCCTATACGTTCCCCATCATCTTTGCCAGAGAGCGCGGGAAGGCGCCGGTGTGCCGGGTGCTTGAAGGTCCGGTGCCGCCTCCTCACATCGGCGGCGGCGGCGGGGATCCGCATGCTGCCGGAGAAGGCTTCCCGCACATGGACGACTGTACGTTCCGAGGGGAGTACCCCTTTGCGTTCGTAGATTTCCAGAGCCGGCGACTGCCCGTGAAGGTTTCGCTCGAGGCGTACAACCCCTTCATCCCGAGCAGTGCGGATGACTCAGGCTTCCCGGCCGCTGTCCTTCGCTACACGTTGCGGAACAAGAGCAAGAAGCCGGTCGAAGCTACCGTTGCCTGGAGCGTATTCAATCCAATCGGCTCGATTGGCGAGGCCGAGCGCGACCGTGCACTCAGCCAGGTCGAGTTTGGGTTGGGCGGGAATGTTAATGCATACGTCGACGCCGGAGATGTAAGGGGACTCGTCTTCACGTCGAAGAAGTGGCCCAAGCGGCACCCGCGCTTCGGCGCTCTCGCGCTGGTCACGCCTGCGAGAAGGGTCACGGCAATGACGTGTTGGCCACGGGAAGGCTGGTTTGCGCCGCGCCACGAGTTCTGGGATACGTTCTCGACCACGGGCACGCTCCCCGACCATGAGTACGGCCCTTCCCCCGAGGGCCAGAGCGACGCGGGCGCGTTGGGGATCCGCGTTAGGCTCAAACCCGGCGAATCAAAGGCCCTTGTGTTCTACCTGACGTGGTATTTCCCCAACTTCGAGAAGTACTGGCACAACGCCCCGGCGTGCTGCACGCAATCGCCGGGCGCTTCGAAGACGAAGCTGGCCCCCAAACCGACTTGGCGAAACTACTACGCGGGGCAGTTCGAAGACGCGCTCGACGTTGCGCGGAAGCTGCATACCGCCGAGAAGAGACTTTGCGCACAGACCAGGGCCTTCCACGATGCGCTTTTCGCGACGACGCTGCCGCCGTACGTCCTCGACGCGGTGTCGAGCCAGATGGGCACGCTCAAGACGAGCACGTGCCTGCGCCTGACGGACGGGACGTTCTACGGGTTCGAGGGGTGCACGCCTGTGGCGGGGTGTTGCGAGGGCTCGTGCACGCACGTCTGGAATTACCAGCAGGCGCTCGCGTTTCTGTTTCCGAGTCTGGAACGGTCGATGCGCACCGCTGATTACAAACACAATATGCGCGAGGACGGCGGCATGTGTTTCCGGCTGCAATTGCCGCGGGGTACGGCGCCCAATGATTTTCATGCGTGCGCGGACGGCCAGATGGGGGGCATTGTCAAGACGTACCGCGACTGGAAGATCAGCGGCGATGATGCGTGGGTGAGACGGATCTGGCCCCAGGTCAAGCGCGCGCTCGAATACGCCTGGCTGGGTTGGGACCCGGACAAGGACGGCGTGATGGACGGGGTCCAGCACAACACCTACGACATCGAATTCCACGGTCCGAATCCGTTGACGGCCTGCCTGTATCTTGGCGCGCTCGTTGCCGGTGCGGAAATGGCCGATCACCTCGGGGACGCGGACAGCGCGCAGCAGTACCGCACCATCTACGACAAGGGCCGGACCTGGGTTGACGAGCACCTCTTCAATGGCGAGTTCTATATCCAACAACCGGATCCCCAGAAGGCGCTCACGTACCAGTTCGGCCAGGGCTGCCTGTCCGATCAGATGCTGGGCCAGTGGTTGACGCGTGTGGCCGGGTTGGGCTATGTGCTGGACAAGAAGCACGTCGGCAAGGCGCTGCGCTCTGTGTTCAAGTACAACTGGCGGCGCGATCTGTCCGAGCACGCCAATGCACAACGGGTGTATGCGCTCAACAAGGAGGCCGGGCTGCTCCTGTGCAGTTGGCCTCACGGCGGGCGTCCGGCCGTGCCATTCCCGTATTCCGACGAGGTATGGACGGGCATCGAGTACCACGTGGCCAGCCACCTGGTCATGGAAGGCATGGCGGCCGAAGGCCTGGCCCTTGTCAAAGCCGCAGGCGACCGTCACGACGGCATCAAGCGGAACCCCTGGGACGAGTTCGAGTGCGGGCATCATTATGCGCGGGCGATGTCTTCCTACGGCCTCTTGATCGCATTCAGCGGATTCACCTATGACAAGGGCGCGGGGTGCATCGGGTTCGCCCCGGCGGTTTTTGGCGAGCACTTCAACACGTTCTGGGCGCTCGATGGCGTATGGGGTACGTACACGCAACGGAAGAACACGGCGAGCCTTGCCGTGCTTTACGGCGCCATGGCGTTGAGCCGGATAGATCTGCCCGCTTTTGCCAAACCCGGGCCGGTTACGCTTGAAGTGGGCCGGCGACGGATCGGGGCCGATGCCGATGCGTTCGGTTCGATCACGCTCGCGCGTTCGCTGTGCCTCAAGGCAGGGCAAGAACTCAAGATCCGACAGTGAAAGCCACCTGACCGCTACGTGCGCGGCAGGCCTTTACCCGGGGGCCGCGGCTGGGTCGGGCTCGGGGTACCGCCGCCTCTGCGCGATCGCGGCGGCGCGGGCGGAAGGGCGGCGAGTTTCACGGCGAAGCGGTGGGCGCGGCACGCGGCTGCGGCAACGCACAGGATCCCGGCGTTCTCGAGCAGGTGGTTCATCTTGAGCGGACCCACCCCCATGCGAATAAGCCTGTCGAAATGGTGGAACGACGCGGCCCGCATCAGCACGAAGCATACGAGGAAAGCGATGCCAATGAGGGCGTACAGGTGGTCGCGCGCCGCGCCGCGGACCAACCAGTACATCCCGAGTAGTCCCGCGTAGCCCGCCATGCCGACCCCGAAGATGAAGTAGCGTTGATAGACGCGCCGCTGGTCGTACCAGCCCTGCTCGAGCGCCATTCTCTTGCCCACCTGGGTGAACCAGGACTGGAGGTCCAACTGTTTGTTGATGCCGAGGAGCAGCAGCAGAAGGCCCAAGGCAAGCCAGAAGTACGGACGCAGGCCCGAGTGCCGAAGCTGCGAGGACGCCTGCCGGGTCTTGGTGAATGCCCGAAAGCAAAGCACGCATGCCGCGAGGTACGCGGCCGTGGTCGCCCAACCCAAGAGCGTAGGATCGCCGATGCCCAAGCGCCATTCCCCGTTGACGACGGCGCCCGGAATGGTGCTCAGACACCCTGGCGGCAGACTCGTTTGCATCGCGCCTTCCCTATTGCTCTGTCGGGTTCGTGACCTGGCTGTGCTTGACGCGGGTCTCGTGGACCACGGTGCCGTCGATATTGACGATAGCGTAGGTGACCTGTGGATCGGGCGGCTTTGTGTCGAAGGTGAGCAACCCGAAGGACTGCGATTCGTTATAGGAGAAGAGGGCGCCCTTCATCTTCTTGTGGACGTGCTGGTTGGTGAGCCGCGAACTCTCGAACTCGTAGAAATCGTAGCCGTTGTCGCGCGGGATCTTCCAGACGTCGGAGCGGTGCCGGTCGGCCGACAGCAGAATCACGCCATCGATGCCGTGTGCTTCAATGAACGTGAAGATCGCCTCGCGCTCGCCGGGATATCCGTCCCAGGTGTCCAGGCTGCCCGGCTTGGTGCCGCGGGCCCAAGGCACACTGGACACGAGGACCTTGAACGTGGCAGATGAGTGATCGAGCGCGTCGAACAACCACGCCTTTTGGACGGGTCCGAGCATGCTGGGCTTCGAGCGTTTGGGGTCCATGCGGTAGTAGCGGCAATCGAGGCAAAAAAAGTCCACGTCGGCGATGGCGAAGTCGAACCAGCACCCGGGCTGGCCTTCGGCGCCACCGTAATACGGATTCACCCAATTCCGGGTGAAGCGGTGCCATACGTCGCGCTTCCATTTGGGTTGATCGATTTCCGGGCCGCCCCAGCAGTCATTCTCGCCGAAGTCATGGTCATCGTAGATGGCGTAGATGGGTGTGCAGGCGACAAATCGCCGGAACTCGGCGCGCGATTGCCGGCGGTAGTAGCAGTAGTCCTGCATGCTCGGACGGCGCGGATCGTCGATGTAAACGTTGTCGCCGAGCAAGATGAAGGCCAGGGGCTCATACGTCCGAATCGTGTCACACATCCGTTCGTGGGGA
>Ga0272441_10011690_pt1 | contig 12970 bp, 15 predicted proteins | sample SSMProp6N_FD_193582 | JGI IMG/M metagenome (GOLD analysis project Ga0272441, IMG submission 193582) | Marine sediment archaeal communities from Little Sippewissett salt marsh, Falmouth, MA, United States - SSM-Prop-6N | ecosystem: Environmental > Aquatic > Marine > Wetlands > Sediment ...
ACAAGTTGATAAAACTCCTAACCTAAAAAAAATTGTTAGTTTTTTCCAAAATATTTTTTTACATATGGTCTTGTAATATAGTATAAGAAGACTAGTCCTATTGGTATGGATAGAGCAAAGAGCATGCCACCTAGTGTCCATGCCCAGCTACGACCAAGTAATAGACCATATGGTAGAATAATAGCAGATATTGTGAATATAACAATGTAGTATATCCATAGCCAGATTGTGTTATCGAAGCCTACAAACTCGTAATAGAAATAAATAGCGAGTAGTGCCTGCAATATAATGATAGTTACTAGTATTGTTAAACCAAATGGTCGTTCAACTTTAATGTTTTTATTTTTTTCTTTTATGATTGCTTCTTTTTTTGGTTTGTTTTTTTGTTTTTGTTTAACGTTTTTTAAAAAGTTTATATAGTCTTTTTCAGAGTCTAAGATTATTGGTGTACCCTGATAACCGCAGTCTCTGCAGACGTTACGGGAGGTGTAACCTGTTAATACTCCATCGCTCATTCTACCTTGGTATATGCGTCTACTGCCACATCTTGGACAAGCAATAATCTCCATTTCTTTTTTTCTTCCCGATATTTTTTAAAAATATGGATAGATTTATAACACATTTATAGTTTTCTCATCCTATAAAATCGGGGAGATAAAAGATGAGGAAATTTATTAGTAATTGTAAAGCGCAACAGCCACCACCAGGTAATCCACCACCTGTTAATCCACCGGCTGGTATGCAACAACCATTTGGAAAGAAATCAAATAAAGGTTTACTAATAGCTATTATTGCGATAGTTATTGTAGTAGTTGTTGTAGTACTAGCAGTTGTTTTGCTCATGGGTGGAAGTGATAGCAGATTTGTCGGCGAATGGGAATCTATGGGTTTTACATACAACTTTAAAAGCGATGGAACATTAGAAGTAATGGGCATAGAAATGGCTACTTGGAGCGTAAGCGGCGATCAAATATGTTTTGAGTACAGCATTGGTGGTGAGTGGGCAGAACTTGTAGGAGAAGAAGCTCCTCAAGGCAAACAGTGTGAAGATTATGAGTTCTCCGACGGTGGAAATACTCTAACCATTGGTGGTATAGAGTTTACTAAAAAATAAAACATAAAAACTTTGGTTTAAATACCAAAAATCTATCTTTTTTTTCTTATTGTAACACATTTTTTCTATTAAAAAGATTTGCGAAACATTTATACCCATTATCGTCTTTATATATTCTGGGTCTGGAGGATAAAAATATAATTACAATTTCTAAACAGACTTAATCGGAATTCTAAGAATTCCAGGATGAAGGAGGTGTTATCCACTATTTCTCCTCTATCCAGACCCTAGTTTTTTAGAAACTGCCTCTCTCTTTGTAAACCCTGATAAAATTTTCAACAGTTCTATCATAAGTCCGTTCAACATCATCAGGGAAAAAACAAGCAGGGACCTCTCCACGATCACGATGATAACTTAGACATAAACAACACATACCTTTTTTGTCACACGGATAGGTACAGTTACAGTTTTTTTTATTTACTTCTATTTTACATTCGGGCAAAATTATCAAACCTCCATTTTTTATGAAACCATTTTTATGAACTTTTCTTCATCAATAATGTTAACACCTAGTTTTTTTGCTTTCTCATATTTAGAACCAGGTTTATCACCAACCACTACATAATCAATATCCTTACTAACAGAAGAGGTTACTATGCCTCCCTGTTTTTTAATAAGATCAGATGCCTCTGGCCGACTCATACTAAGGCTTCCTGTGAAAACAAATTTTTTACCAGTTAATGGCCCTTTTTGTTTCTTAATTTCTTTTGTTTTGACACCAATGTTCTTTAAACGCTTTATTAAACCAATGTTTTCTTCTGTTGCAAAAAATGTTCCAACTGCTTCAGCTGTTTTATCACCAAGCCCATCTATTTCTCTGAGTTCCTCAGGTGAAGCTTTTGCAAGTTCATCAATAGAGCTATAACTAGCTGCTAGTAATTGCGCAGCATATTTACCAACATGTCGTATGCCAAGACCATATATGAGACGAGATAGATCTTGTTGCTTACTTTTTTCAATTGAGTCAACTAGATTCTGAGCAGATTTATCTTTGAAACCCTCAAGACCCAATACATCCTCTTTCTTGAGCGAATAAAGATCAGCTATATTATCAACCATTTCTTTATCAATTAGTTTATCAATTGTTGAACCACCAAGATGATCAATATCCATTGCATCACGAGAAGCAAAATATTTTAAACGCCATTTCAGACGAGCAGGACACATCTTATTAGGACATCTAATAACAACTTCACCCTCTGGATGAACAAGCTCTGAACCACATACAGGGCATTTTTTTGGAATGTTTTTACGTTTCTCATCGCCTTTTCTTTTAGCTTTTATACTTTTAACAACCTGAGGTATAACATCCCCACTTCGCTCTACAAGTACTTTGTCACCAACACGCAAGTCTTTTCTCTTAATTTCATCAAAATTATGCAATGTTGCACGTGAAACAGTTACACCACCAACTTCAACTGGTTCAAGTATTGCCACTGGTGTAACAGCACCAGTTCTACCAACCTGGAAAGCTATATCAACTAGTTGAGTAGTTGATTGTTTAGCTGCAAATTTATATGATATCGCCCAGCGAGGATTCTTAGTAGTAGAACCCAGTGTTTTTTGTTTATCCAAAGAGTTTACCTTTATCACAGTTCCATCTATTTCATAGTCCAATTTTTCACGTTTTTTTTCAAGTTCCCCGCAATACTCAATTGCTTCTTCAATATCTACTACTTTTTTAACCAAGGTGTTTACACGAAAACCAGCTTTTTTCAAAGCCTGTATGGACTCCCAATGTGTTACAAATTCTTTATCTGAAAAAGATAACGAGTAAACAAAAATATCAAGTGGACGCTTTGCGACAATACGTGAATCAAGTTGACGCAGTGAACCAGCAGCGGCGTTACGTGGGTTAGCAAAAACTGTTTCACCTTTTTTTGATTGTTCTTTGTTGTATTTTTTAAAACCAGAAACAGACATATAGACTTCACCACGAGCTTCAATGTTTTTAAGCTCATCACCAGTGAGTCTTAATGGTATACTACGAATAGTTTTCAAGTTCTGAGTGATTTCATCTCCACGTATCCCATCACCACGTGTTGCACCCCTAACTAAAAGACCATCTTCGTATAGTAGAGCCACCCCAGCTCCATCTATTTTTGGTTCAACAACATATTCAACTGGTCCAACGTTTTTCTTAACTCTTTCATCAAAATCTCTTAGTTCATCATAGTTGTATGTGTTACCAAGTGAGAGCATTGGTACTTTATGTTCAACTGTTTCAAAACCATCAAGTGGTTGTTCACCAACACGCTGAGTAGGAGAATCTGGTGTAACCAAGTCAGGGTATTCTGATTCTAGTTTTTCTAAATCTTTTAGTAGTTGATCAAACTCATAGTCTGATATTACTGGGTTGTTTTCCACATAGTATTTGTAGTTATGATGATTGATTTCTTCCCGTAGTTTTTTTATTTTTTTCTCAGCTTGTTTTTTATTCATATTTTAGATTCCTAGGGTTTTTTCTATTTCTTTTAGTGAATACGTATTTAGAATATCTTTTTTTTCCAACCATCCACGTCTAGCAGTTGCAACTCCAAATTGCATGAATTGCATATGATCAATGTTATGTGCATCTGTTCCAATTATAAATTTAGCTTTTTTTTCTTTAGCTTGTTTAATATGCATATCTTTTAAATCTAGTCGATCTGGGAAAGCATTAATCTCCATATAGGTGTTTGTTTCAACTGCTTTGTCAAAGATTTGTTCCATATCTAAATCAAATGGTTCACGTCTACCAATTATCCGACATGTAGGATGTGCTAAGAAATTTGCGTACTTGTTTTCCATAGCCTTGGTTACTCTTTTTGTTATTTCTTTGCGGTTCATTTTAAAAGTGGTATGTATACCTATTCCCACTAGGTCAAACATTTTTAGAACACTATCCGGGTAATCTAATGATCCATCAGTTTTAATATCACACTCGGTTCCACAGAGTATTCTAAGATTTTTTAGTTTTTTATTGATTTTTTTGATTTCATTTATTTTCTTTTTAACACGATCAGGTGATAAACCATGGGCAACTTTTAATGACTGTGAGTGATCAGATATGCAGACATATTCATAGCCCAGTTTTTGAGCATGTTTTGCAATGTTTTCTATTGTTTCAAAACCATCACTCCAAACTGAGTGTACATGAAAATCACCTCTGATTTCACCAGGTTTTACTAGTTTTGGTAACGTTCTACTAGTTGCTGCTTCTATCTCCCCAGTATTTTCACGTAACTCAGGCTCTATATAATCCAAACCCAATTTTTTGTATACCTGCTTTTCGTCTTTACCAACCACATACTTTTCTGTTTCTTTATCAAAAAGCCCGTACTCATTTAGTTTGTAGCCTTTTTTAATGGCTAGACTACGCATTTTTACGTTATGTTCCTTAGAGCCTGTGAAATATTGTAGAGCAGCACCATAACTCTCAGATGGCACAACTCGTAGATCAACCTGTAAATCATCATTTAAAAGTACACTAGTTTTTGTACTACCCTGCATTAGTACACGTTGGACATCAGAGTATTTTACAAAATAATCCATAACTTCATCAGGGTTTTTAGAACAGGCAAGTATGTCTAGGTCACCGATGGTTTCCTTCATCCTCCTAAGGCTACCGGCTATGTTAATTTTTTCTATTTTTTTGTATTTCTTTAGATATTCAAGATAGTTGTTACCATCGGTGTATGCTAAGTTGAGTAATACTCTTCCACTAGTTTTTTCTTTTAGTTTTATACCACGTAGAATGTTACGCTCAGTTATCTCTCCAAAGCCTTCAAGGTCTCTTAGTTTGCCTTGTTCACAAGCCTTTTTTAGTTTTTCAACATTTGTTATGTTTAGATTATTGTAGAGTGCTGAGACTTTTTTAGGCCCGAGACCAGGTATTTCTAGTAGTTGCAGTAAACCTTCAGGTATTTCTTTTTTGAGTTTTTCAAGATATTTTAGTTCCCCGGTTTCAACTATTTCCTTTATTTTTTTAGCGAGAGCTTCACCAACACCAGATATTGATTGTAACCTGTTTTCTTTAGCGATGTCTTCTATGTTTTCATCTAATACCTCTATTGTCTGTGCTGCCATCCTATATGCTCTTGTTTTGAAAAAAATCTCACCTTTAATGTCTAACAAGTCAGCGATTTCATAGAGAATATCAGCTACAAGTTTATTCTTCATAGAGACTTACACCTGTGTTAGTCTTTTCCAAAATAAACAATGATTTCTATTTCATCTCCATCTTTTAAACCTAGTTTTTGTCTAAGGTAATCTGGTGATATTAATTCAAGAATGTTAGAGTAATGGGTACGAAGTGGTAAAACAATAGCACCTTTTAGTCCGCTGATTTTTGCTTTGAAACATTCTACGCTACCGAATGTACGGTTTTTTGTTTCAAATCCTTCTATAGTAATTGAGTTATGGTTTTTTAGTAAACGTAGTTTGTTTTTTTCAATGTATTCTATTTCAACATTTAGTGTACCTGGGTATGGTATGAATCCCAAGTTTTTTTCAAATTGTTGAACATATCCTTTTTGTTCGGTGTAATATCTTCCTTCACCAAGCCCGGATACGACTTTCCCTTTTAGGTGTATCCTATCAGTGAGCTCAAATATTTGTTGATACTGAGAATGTTCCTCTTGTAAGAATTCTGCGCCACTATTGGTGATTTGTATTAGTTGTTTTTTTATTCCTAGTTCACGTGTTATATATGCTTTTTTATCAAGTTCTAATAAATATCTGGAAGCAGTTTGTTGACTGGATTCAATTCTTTTAGCGAGGTCTAGAGATGAGATTTCGACCTTGTTTTTAATAGCGCCAAGAAGAGCAAGTTCCTTTAATGTTTGTAGAAGATATGGTTTCATAAATAAATTCTCCCCTTAATCTTTTTTTATCCTCTGATACTATTTGCTAGTTTCTCTCCTTCATCTGTGAGAACATAGTTGTTACCTTTTTTTTCTAGTATTCCACCATTGATGAAATCATCTGCTACACGAACTGCTATTCTATGGATGATACGATGTTTTTTTGCAATTCTTTCTATATTTTTTTCACCACTTGCAAGTTCATCGAAGATTGCTCTTCTGAATTTGTTTGATAGTATATATCCTTCATCCATGGTTAAATTACCAACAGGTTAATTTACAGGTATCACATAAAGTTTTTCAATTAATATGTTCAGAGAAATACCTCAGATACAAACAGCGGATGAAATGATCGATATAGCTGTTAAAAGAGCTAAAAAGGTTAAGATAACTGATAGAAATGCGTTTTATAGGAAAAAGAAGACTATTATTGCAAAAACAGAATCGTTTTCAACTAATATTATTATGAAACTTGAGAGGTATGTTAAAAAGTTTCCATCAATTGATAACCTCCCTGGTTTTTATCAGGAGATAATTGATATTAGGATTAAAAAAGATAAACTTAAAAAAGCACTTGGAGCGGTTGATTGGGCTAGAAAAACTTGTCAAATGATTTATTCTAAACAAGGTAGGTCACTTAAGAAATCTAGTAACCTTGATTTTCTAAAGCAGAAACAACAGGAGATTTATGGTAGGATCTCTAGTGTGGTTAAGCAGATAGATAAGGAATTAGTTGTTCTCTCTGAAGCTCAGCAAATTATGAGAAAGCTACCAGAGATACAGGATATTCCAACGGTTGTTATAGCTGGTTATCCAAATGTTGGTAAATCATCTCTTCTACGTTGTCTGTCAGCTGCGAAACCAAAGATAGCTGAGTACCCGTTTACAACTAAAGAAATACATGTGGGTCATATGAAAAAAACAGAGAAACACATTATGAAGACTTTTCAGATAATTGATACACCTGGTTTACTTGATAGACCATTTTCAGAGAGAAATGAGATTGAGAAACAAGCTGTTGCTGCTCTTACTCATCTAGCTGATGTTATTGTTTTCATAATTGATGCATCTGAGACATGTGGATATAGTTTGAAGGACCAAGAGCATTTACTTGAACAAATGCAAGAGATGTTTAGTAAATCTATTTTCGTTGTTGTTGAGAATAAAACAGATGTTAAGAAAACACGTTCGTCTAATCTAAAGATTTCTTGTGAAACAGGAGAAGGAATAGACTCTTTAAAAGAAAAAATATTAGATTTTGATTATTAACTGAAGGTCCATAACATTAGTACCAGTTGGGCCAGTTAAGAATATATCATCCAGTTTTTTAAAAAAATCATAAGAGTTATTTTCATCTAGAAAAATTTCTGGTTTTAGATTGTTATCAATAGCTCGATTAAGGCTAAAAGTATCAGCTATAGCACCTGCAGAGTCACTATCACCATCTATGCCATCTGTGGCAAAAGAAGCAAAAACAATGTTTTTACCAGCTAGTTTTTCAACGCTACTAAGAACCATCTCCTGGTTTCTACCACCCTTTCCATGTCCTCTGATGTTAACAGTGGTTTCTCCACCAGAGATAAAAACTATTTTTTTAGCATCACTGGTATAGTTTAAGGCTCTGTCAACTAAAAACTTGCTAACCTCTTTTGCTTCACCGTCTAGTGAGGTTGTGAGAATCATTGTCTGGTATCCTAGTTCTTTTGCTTTGTTTTCAGCAGCTTTACATGCTATCTTGTTGTTAGCTATTATGTAATTGTAAACATTTTTGAAAACTGGGTCATCGTTTTTTGCTGTCTCAGGTATATCACCTTTTATTCCATTTTGTATAGTTTCTTTAATGGATATTGGTGTTTTGTCCCATAGTTCGTATTTTTCAAAAATTTTTTTAGCACCATCGTAAGTCGTTGAATCAGGGTATGTAGGACCTGAGGCTATGAACTCTAATGGATCACCAACTATATCAGAAATTATTAGAGAGATTGTTGTACATTTTGCTGCTTTAGCAAGTTGTCCACCTTTTACAAACGAGAGGTGTTTACGTATTGTGTTTATCTCGTTGATATTTGCACCAGATCTTAGTAATAAATTAGTTGTAAGCTGAAGATCTTCTAAGCCAACTCGTGGTTTACAAAAAAGAGAAGATCCACCACCTGAGATTAATACGATTAAGAGGTCCTCCTCTTTACATTCTTTAACTAATTCGAGTATTTTTTCTGCACCAATCATGCTATTCTTATTTGGTATTGGATGACTACCATGAATAGTAGTAATAAAGTTATTTTTTATTTTGCTGTCTGCATCATTTGTTATAACAACGCCTTTTTTGATTTCTATTGAGTCAAGGATTGCATTAGCCATGCCGATGCTTGCTTTTCCAAAACCTACTAGGTAGATATTTTTAAAATTTGAAATATCAATTATATCGGCGTCTAAAAAAAACTGGTTATCCTTTATTTTTGTTTTAACCGCATTATATGGGTCTACCGTATTGGAAGCAGATGTTAGTATGTCAAGGGTTTCTTTTCTTATTTTTTTAAGTTCATCGGTTTGACCATTGTTTATTATTTGTTCACGGTTTTTAAACAACATTTTTTTTATTTTCCAAATTTAAGTTGTTTCATAAGGTTTTTCTGCATTTTACGACTACCTGAAAACCCTTTCATCATGCGTTTAGTCATATTATAGTACTTAAGTAGTTCTTTGACATCTTTGTTATCCACACCAGCTCCACGAGCGATACGTTTAATACGAGATGATCGGACAATGTTTGGATCATTCATTTCTTCATCAGTCATGGAGTCCATTATGATTTTGAATCTTTGCAGTTTATCCTCTGTTTCATCCATGTCAATGTTTTTCTTTTTCGCTGCACCTGGGAAGCCACCTGGTAGCATTTCAGCTACTTTACTAAGAGATCCCATACCCTTAAGCATGTTCATCTGATCATACATATCGTGAAGTGTAAACTTACCAGACATAATACGACGAGCAGTTTTCTCCGCATCCTTGCCTTTTAGGCTTTCCTCGGCTTTTTCTAGTAATGTTTTAATGTCACCCATTCCTAGTAGTCGAGAGATGAAACCTTTTGGATCAAATTTTTCAAAGTCACCACTGTGTTCACCGGTTCCAATGAAAACAATTGGAGCGCCTACTTCTGCTGCGGCACTAATAGCGCCACCACCCTTGGCAGTACCATCTAGTTTAGTGAGGACTATACCTGTTATATCAACAGCTTCGTTGAATGCTTTTGCCTGTGGACCTGCTTGCTGACCAGTCGCTGCATCAATGACAAGTAGTTTTTCATCGGGTTTAGTAGTTTTAAAAATATCTTTCATTTCTTCTATGAGATCATCTTCAAGTTTATGACGGCCTGATGTATCAACGATTATTACATCATTTGATTTTTTAAGTTTATCAAGACCTTCTTTTACAACTTTTACAGCGTTTTTTTCTTTTTTATCACCATAAAATGGGGCTTTAACTTTTTCAGCGATTTGTTTAAGTTGTTCATATGCTGCTGGGCGGTGTACATCACCTGCTATAAGCGCTGGTCTTAATCCTTTTTTCTTGAAATGTGTCGCTAGTTTACCACAAGTAGTTGTTTTACCCTGACCATACAATCCTACCATCATGATTATCTGTTTTTTAGATGATAGTTCTCTTGCATCACCAAGGATTTCTACTAGTTCATCGTAGACTATGCGTATAACATGTTCACGGTTGCTCATACCAGCGGGTGGTTTCTCAGAGAGTGCACGTTTCTCAATTTTTTTTGATAATTCTAGTACTAGTTTAACGTTGACATCTGCTTTGAGTAGTGCTCTTTGTATATCTTTTACTACTTCTTTTACAAGTTTTGAATCAACATGTACTGCATTAGCTATTTTTTTTAGAGTCCCCTTTAGGGAATCACCTAAATCATCTAATACCATTTAACCTGAACCTGGAAATATAAAAAGAGGCATTAAAATGTATCGCAAGGATTTTTCATTCTTCTTTGGTTAGTTCTTTATAATTTTTCAAGTTAACTATTATGTTGCCCCATTCATCTATTATTCTTTCAAGGGCCTCTCGGCTTTCATAGTAAAGATTTGATATATCCTCTATTGCTCTTGAGAATTCATGTATGGTTCTTGACATATCTGTCTCAGTTATTATACCGACGATTTCGTTGTTTAGTACAACTGGTAGTTTTTTGATTTTGTTTTCCCTCATGACATCTGCTGCTTTTTCTATGTGTGCCAGGGCGTGTACTGTTTTAATATCTGGTGACATTATATCTCTTACTACTGTACTCTTAGGGTCTCCATTTACTAGTATCATACTCTCAATGACATCTCGCTCGGTAAGTATTCCAACTGGTATATCGTTATCTACTATAACGAGGCTACCTACTCTGTTTTTTACAAAATGTTTACATGCATCCAATACAGATGTGTCGCTCGTAATTTTAAAAACGTTTTTAGTCATTATCTCCTGGACTAATATAGGTACCACCTCATAGGTTGCCATTTGCAACTTGTTTTTCTAAATATAATCTGTGTTAAAAACACTTTTGCTATGTTCAGGTTTTCCAAAAATTTTAAAACACTATTGTTGCTTACCAGCAACAGCTGAAAAGATGTTAAATCGTGAGGAAGCGTACGTATTAGTTAAGAAATATCTTAAAGATGAGGATAACATTAATTATTCTTTGGCAGCAGAAGCTATAATGAAAGAACTTGCTAGGAGACTTGAGCGAGATGAAAATTTATGGGGTCTAACTGGTTTACTTCATAATATTGATTATGAGTATACTGCTGGTGAACCTGAGAAACGAGGTGTTCTTAGCTCACAGTTATTAGAAGGGCTTCTACCTGATATGGGTGTTAATGCTATAAAATCTAATAATTATACACAGACAGATCATATACCAACTACATCAATTGATAAATCACTTATAGCTGTTGATGCCACGGTGGGTTTTATAATAGCTGTTGCTAAGTCAACTCCTTCTAAAAAAATAGTAGGTGTTGATTTTAAAACTCTAATTGAAAAATTTAATGATAAAAATTTTGCTGCTCGTTATAATAGGAATAGGATTGCTATGTGTACCCATGTGGGTATGGATTTAAAAGTTTTTTTAGCTATATGTCTTAAAACGCTTCATGATATGTCAGATGAAATAGGCTTATAAGACTTATTTTTATAGTAAAGATTTAATAACACAATAATTGTACAATAACCGAGTTTGTGATTACGTGTACGAAGAAAAAAGAGGGCAAGGGCCAGAAGATGAATATATACGATTAAAACTGCCTAATAAAAACAAGAATGAAATGTTTGCTATAGCTGAGAGATTAATGGGTGGATCTAGGATAAATGTTATCTGCGCTGATGGTAAATCTAGGATGGCTAGGATACCTGGTAGGATGAAGAGGAGACAGAGAGTTAGAGCAGGTGATCTAGTGATAATAAAACCATGGGATATACAAGATGAAAAAGCAGATATAGTTTTTAGATACAGACGTACACAAGCTACTATTCTTAGTAGAAGAAAACTGCTCCCAGAGGAAATAGATGTCTTCTGAACGTTTTTTAGATGAAAAAAAACTTAAAAAACTTGACAAACAGTTAAGAGATGTTATAAGTCGTATTGGTGTTGATCGTAGAACAGAGGAGGAGGTTTTTGACAAATCAACATTGCATAGTTTGGAGAAATTTATCTCTGATCGTGTTATAGATATAGTTGATTTCCCAATTTCAACGGGTAAAGAAGGAAATGTTTTCCGAGCGGTTACACCCGGTAAAAAACTTGTAGCTGTGAAAATTTATCGTATTTCAACAGCGACTTTTAAACATATTTCGAATTATATTTTGGGTGATCCACGTTTTAAATCCATTCATAATAGTAAAAGAGATATTATTTATGCATGGACTCAAAAAGAATATAAAAATCTTCAAAGACTGAAAACTGTGGGTGTTCGTGCGCCTAAACCAATTGCTTGGTTAAATAATGTACTAATTATGCAATATATTGGTGAAAAAAATAGACCAGCTCCGCTTCTTAAAAATGTAGTTTTAGAAAATCCTATGGAGATTTTTGAAGAGCTAATAGGTTTTATTTCACAGATTTATAAGAAAGCAGATATGGTCCATGGTGATATTAGTGCGTATAACGTACTTATGTATAGGGGAAAAATTTATTTAATTGATCTTGGTCAGGGTGTACTATTGGAGCATCCACAGTCTGATGAGTTCCTCCGTAGAGATATATATAATGTTGTAAATTATTTCAAAAAATATAAGATAAAAGCTGATGAAAAAAAAATTTATAAGGATATAACTAAAAAGCCTTGGTGATATTGTGAAATATTTGAAGATACCAATGGAACGAGTCGCAGTAATTATTGGTCATAAAGGTGAGACTAAAAGAGATTTGGAAACTAGGTGCGGTCTAAAAATTGATATTGATTCTAAAACTGGTGAGGTAACTGTTGATGATCATGAGAAAGAGGATCCTTTGATGGTTATTAAAATTGAGAATATTATTAAAGCGATTGGTAGAGGTTTTTCACCTCAGAATGCTGTTAGGCTTTTAGATGATGATGCTGATTTTTTTGTTTTTGATCTTTATGATTATGTTGGTAAGAAAGAAAACCATGTTAGAAGGTTGAAAAGTCGTATTATTGGTAAGGAGGGTAAAACTAAACGTGTCTTGGAGGAGCTGACTAATTCTAAGATCTCTGTTTATGGTCATACTGTTGGCATTATTTCCGATATTATGCGGATGAATATTTTGAAGAAATCTATTGATATGCTTATAACCGGTAGTACACATGCAACTGTTTATCGTTTTATTGAGGCTCAGATGAAAGAGTTGAGACGTGCTGAGCGATTTGATGTATGACGCGTAATCTTTTAAAACAATACTGTATTTGGTTGTGCTAATATCTCTGTGTTTTGCAGCCTTAGCTCAGTTGGTGGAGCACTCGGCTGTTAACCGAGCGGTCGCCGGTTCGAGTCCGGC
>Ga0272441_10011691_pt1 | contig 12968 bp, 10 predicted proteins | sample SSMProp6N_FD_193582 | JGI IMG/M metagenome (GOLD analysis project Ga0272441, IMG submission 193582) | Marine sediment archaeal communities from Little Sippewissett salt marsh, Falmouth, MA, United States - SSM-Prop-6N | ecosystem: Environmental > Aquatic > Marine > Wetlands > Sediment ...
AGCTGTACTTTTTGCTCCGGTGAAAACTTTTTCCGTTTGTTTGACATCGTCCATTTCCTTTCATTGAAATACATACTAACTCAATTTCAGGAAATGTCCAATTCCGTCTGAAGCAAAACACTTCTCGTTGCCAATACCCTGCCGATCGTCGGAGTGCTGTGTTTTGACTGGGACGCCTCTACTATCATCGTACTGTATTGGGCTGAAACTTTTGTTATCGGTTTTTACAATATCCCCAAGATACTCTTTCTTAAAGTCCCAAATCCGTTTTTTTTTCTGGTCATTAAACTCTTTGTCGTTATCCCCCTATTTACGATTATTTTTGGTCTCATTATAACAATAGAAGGTTTTTATGTATTGATTCTTTACAATATAGACTTCTGTCTTCCACAGGGCACCCCGCAGGAAAATCTGTATCACATTGACTTCCCCTTAAGTTTATATGTTTCCGTTGCATGCCTATTCATTAGCCATGGCATCTCTTTTATTTATAACTTTTTCTACAAGGGCGAGAGAACCCAAAGTACGCTTTTAAGGCAAGCCCAACAACCGTTCGAGCGTGTGGGGGCGATACTAATTACATTTTTTTTGGGAATCATTTTGAATACTGTGACAAGCTCTCCCGTTGGGGCTTTCGTGATTCTGGTGTTGCTCAAAATCTTCCTTGATGTTAAACTGCATCTGCGGGAACGAAAGAAAAATCAAGCAATACCAAATGATAACAAAAGCATCTAAATCACGTTTCAACCAAGACACCTTAAACGTGTCCTTGATTGCTTTGATTGTCGCTAATCTTTTACCGATAATTGGTACGTTGTTCTTCAATTGGGATGCCTTTTCGATAGTTCTGCTGTATTGGTCTGAAAATGTTGTTATCGGTTTCTATAATGTCCTGAAAATGGCCTTTGTGAAAGTAGAGCATCCCGTCGAACACCTGGGCAAGCTGTTTATGATTCCGTTTTTCATTATTCATTACGGCGGTTTTACGGCCGTTCACGGTATGTTCGTACTGTCATTTTTCAATCAAGACAAGGACGGATTTAGCCCCTTCCCCGCCGGTGATACATGGCCATGCTTTCTGGCCTTTGTGCAACTGCTGATCAATGTAATCCGGCAGGCAATTTCCATGCTGCCGCCAAATATGTTGATCGCGGTCGGGGCGTTGTTCGCCAGCCACGGAACTTCCTTCGGCTACAACTATTTCTATAAAGGCGAACGGAACCGGACGAACCTTGGAAAACTGATGGGCCAACCCTATGGCAGAATCGTCGTGATGCATATCGCGGTGCTGATCGGCGGATTTGTGACGATGGCAATCGGTTCGCCCGTGGGGGTTTTGCTGATTCTGGTGTTGATGAAAACGGGTGTAGACGTTAAACTGCACCTGCGTGAACGACGTAAAAATAAAGCATCTGTTAATGTAACGGAGATTTGACCATGTAGAACATGAAGAGCATGAAGAAATAATTATATAAAACTTCATGTACTTCATGAGCTACATGGTTTTAGATTATGAGCCAAATGACGAAACCTGAATTATTAGCTCCGGCGGGAACGCTGGAGAAGCTTAAGTGGGCCGTGGCGTACGGTGCGGATGCGGTGTATTTTGGCGCCGAATTTGGTTCACTGCGAAGCTTCGCTGGTAATTTCTCACTGAACGATGCACAGGAGGGATTGGATTATCTCCACCAACACGGCAAAAAGGGCTACGTCACGCTGAATATCTACCCGTTCAGCGATGAATATGACACATTAACAACACTGGCTCGACAACTCGACGAAATGAAGGCCGATGCGTTCATCGTCTCGGACATGGGCGTTCTGGCAGAGTTGAAAAAACTAAACCTCAAAGCCGCCCTGCACATCAGCACACAGGCCAATACCACCAGTTGGCAGACGGTGCTGGCATATAAAGAACTGGGCGCGAAGCGAGTGAATCTGGCACGGGAGCTTTCACTGGAACAAATTCAGGAAATTCAGACACGTGTCAGCGGGCAGATTGAAACGGAGGTGTTTGTTCACGGGGCCGTGTGCTTCAGCTATTCCGGCCGCTGCGCGATCAGCGACTATCTGACCGGGTTTCGAGCCAACCGCGGGGAATGCAAACACCCCTGTCGGTGGCAGTATTCCCTCGTGGAAGAAAAACGTCTCGGTGAAACTATGCCGGTGTTTGAGGACGAGCGGGGGCTTTATTTCTTTAACAGCAAGGAACTGGCACTGTTTGAATATTTGCCTCAGCTCGCGGCGGCGGGTGTGAACTCGTTCAAGATCGAGGGGCGAATGAAAACCGTGCATTACCTGGCGACGGTGGTGTCGTTTTATCGCCAGGTTATCGACGGCAACGTGTTCTCACAGAAAGAGGGATTGAAATTGCTCAGCCGGATTCCGAATCGCGGATATTCAACCGGATTTATCAAGGGAACCGTTAAGCCGGATGATTACTCCGTCGGCAAAAGCTTATCGGGAGCCGAATCGGTTTTTGTGGGCAATGTCATTGACTGCGACTGCGGCGTCTCGACCATCGAAGTCCGCAATAAAATCCACGCCGGCGATACACTGGAAATCCTCAAACCGAACGGCGGCTTATCCGAAATCACCCTGCCCGATCCGCTGACCGATTCCAAAGGCGAATATCTCGAGTTCGCCAACAACAGCCAGTATATCCTGCTGACCGAACCCCTGCCGGAATATACAATTCTGCGGAGAGTGAAGAAATAACCTAATCTTCTATAACGCTGTTAATTTCACTTCTACACTAAAAGCTCTTTTGTATTCTTAGTGAAAAAATAAGCTTTAATGTCACTGCATGTTTTAATAAGAATAAGCATAACCAGTATCCATGCAGAAGAGTTCATCAACATAGCAACATAGCAACCTAAAACTATACCAGCGTATGTAATAATAGAAACACCGTAAAGTCGGTTTCCTATTCCCTCGAAATCAATACTCCTGTCTTCTGGCCTGTAAAAATTACGATAAAAAAACAAAACACTCTGGCAGATAAACATCACCGATACAGGTACAAATAATTTTGTGGGGATCATTGATAAAATAAAACGAAATATAATAAAAAACTGAAAGATTCCTTTTTCCGTTTCACTGGCATTGGCAATTACAAGATGACTAATGTCAGGATTAAACAAAGCATGTATTAAGTATCCAACTATTATACTGTAAATAAAAAAACATATGATAAGAAGTGGAATTTGGAATAACTTAAAAAATATATTGTCAAACGCATACATATTTGTCTTCCCGATTGACATTTTTAAAATAAGAAAGAAACCGACAAACATGCTTTCTATCCAATATAAAAGCACTATCGCAAATGCATCCCAGTCCCAAAACAACACTCCTAAAACAGGCAATAAATTCGCGATTAAGATTGATATAAGAGGGACCTTGAATTGTTGTCTTTGTAAGTCAATAATTCGGTCGTATAATGACATAAAACCCCTTGCTAATCGGTTATAAATATTCCCACTAAACAGCATTCTCCCTTCAAATTAGGGGATCGTCACCTCGTAGGTTTTATAGCGGGTGTTTTCCAGATCGTCGGCAACGGAAAAAGCGATGACATGGACGCCCGGTTCCAAATCTTTGATCGGGATCGTGAATGATTCGGCCAGCGTATCATAGACAAGGTCATCCGGCAGTGTCGTGGTCCATTTTTCATTGCTGTCCACTGTGTACTGCACCTTGCCCAGCACAGAAAATTCATCCTCGACAAGCAGTTTAGCGGTGATATCCTTTCCGGATACCTGTAGATCAGCATCGGTAATCTCCGGAGCGGTGTTGTCAATCACGAACACACTGCTGACGCGCGAGCCGGTCAATGCCGTATCGGGACTATTGCTTTTTCGGTCGCTGGCAATCACGCGCACTTCATAGCGGCCGTCCTCGACGGTCTGTCCATCCCATTGAAACCGCGGCTGGTCCAATTCGTCCTTGAGCGGAATCCAGGTTGTCCGGCCGGCTTTGCGAAACTGTAATGTAAATTCAAGGTCGTCTTTATTGTCATCTTTGGCCATAAAGCTGATATCAATCACAGAGGGTGTTTTCTTGTCCCGCGAGCGTTCGGCTTTGACCGCAAGAACGTTCGGAGCCAGGTTCGGAACGACATGCGCCGCGGTAACCTCCCGAATCTCAGGTGTCTTGCCGCCTTCGGAGTCGGCGGTCAGGGTCAGGCGGTATTGACAGAACCGCCCCACCGGGCAATCCAGTTCGGTGGCTTTGGTGATGGCCGCTTCATGGCTCCAGGGCGACAGCGTCGCGTCATTAGGATCCTCGACATTGCCGCTGCGGCAGGCCAACACCACGAGGCAGCCGTCCGGAATATCCGCCTCGATCTGGAGTTTGCCCCACTGTGCCGGCTGTCCGGCGTCGATCATGGACGATTCGTATGTTCCTTTGGAGGCAAACGTCTTTTCCAACCGCATCAGCCGCGCGGGATTCGAAAGCCCTATAAAGGTCGTTCCGTCCATTCGCGCGATAGAGGTAATCTGCGACGATGTCTTGTCCTCGAACACAATCCCCTTTTCCTCGGTTTCAGGATCGATGGAGTAAAGCTGTCCCTTGTTGCCGGTTCCGAGCCAGAGTGTACCGTCGGCCTCTGCCAGTGAATACAGCACGGCAATCTCACTGAAGATATCGGTCACAAATCCTTCGGGGGTGATTTTGTAAATGTGCCCGGCCACTTTCGGCGTCGGGGCCACCGGGGGTTTGGGAGCGGATTTGTCCTCCTCTTGTTTCTTTGCCTCGTCATTATTGGGGGTTTGGAGCGATTCTGCCGCGGAAGAAGGTTGATTGGGATCGCGGTTGTCGGGCCTGTCGGGTCGGCCGGGTTCATTCTTCAGGGAAATGCCGGAGGGGGCCTTGAGTTGTGCCATCGCCGCCTCGGCGCTGGAGGACGCCGCGTAGAGATTGCCGCTGTCATCGACCAGAAGCGCAGTGACCTCTTTCTGGTCAGAATCATAGAGGACCGTGGCGCGTTTCTGTTCGGGATCGATTTTGTAAACCAGGCCCCTCTCGTCGCTTCCGGCGTAGATCGTATTGTCATCAATCGCCAGCGAAAGAAGACTTTTATCCTGTGCGTCGTAAATCAGCTCAGGGCTTTGGCAGAACGGGTCCAGCCGGAACAAAAGCCCTTCCGGTCCGGTCCCCAGGTAGATATTGTTATTCTGATCCAGCGCTATCGCGAAAATGTACTTGACCCGCTTATCTTCAAAAACGACCTCGGCCTTCCCCTGGTTCAAACGAACCAGTTTTCCGCTTTCGCCGCTGACGCCCACCAGCAGCCGACCGGCCACGTCCTTGGCAATCGCAAACACATGTTCATTGAGAATCTCCGAATCGACACTGCCGTCCGGTTTTTCAACGTCGGCGGGATACACCTCTTCGCAGCGGCCCCGGGCATAACGAAAGACCTTCGCGTCCGGACCGGTGCCAAGGTATAAAACGCCGTCGTTATCGGCGTACATCGTATGGATGGACCAGACATCCTTGAGCAGTTCGCCGCAGTCCGCTTCGGTGCTTTTGGGGGCCAGCCGCAGTGTACCGGAAGAATCAACGATAACCTTTTCGACCTCGCCTTTCAGGAAATCGCTGCTGGTTCGATGGCGGGTTATAACCGATGTGACCGCCCAGCAGGCCGGGGCAAGTATAACCATTAAAAACAGTACGGAACCGATGTGTCGTTTCATTGAAAACACCCTTAAAAATGGATTCTTATTCTACCGTTAATGCGACTTTCACTTCCCCGTCCACGATCCTGTCAATTTCGATGCTGTTTTCAACCCAGTTTTGATAGGGCTCAAGCGGGAGGATCCGCTTGGCATCCTGCATCAGGAGCATCTTTGTCGGTGGCAGATCGGCCAGTTCATGCTGTCGCATCACCAGCCCGGTGGCGGGAACCTGCATCACGCAATACAGACGGTCGCGCCGATAATTGAATATTTCCTGCAGTGCGTCATGCAGTGTCGGCACATCGACGGCTCGAAAACGCTGCGGGGCCATTTTTGAGACAAACTGCTGGTACTCGCTCGGACCGAGAACCTGAAGGGGATATGTACCTTTGGGCAGGCCTTCGGGGATTGCCAGCGAGATATCCACCGCCGTTTCCTCCGACCGTCTGGATTTGAGTGTGACCGATATGGAAACCGTCTGGCCGGGTTTGGCTGTGGTTTGCGACAGGTCCGCCGCCCAGACACTGCTGAGTCGATCATCGGGCGAGATCTGAAGGTCGGCCTCCAGCGATTCGATAACGACCTCTTCGAAGGGATTATCCAGGAACAGTCCCACGGCCGTTCCCATTTCCATGGCCGCCGGCATCAGGCCCTGACCGGAGGAGATATTGTGAATCTGAATCGGTTCATACCCCTGAACGGCAATTTTACCCTGATAAGTAACGGTATGCTCAGGAGGTAAGCTTCCCTGCATCTGTCCGGCGCCATCCAGCACGACCATAAGAACTCTCGGCGTATAATTGCGTTCGACGGCAACAAAGCAGTCATACGTACGATCCTGAGGGTCGTTGTACCGCTTGACGTGAATTTTCAAGGGAATTGTTTTAGGTGTTTGGCCGATGGTCCCCCGTACCGAGGCGGCCTGGTCAAACAGCAGTGTCCCCTGGACCGGTCCGGCGGTGCCGAACTTAAATGAACTTTGGCGATGCGCAACAACCGTATGGATAAAACCCGCGGCCATCGGCAGATTGGTCGCCCCTTGCCCCATAAAACTATGCCCGAATCCATAAAGCTGATCCCCGTCAATTTCGGTCACGGTCCCGATTGCGGCCAGAGAAATATCCCCGCCGCACAGTACCACCGACAGGGTGCCGCCCTGTTCGAGCGGAATATCCGAGTCCGCTTCGGCGGCAATATCGCCCGCGGTGGAAAACGGAACAAACCCCATCTTCTGAAATGTTTGACGATTTTCTTCACAGACCTGATCGGGTAACGACATGGCCAGCGGCAGCGCCATCCGCGGCTGCGACTGGTGCCGTTGGATAACATCAAGGTTCTCCCGCCAAAACACATCCAGGTCGATGGGCCGGGAGTAATCATACCCCGCGGCCGCACTGCTGACTCGGTTGCCAGGGGTTTCCTCCCCGCCGGTTTCATGCATTTCTTCGATGGGACGAACCAGGTACAGGGCTTCCAGCGAGCCATCCCATCCGGCGGCCAAAGCCCCCGCCAGCCGGCCGTCGATAAAGACTGGCGAGCCGCTGCATCCATGCACCGCACTGGAATCTTTAAATCGCTCGTCCAGTCCCTTGACGAGAATCATAGCCCGTCCGGGACCGGCTTTTTTGACCACGCTGAGGATCTTTAAGTCAAACCGTTCGACTTCGGTTCCCGAATAGACCGTCAAACAGTAGGCCTCCATGTCCGTGTTGATTTCGTCCACGGAGATATACTTGCTTGAATCCAGCCCAAAACCGGGCGAATTCAACACGAACAGCATCAGCAGTGCCGATAGAATAGTTTTTTTCAGAAGCACCTCGCGTTGTTCCATCTCGTATCCTTATTTACCGGTCATTTCCACATTATCCCCTTGAGGACAGTCCATTCCTGCCTGCCAAGTCGTAACTTCCGGTTCCAAACTGACATAGCCGCACAGAAACGGGGATTTTTAATCGTCATCCGTAACTTCAGTTAAATTTTCAGTATCGCCAAACAATGATTGCATGTCAAAGATAATTTCCCTATAATGTTCCCTTTATCTTAATCGGCAAGGCCCGCGTCGTGCTGTAAAGCCGGGTTTTGCCCTGAAGCAAAAAACAGAAAAACAGGATTAAAACGAGAGGTTAATATGGATTCCGAACATCGCCATGAATTGAAAACAAACGAGTTGGCTGATGCCCTGACTCATCTGCCGGAACTGATTAAGAAAAACGCGAATATGATCATCGGGTTGGCCCTGATCGCTGTGGCGCTCATTACCTGGCCGATGTTCACGAAAATGAGCCAACAAAAGGCGCTGGCACAGGACAGTGAAATGACCCAGGCAATCCAGCTTCTGGATCAGGATGCGATCAACGTTCTGCGTGCCGACCCGGACGATACGCAGGCAAAGCTTGACGCCTTAAACTCCATGCTGACCAATGCAGATAATCTGCTGCAGAAAGCGTCTAAAATAGATAACACGAATCTTGCGGCCATGGCTGAAATCAAGGCGGCTCAGGCCATTCGGACAGAGCTTCATCTGCGTCAGGAGGTTGACGCTGACACCCTCGAAACCCAGATTCAAAAAGCCAAAGACGCATATAGTCAGGCATTCGAAAAAGCTCAGACCCCCACCCTCAAAGCACTGGCTCAACTCGGATTAGGGCTTTGTTCCGAAGAATTGGGGCAGACCGACCAGGCCGCGGAAATCTACAGGCAGATTGTCAGCAACGAAAGCTACAAGGCCACCGTTCCTGCGGTTCAGGCCCAACAGCGTCTGGACGGACTTGAGGATAATTCCGAAATCTTCAATTTTGCCGAAGTCCCGGTCGCAATCGAAGATCTGCCTGCCGAAATCACCGATCCTGCGACGGCAGTACCCCCGCAGGAAACAACAGAAGCACCCACAGAACTGACCACTGGAGAAACCCCGGCAATCGAAGAACCAACAAACGTCGCTGAAAACACAGAAGATGCCGAGGGGGAAACTCCGGCAGCAACCGAATAGTAATCTTCTATGGCTGACCAGAAAGAGAATTCTCTCTCTAACAATCTCAATGCCGAAGACGATTCTCTAACGGAATACGACATCATCGACCTGGACAATAACCTGACCGATGAGCAGGCCGAGGAACTGGCCGGACAGCACCTGCGGTTTCGCGTGGGAACAAACCTGAAATTTGCCCGGCTGGATAAGTATCTCTGCGGGCGGTTTAGCTGTTTCAGCCGCACCCGGCTTCAAAAACTCATTAAAGAACAGGGGGTCAATGTGAACGGGCGGCCCGCCAAGCCCAGCCACAAACTCCAGCCCGCCGACGAGGTTGACCTGATTCTTCCGGTGCGAGAAGTGCGGGAACTGGTACCCGAAGACATCCCGATTGATGTGCTCTATGAGGACGAGGATATTCTGGTGCTGAACAAACAGCCGGACCTGATCGTGCATCCCGCACGCGGTTACAAAAGCGGCACGTTGGTCAATGGCCTGGTCTATCATTTCCAGAATCTTTCCTCCTGTCCTGATGACATCCGCCCTGGCATCGTCCACCGTCTGGATCGAAACACGACCGGGTGCCTGGTGGTCGCCAAGAATGACACCGCTCACTGGAAATTGTCGCGTCAGTTCGCCGAACGAACAACAAAAAAAACGTATATCGCCCTCGTCCACGGTGTGCCGGAACTGGATGCCGACTGTATCAGCCAGCCGCTGGGAGTGCATCCGACCCACAGAGAAAAATACGCCATTCGCCATGACATCGGCAAGGAGGCCATCACCTTTTACGAGGTTCTGGAGCGATTTCGCGGTTACTCGCTGGTCAAGCTTGACATCAAAACCGGACGCACCCATCAGATTCGCATTCACATGGCCTATCTGAAAAATCCCATCGTCGCTGACGATATGTACGGCGGCAAGATCGTCTATCCGTGGCAGGTTGAAAACCGGGACGCCGCAGCCGAGGAGCCGCTGATGGGACGCTGCGCCCTGCACGCCTGGCGGTTGGAAATCACCCACCCGATGACAGGCGAACGGCTGAAATTTGAAGCCCCCCTGCCCGATGACATGCAAAACCTGCTGGATGCCCTCCGCAAATTCCGGAAAATGTAACGGCATTTTCCGTCGAAACAGGTAGAAATCATAGAAACAACCGGATTGCACGAGCATGAGGGGCCCCAACAGGCAAAACGCAAAGCATTTACCTGAAAGGACTTACGGTTATTTTGAAAAAATTTTTATTTTTTTTGTTGAATTGCTTGATATTCGATGTATAATGAAAACGTATTAATTATGCTCTTTTTCTTCTTATAGTAGTACCCTTCGGACGCTGAGGCGGATGAGTACATAAATTTGATATATATACAAAATTCGAATGCGTCTCAGCAAGGCCGGTATCATTGATGCCGGCCTTTTTTATTGCGCCAAGCTCGCTCAGGATGCGTGTTTTCTATGGGTGGTCACAACCGCGGCCAGCAGAATATGACGAAGGCGATCCGTGCTTAGTTTGTCGAGGTAATCGGGAGTGAAATCCATTTTTATCGGGCCGTCAAAGTGAAGCAGTCGTCGAATGACCTCTTGCTTGCTCATCGAGGTGATCCTGGAACACATCTTTTCAAAAGAAAAATCAGCGGACATATCTATTTGCCTTATCAGTTGCTCATACATTGGGTGTATCGGAAATAACCCAAAGGCCTTTAACTTCGTCTTTGGAAATTCGTAAATAATTTTTCAGTTTCAATTCCTATTCTTTATACGCTTGCAGCTTTTAGCGGGGTCGTTACTTTTTTTTTGAAAACACTGCCCAAACCTGCTACCCTTTTGCCATGAAAACGCAAGACCTCAATTATACGTTGCCGCCGGAACTGATTGCTCAGCATCCGTCCCAAAAACGTCCGCAGTCCCGCCTGCTGGTGCTGGACCGGACCGCGGGCACACTGGCGGACCGTCAGTTCAGCGATTTGGCGGAGTACCTTCGGACCGGCGACTGTCTCGTACTGAACAATACCAAGGTGCTGCCCGCGCGTTTCTATGCACAAAAACTGACCGGGGCGCACTTGGAAGGCCTGTTTCTTCAAGAAGAGCCGAACGGATTCTGGCAGGTGCTGCTGAAAAACGCCCGCAAAATCAAGTCCGGCGAGACAATCGAACTGCTGGACCGCGCGGGAAATACATGGGGACAGGTGACAGCAAAACCCAGCGAGGTCAAGGGCCAATGGCTCCTGCGGCCGGTCGAACCGGTCGATGCGTTTTCGACGCTGGATGAAATCGGGCTGGCCCCCCTGCCGCCCTATATTAAACGGAACCGGACCGATTCCGAAGCGGGCGAGGATTTGCAGCGGTACCAGACCGTGTATGCTACTGAACCCGGAGCGGTCGCGGCACCCACCGCCGGACTGCATTTTAACCAAGCGATGCTGAATCAGTTACAGGAATCCGGGATCAAGCTTGCGTATGTAACGCTGCATGTGGGGATTGGAACCTTTCGGCCGGTGCAGACCGAAACGCTGGACGCCCATCCGATGCATGAAGAACGCTGCGAGGTTGGCGCCGAAGCCGCCGACATCATCAACGGCACCGTCGATGCCGGCGGGCGAATTGTCGCCGTCGGGACGACTTCGGTGCGGACACTGGAAAGCATCGCCGCGGACCGCCACGTCCAACCCACACAGGGAAAAACCAAGCTGTTTATTCAGCCAGGATATGAGTTTAAGATCGTCGATGCGATGGTCACCAATTTCCACCTGCCCAAATCCACCCTGCTGGCCCTGGTCGGCGCCTTCGCCGGACTGGATTTTATCATGAACGCCTACCAACACGCCATCAATCAAAAATACCGCTTCTACTCCTACGGCGACGCCATGTTTATCTATTAACTGGGAACGCGGGCTGAGTTTACCCCGGACTCGATCCGGGGCCCGCAGTAAATAGAACCACGAATACACACGAATAAACGCGAATGTTTTCTGTAGGAGTTCAAGCTTTAGCTTGTAATGCGGCCGAAGCATCCTGCTTCGGACATTATTCCACCATCGCCCTGCAAGTTATGACGGACATGCCCCCCGCTACCAACCTGCCGGGCCTCCAACCCTGATCCGTGAAAATATATATTTTAGTGTTTATTGGTGTCAATTCGTGGTTCAAAAACATCGCCATTTCGCCATTTGAAACAAAAAACGCAGGGGGGTAAAAACAAAAATCCAAAAAAATAAATTTTTTTATCTCTTTGTCGCAAAAGTACTTATCAATTTTGACCCCTGTCGCCATTTCGCCATTTCGAACAAAAAACGCAGGTTCGTCCCTATATACGGAGGGGGCAATAAAAGCCCCCAGAGTGGCCGAAGCTTCCAGCTTCGGAGTTGTAACGCCGGCAGAATTCCGGACCGGCAGTTTTGACAACTGAATAAAATTGAATACCGGCCCATGAGATGGAGCGTTAGATGAAAGTCCATTTCATTCGTCATTATTCAATAATCATTTATAAGAGGGATTGCCCGTCCCTTCGTATCGGACGGGTCGGTCTTTGAAAAGTAAATAACGAACTAAAAAACCGCCGTGTTGGAATCGGGTGGCACGGTCAAGCTCTGCTTGGCCGTGGCGGTCACCCTGTGTTTTTGCATTCCAACACCACCCGCAGCACACTATTCTGAACACCTGTCTTTTTACCTTAGTGAACCTCTGTGTCCTCTGTGGCAAAAAAGAACCTTGCCAAAATGGATGTGCCGCGGTTATCGTACGAGGGCTGCAACGCCCTTCCCTCTGTTCAGTGTTCAAAGCCCATCACGATTGTAATGCCCGTTCTGCGCGGCTATGTAGGATTTCGACTGTAAAGCGGATTCACTCGCGGCATTTACAACCCTGAAGGGTTTCTGATCGATCAACTATAACCCAACCAGTAAAAGAAGACCACAACGGGGACCGCCAATGGCAACCGCCATTTAAGTAACCGAACATTGCAAAAATCATGTCATTCCGAATCCCGATAGGGGTGAGGAACCTATTCAAAAAGTTGCGGCGAAGCCGCTTCCACATATTTACTTTTTGCATTTTGATATTTGATATGATTTCCAAATGTTAAATACCCGGCGGGGATGGTAGTGTCGACTGGGGCCTGTCGCAAATGAGGCCTCCGGCCAAGCAAGACCGTAGGGTCGAATAAAAGGTGTAACCTGTCTGTCGAGGTAAGCTGTAGGGCAGATTTGTACAAACAGCAGAAATACTATATACAATGATTCCGTGATTTTCCGTGCATTCCGTGGTTAAAATTAACCGCAGCGTTTTGCGACTCAGGCAGGATGCCTGAGCTACCTTAC
>Ga0272441_10011692_pt1 | contig 12967 bp, 9 predicted proteins | sample SSMProp6N_FD_193582 | JGI IMG/M metagenome (GOLD analysis project Ga0272441, IMG submission 193582) | Marine sediment archaeal communities from Little Sippewissett salt marsh, Falmouth, MA, United States - SSM-Prop-6N | ecosystem: Environmental > Aquatic > Marine > Wetlands > Sediment ...
GCCCTCTGGATCCCATTTCACTTCTGCAGGCAGTCTCTTCACAGGAGCGGCCGACGAGCCACTGGATATCTTATGGAAGGATCAGAAAGGACGGATCAAGAGGCGCGATGCGTCTATCGTGATCGCGCCCGTCGGGCCGTTTAAATCCATCGCAGCTGTAGTCTTCGGCCTTGGCAAAGGTGATTTGGGGCTGCTGCTCATGAGATGCGTCAAGAGGGCTGTGTTTTCTTCCAGCGCGGTTGAGTTCTACGAGAATATTGCTCAGTTTTTGGGCGTTTCGATCATTCACCAGCAAAAACAGCTAGCTTTAAGGGAGCGCGTGAAAGAACTGACTTGTCTGTACGGAATAGCGAGGCTGGTGGATGATCCACAACTCTCGATCAGGGGAGTTCTTCGTTCCGCTGTAGAACTTCTTCCTCCAGCATGGCTGTATCCAGAAATCACATCAGCTCAGATTGTGATGGATGGAGAGACTTTTCAGTCAGCCGGCTTCTCGAAGGGATGCAGTCAACTGCGTTCAGATATTGTGCCTGAAGGAAGAGAGAGGGGCTTTGTCGAAGTGACCTACAACAGGGAGATGCCAGATCTGGATGAAGGTCCGTTTTTGCAAGAGGAGAGGCATCTGCTCGACGCGGTGGCCAAGGAGCTGCTCCTGATTGCGGATAAGTACAGGGCGGCATTCGAAAGAGAGCAGCTTCAGGAACAGCTCCGACATGCGGATCGACTGGCGACGATTGGCCAGCTCTCCGCCGGTGTTGCTCATGAGTTTAACGAACCATTGGGTGGTGTCCTTGGATTTGCGCAGCTCTGCGAGAAGGATCCCGATCTCCCTGATCAGGTTAAAAAAGACCTCGAGAAGATCGTAGCTGCCTCGCTGCATGCCCGCGAAATAGTCAAAAAGTTAATGCTTTTTGCTCGGCAGACGCCACCGGAAAAAACGTGGGTTCGGCTGAATATGCTCATAGAAGATGGGCTTTACTTCATTGAATCGAGGTGCAGGAAGTCAGGCATAGAGTTGGTGCGGGAGTTGGAAGAGGACTTGCCGGAGATCACTGCTGATCCGGGGCAGGTATATCAGGTTCTGATCAACCTTGCCGTCAATGGCATTCAGGCCATGCCCCAGGGAGGGCGTCTTGTTATCCGCACCGCCACTGCAGGAAAAGGGAATCTGCTGGTTGTCGAAGACAACGGTGGAGGAATGAGTGAGGAAGTACGGGAGAGAATCTTTACGCCGTTTTTTACTACGAAGGACGTTGGTGAAGGGACGGGACTAGGCCTTTCTGTCGTGGAAGGAATCGTCAATTCACACGGAGGGACTATCGCAGTCGAAAGTGCCCCAGGGAAAGGAACAAGATTCACAGTATACTGGCCCTTAACGGCTCCGGCGCTTGGTAGTAAATAGCTAGGTGAGCAGAATCGCTATGTCAGCTTCAAAGGCCTCGGTACTTATCGTAGATGATTCACTCGATACATTAGAGGTTCTGGAACGCAATCTGATTTCCGAGGGCTATCGGGTGCATCAGTCGACGAGCGTTTCTGCGGCCATCGATCTTCTGGAGGTTGAAGCAGTAGATCTCGTTATCACCGATCTCAAGATGCCAAAGATTAGTGGTATAGATCTTGTCCGTCATGTTCATGAAAACCTGCCCGAAACAGCGGTCATGATGGTCACAGGCTATGCGACTATCGAGAGTGCGGTAGAGGCAGTCAAAACAGGTGCTGAGGAGTACTTATAGAAGCCATTTACCGATGATGAACTCAAGGCGGCGGTAGACAGGGTTCTTGGTAAGCTCTGGGATCGACGTGCGGTCCAGGATGCGAGCTCAAGGGTGGGATCCCAGGTTTCCTACGGGATCATCGGAGACTCTCCGCCCATGCAGAAAGTTTTTCGAGCCATTGAAAAGACCTCGACCAGTTCCGCGACCGTACTGATTAGTGGCGAAAGCGGAGTGGGCAAAGAACTCGTAGCCAGAGCCATTCACTATGCAGGTCCCAGGGCTTCCGCACCATTTGTACCGGTCAACTGCGGTGCCATTCCAGAGCAGCTAGTAGAGAGCGAACTCTTTGGTCATGTCAGAGGAGCCTTTACGGGAGCCGAAAGATCGAGAGAGGGATTTTTTAAGAGTGCCGACACAGGGACGATTTTTCTAGACGAAATCAGTGAACTGAGTCCGTCAACTCAGGTTAAACTCCTCAGAGTCCTCCAAGAAGGGGAAGTGTTTAAGGTCGGAAGTAGCCAACCTCTTCAGGTCGATGTGCGAATCCTAGCGGCAACGAACAAGGATCTTAAGAACTTGGTGGAGAAGAACTTGTTTAGAGAAGATCTCTTCTTCCGAGTGAGTGTGATCAATATTGAAGTTCCTCCCTTACGAGAGAGAGGCGACGATATACTGTCGCTAGTGCAGCATTTTACCTTCAAACTAGCAGGGGCCTCAAATAAGACGGCACCACGGTTCTCGGACGAGTCACTGGCTGCGCTCAAGAACTACCACTGGCCGGGCAACGTGCGCGAGCTCGAGAACATCTTAAGTCACCTGTTGGTGATGAGCGAAGATAACAGTATCGAAGTTAGCGATCTTCCGTCCGTGATGCGATTTAGAGTGCAACCCGATGCCCGGAATGACCGCACCCTGGCTGAGGTTCAAACCGAATACATCCAGACTGTACTTACCTCCGTTGATGGTAATAAATCCAGAGCGGCAAAGATCCTCGGGATCGACCGAAAGACTTTAAGGGAGAAATTGAAGCACCCTGGATAATGTTGCCGAAGACAGCCATTAGACTGGGGAGATTCTCCTCACTGGCGAGAATCTCCCCAGTTGCTTCCTTGTTGCACCCCGGCGTTCTATTTCCCCTTCTTTCTCTGAAATTGATCAATTGACTGAACCTGACGAGTAGCGAGACCAGGACAGGAATCGGTCTGTCAGATTGGATGGTTCTCGCCCTAATACGCTATAGAATATAAGCTTATGGTTGCGTTGCGGGCAACGATTTCGGACGTGAACATCCCCTTTGTACCTCGATAATCCCTTGGTTTGGCTGGACTCGATTTGAAGAAGTTCGCTGACCTGCCTTGATTTGAAATAGCTGGCACATCAATTGCGAGACCTTCCTTCCAGGTGCGGCGTCAAAGCGAACTGAAAGGCGATGTTCCGGCGCAAAAAAAGCACCTATTTCGAGCGGCAGGAGAGTCCCAGGCGGCTCCGATGTACGGAGGTATTCATGGAGTGTATTGGCTGCAAACAGAACATTAAGGCGGGAATGGAAATAGTTGTGGACGAACTCTCACGGGAGAGGGTACATTGCCCATACTGTCTTCAAATCCTACCCGCTGAGGCAAGCGTGACTAGAGAGAACGAGCACAACGGCTCCGCTAAGCGAGTTGAAATGCGCGCTAAGGTCCGTGGGCAGTTCGTCGACCGTTTACTCGAAGCCTCACCTGATGGGAAGCCTCACTGCCCAGTATGTGAGCACGTCCTAAATGAGGTTGACGAGCGCCAGTTGAGAACCAATGAATACTTTCGATGTCACCTCTGTGGTCATGATCTTGCGACTGTTGCCTACCGGCAGGAGGTCTATCATGAACAGCGCTGGCTGCCTGTGGTCGTTGCTTTGGAAGAGCAACTGAAGGAGAAACACTGCGCTGACTGCTGCTATTTGGGAGCAATTGCCAAGGTGTGCCGGAAATCATACTCCTGTATGCCTACGACCAACAAGCATAGCGTGCAACTAGATAGAATGGTCCGCCATCGCTATCGGACTGTTCCCGACTGCGGCTTGGAGTTGTGCGCTGCGATTATGCAATACCGAAAGCTGGCTGGAGAGAGCTTGCTGCTTTTGTAACTGGACGCCAGTGTGGGGTGGAAAGGGAACGATTTCGCGCTCACCCACTGCGAAGGGAGCAATATTAGATGGCAACTGCGGCAAGTACCAGCAATATTTTGAACCTGGTCCAAAAGTACCAAGGCAAACGCGGCTCCATTATCTCCATTCTTGAAGACATTCAAGCTTCTTACAACTATCTGCCGAAGGATGCTCTTGAGACCGTGGCCCATGAAACTGGACACTCTCTTGTGGATCTTTACGCTCTCGCCACTTTCTACACTTCGTTCAGCTTAGAACCTCGCGGAGAACATCTTGTCTGTGTGTGTATGGGGACAGCCTGCCATGTTCGTGGGGCACCCAGAGTTCTCGACGGGTTTGAGAAGACACTGAGGATCAAATCTGGCCAGACAACGGATGATCGGAAATTTACATTAACGACAGTCAACTGCCTGGGGGCTTGTGCCTTGGGGCCCGTAGCGGTAATGGACGGCTGGTACTGGAGGAACGCGGAGGAGAAGTCAGTGCCCGCCATGGTTAAGAGTCATCTCAACGGAGGCACTTCTGATGGTGCAACGGATCCTGATGAGATCATTCATCTCCATGCCCTGTGTCCTCACTGCAATCGGAGCTTGGTAACTCCTGACCATGAACTAGACGGCTACCCAATGATCCACGTCACCGTATCATTTGGGCGAAAGCATGGATGGATGCGGTTGAGCAGTGTTTGGGGTGATCATCGGATCCAATCGGAATACGAGATACCGGAAGATACTCTGATCAACTTCTTTTGTCCGAAATGTCACGCGGAATTACGATCCCCCAGACTTTGCCCGAGATGTGATGCACCTACAATCCCCTTTCTCAACAAAAAGGGGGGCATCATCAAGATCTGTTCACGTCGTGGCTGCAACGAGCACATGTTCGATTTGAGTTAGTACAGATGTAAAGCTATACAAAGGATATGAAATGCCCAAGCTCTCTTCCGTAGCCGACCTAACAGGACTGCGTAAGCGAATCATCGCGGATCGAGTCAGAGATAGGCCGACCATAATCGTGTGTGCGGGAACGGCGTGCCAAGCCAGCGAGTCTGGGCGCATTGTCAGGCGTGTCAAGAGACACCTCTTAATGAACGACCTTATCGATCAGGTAGACCTGCGTGTAACGGGCTGTCACGGATTCTGCGAGGTAGGGCCGTTCATTCTCACCGAACCGCAGAACGCCTTTTACACGAGGCTTCACCACTACCATGTTCCACGTATTATCGATGCACTCCTGGCCGGGGAATACGTCGAAGAACTCCTTTACCAGGATCCCGACACCGGAAAGCGCTGTTTCGATTACAATGAAATCCCCTTCTTCAAGAAACAGCAGAGAACTCTGCTCAGCCAGAATCAGCAGATCGACCCCATTAGGCTATTCAACTGCATCTCCAAAGGAGGTTACCTGGCATTGGAGAAGGTACTGGCTGACCCCGAGCCAGGTTGGATTATCGAAGAAATCAAACACTCTCGGCTCAGAGGTCGAGGAGGAGCGGGCTTCCTGACCGGTAGGAAGTGGGAACTCGCTAGAAAACAAAATGGGGATGCAGGAAAGTTTGTGGTCTGTAACGCCGACGAGGGAGACCCTGGGGCCTATATGGATCGATCCATCCTCGAAGGCAATCCCCACAGTGTCATCGAAGGAATGATCATAGGTGGCATTGCCATCGGTGCCTCGGAAGGATTCGTTTTCGTCCGCCACGAGTATCCCCTAGCGATCAAAAACACTCTCATCGGGCTAAGGCTAGCTCGCGAATATGGCTTGCTGGGAGAGAATATCCTCGGAAGCGGGATCGATTTCGACATCAGTATCGTCAAGAGCGCTGGTGCCTTTGTCTGTGGCGAAGAGACCGCCCTGATCAAGACCATTGAGGGTTTCATAGGTGAACCCGAACAGCGTCCACCCTATCCCATAGAAAAAGGGATTTTTGGCAAACCTACCTGCATCAACAACGTTGAGACCTGGGCCAATGTACCCATCATCTTACGGGATGGTGCAAAAGAGTACAGAAAGACGGGAACAGGCGAGAGTACAGGCACCAAGGTCTTCTCGTTGGTCGGCAAGATTAGAAATACGGGTCTGGTCGAAGTACCAATGGGCACGAAAATCGAGGAGATTGTCTACGACATCGGTGGAGGACCGCAGGATGGCAGTAGGATAAAAGCGATTCAAATCGGTGGACCATCAGGTGGGTGTATTCCACACTGGCGTTTTGACCTCCCGATCGAATACGGCAGCCTCACCGAAGCAGGTGCGACCATGGGATCTGGCGGTATGATCGCCATGGACCAGAACACCTGCATGGTGGATGTCGCCAAATACTTCATGAAGTTCCTGCATGACGAATCTTGCGGCAAATGCTTCACATGTCGTAAGGGCACCCAGCGGATGTACGAGATTCTCGATGACATCACACGAGGCGAAGGAACTCTGGAGCAGCTCGATCTGCTCGAGGAACTGGCTCAGGTCGTCAAAGACACAACGATGTGTGGCCTCGGGCAATCAGCTCCTAATCCGGTGTTGAGTACCTTGCGATATTTCCTCGATGAATACCGCGCCCACATTGTCGACAAAAGGTGTGAAGCTTTTGTCTGCAAAGACCTGGTCGGTGCACCCTGCCAGGCCGCATGTCCGGTAGGAACCGAGGTCTGGCGATATGTGGCTCACATCGCAAATGGCGAGTACGAAAAAGCCTATCTGGCGATCCGCGAATCCAATCCATTCCCGTCCGTCTGTGCCCGGGTCTGCGATCATAAGTGCGAAGACAGATGCAGACTGGGAACTTCCGGGAAGAAACCACTGGCCATTCGGGCTCTAAAGCGATTCGTAACCGACAATATTGATCCGGCCGTCTACCATCCTCAGAGATCAGAAGAGCTGACAGGTAAAAAGGTAGCCGTTGTCGGAGCAGGGCCAGCCGGACTTACAGCGGCTCACCACTTGTCTCTCAAGGGTTGTCCAGTCACCGTATTCGATGCTCTGGCCGAGCCAGGTGGAATGCTGACAGTTGGGATTCCATCCTATCGATTGCCGCGTGACATTTTGGAGAAAGAGATTGCCTCTCTGACTGACGAAAACATCACTTTAAGAATGAATATGAAGCTTGGCAAGGATATCTCGATTGACCAGCTTTTTGATGACGGTTTTCAAGCGGTCTTTCTGGCGCTGGGTTCTCAGAAGAGCAGCCGACTGAATGCAGAGGGCGAGGATGCCGATGGCGTGTTTTCCTCAATGGACTTTCTAAAGGAGTTCAATGTTAGTGGCAAATCTTTGGCCAGAGGTCATGTTGGTGTAATCGGCGGAGGTAATTCGGCGATAGATGCAGCCAGGATTGCACTGCGCCAGGAGGATGTAGAGAAAGTAACCATCCTTTACAGACGGACTCAAGAGGAGATGCCCGCATTTGTGGACGAAATCGACGCAGCCGTTGAGGAGGGGATAGCTCTGGAAACACTACTTTCACCCGTAAAGGTACTTTCGAGTAACGGGACCGTAGTTGGGGTCGAGTTTATTCGTAACGCGCTTGGTGATCGAGATGACAGTGGTCGTCGCTCTCCAGTTCCTGTGCCGGGGACTGAACATACCGTACCGTTGGACACCCTCATTGTAGCGATCGGTGAGAAACCAGAGATTAGCAGTGTAGTAGACAAAGGTTCCAATGGGACTGAAGCCACGAGTTGGGGGACACTGAAAGTAGATCCAAATACACTTGCTACGAACCGTGCTGGATTGTTTGCGGGAGGCGACGTGGTCACTGGGCCCAACACGGTGGTGGATGCTATTGCAGCGGGTAAGAAAGCGGCAGTGATGATTGCTCGTTACCTGAGAGGCGAAGGGCTCCGGCAACCTGCCGAAGGATCCAAACCCTCCATTTACGTCAAACCTGTTTCTAATGATCAGCGAACGAGCTTGCGCAGTCGACCTGAGATACCGCAGATTGCAGTTTCAAAGCGAACGGCCAGTTTTTTGGAAGTAGAAAAGACGTTTAGTGAAGACGAAGCTCGGGCTGAGGCGGCAAACTGTCTCCGCTGTGATCTCGAGTTCACCAGACCCTTGTCGGAGGAGTATCCCCAGCGATCGTGCGGAGGACACAAATGATTACGCTGATCGTCAACGGAGTTCCAGTGAGTGTAGAACGAGGAACAACTCTGCTTGAAGCAGCCCAGTTCCTCGGGTTCCCAGTCCCAACCCTCTGCCACATGGAAGGGCTGACCCCGTACGGCGCTTGCAGGCTCTGTGTGGTCGAGATTGTGAAGCCGCAAGGACCGAGGCTGGTCACTTCCTGCACCTATCCGGTTGAAGAGGGTCTCAGGGTTCGGACCGCCACGGCTAGAGTCCTGGCAGCACGAAGGATGGTCATCGAGCTACTGCTGGCCTCCTGTCCTCAATCGAAGACAATACAGGATCTGGCATCATCGCACGGTGTTCAGCGACAGCGGTTCAAGCAGGAATACGAGGACTGTATCCTGTGTGGACGCTGTGTTCGGGTCTGCGAAGAGCAAATGAGGGCAAAAGCCATCGGTTTTCGTGGGCGCGGAGGGAATCGGGATCTAGGAACTCCTTTCGACGTGAACTCCGAAACCTGTCGCCAATGCGGGGCCTGTATCTATGTCTGCCCGGCCTGTGAACTGCGCTGCACTTACAATGAGCCCGACAAGGCAATATGCGGAGCCTGTGCCAACTTGAGCCCCCCTTGTGTAGAAAATGAGCAGTTTGCCGACCTGATGTGTTACATGGATCCCTGTGTTGCCTGCGAGATTAGGAAAGACTGAAACTTTGAGGAGTCAATACTATGCAACTCTCTAGAGTAAATACGTCGGCCGCCACGCTCACCAAGAACAGAACCGAGGGTTCGATTTCTCCGGTTTCCGGAATGTGTGTCACCTGCGTGGATGGCTGCATCGGTATGTGCGAGATCGGGAAGTCAGCCTTTCGCGGTCATGAAGTGATCTATCCCCAACCGTTTGGCGTGATCACTACTGCTTCTGAGAAGACTTATCCTGTTGACTATTCTCATTTCAGCATCATGGGTACAGCCGTGGGTGCTCAGGGGATCGAGCCTGACAGTGACCAGGCCATTTTCCCAAATGTCAATCTTGAGGTGGAATTTGGCCATGACCGGGGACTGAAGTTCCGCTACCCCTGGATCATTCCCGGGATTGGCTCCACCGATATAGCAAAAAACAATTGGGAGGGTTTGGCTATCGGATCCGCTATTGCGGGTACGGGCTTGACTATCGGTGAAAACGTAGTCGGCATGGACCCGGAATGTGTCATCACGGACGGTAAGATCATCGATACCGTTGATCTCAAACGGCGAGTCAAGCTTTACACTGACCATCAGCGCGATGGTTATGGAGCTATTATCGTGCAGGCCAATGTTGAGGACACCCGTTTGGGAGTTCAAGAGTATGCCATCAGTGAGCTTGGGGTCGAGTGTGTTGAACTCAAGTGGGGACAGGGAGCCAAGAATATCGGCGGTGAGGTCAAGATCAAGGACTTAAAGAAAGCTCAACTGCTTCACAGCCGGGGTTATGTGGTTCTGCCCAATCCTACCGATCCAACTGTGATCGAGGCCTTTGAGCGAGGGTCTTTCAAGGAGTTCGAGCGGCACTCCAGGGTTGGGATGGTCAGTGAGGAATCATTTGCGGAGCGAGTTGGACAACTACGGAAAGCCGGCGCCAAGTATATCTTTTTAAAGACCGGCGCCTATCGCCCGGCCGATTTGGCACGTGCCGTCAAGTACTGCTCAAAATACAAGCTGGACCTGTTGACTGTCGATGGAGCAGGTGGCGGTACTGGGATGAGCCCGTGGCGAATGATGAACGAGTGGGGTATTCCACCTGTGGAACTTCACGCTATGCTGCACGACTACTGTAAGGTAGTCGCAGACAAGGGTGAGCATCTCCCTTGCGTCTGCGTGGCGGGTGGCTTCACATTCGAAGACCAAATCTTCAAAGGACTCGCTATTGGTGCACCATTTGTAAGACTTGTTGGTATGGCTAGAAGTCCGATCGCCGCAGCTATGGTTGGCAAAACCATTGGTAGTACCATAGAAGCAGGGGAGGTCCCGGTCTATGTAGGGCGGTTTGGGAAGACCAAAGATGAAATCTTCGTGACCGCGGCAGAGCTACGTAAGGAGTTGGGTGAGGAGGAGTTCGAAAAGCTGCCTGCCGGTGCAATCGGCATCTATACCTACTATGAGCGTTTGGCACAGGGCTTACGCCAACTCATGGCGGGCAGCAGGAAGTTCTCACTCGAATACATCACTCGTGATGACATCACTGCGCTGACGCATGAAGCTGCGGAAAGGAGCGGTATCCAGTTCGTGATGGAGACCGATCGGGAGGAAGCCCAAAAGATTCTGGCTTACTGAGCACCCCCTTCGGTCAAGGGAAAGATGTTCTTTTCGACCAACCATCGCACCGATTACCAATACTCGACCAGGGCCTCGGTTCCCTCGAGAGTCCAGCGTAAATCAAGGCTGAGCGCCTTGGTTTTGCTTGGTCCCTCCATGCGGCAGCGTTTCATCTTGTCTTCCTTTCCGCCGGTTCCATCTTGCCCAGAATCGGCAGGGTCAGGTCACCTAATGGTGACGAGTTGAGATCATCGATAGCTGTGGAAACTTCCCTCCACGCTCTTTTGACTTCCGCTGCGGCTCCGTCCTTCTGGTACTCGACTATTGTTTTTTCTGAAATCTGAGCCTTTGTCATCGCTTTGTCGTACGTCACTTTTCCCACAATCTGCACATTTCTCTGTTGACCGAATATCTCGAGCTCGGAAGCAATCTCTCTATTCAGGTCCCATTTATTGATGAGCAGCATAGTCTTGATGCCAAAGTGCTTGGTCAGATCCGTTACCCGGGATAAGTCATGCAGACCACTCAGCGTGGGTTCGGTTACCACTAGCACCAGATCAGCACCTGTAATGGAAGCAATCACGGGGCAACCGATTCCCGGGGGGCCATCCACCAGAACAAGGTCAATGTCTTCCTCTACGGCAATCTTCCTGGCCTCTGATCTTACGACGTTGACCAATTTGCCCGAATTTTCCTGGGCAACACCAAGTTTGGCATGCACCATCGGTCCAAAACGAGTGCTGGAGACATACCACTCCCCATTTGTGACTGGCAGAAAAGACAAAGCTCCAGCAGAACAGAAGTGGCTGCAAACACCACAACCCTCGCAGCGGATGGGATCGACTCGGTAAGTCCACTTGACCATTTCATTGGCTGGCCCATCATTGGTGATGGCACCAAACCGGCACACGTCCATGCATGTGCCGCACGCCGTACATTTCGTTCTCCTGATGTGTGCTTTAGATCCTCCCGAGAAATTCTCTCGGTGAAGCGTGTATGGCTTCATAATGAGCGCTAAGTCGGGGGCATCCACATCGCAATCGACCAGGACAGTTCTCTTCGCAAGTGAGGCGAATGCACCTACTATTGAGGTCTTCCCCGTGCCCCCTTTTCCACTAATGACAACAAGCTCTCTCATCGCTTTGATCCTTGTTCGACGGAACCCTGAGTGAATTGTGTACTGACACGGCCCACCAGGTCAGTCGGGCCGTGCAGGTAAATCCGAGCCAGTAAACTCTCGAAAAGCGGACGATATTCTGGAAGGGATTCACAGATGAGATTCCCGCTCGAGTAAGCTTCGGCTATCTTTCTATCATCTGGGATCTCCGCCAGGATCTCAATTCTGTTTTCTTGACAGTAGACGAGTACGTTGTCAACGCCAACGCCTGCTCGATTAATGACCACACCGAAGGGCAACTTCAGTGCCTTCACCATTTCAACGGCAAGGGTCAGATCATTCAGGCCGAAAGGAGTTGGCTCAGTAACGAGAAGGACGTAATCAGACCCCCGAATACTCTCGATGACGGGACACGAGGTCCCTGGAGGGGCATCTATGATTTCCAGATCAGACTCCGGAACAGCAGACTTGACTGCGGTAATGAGAGGGGGGCTGAGAGGTTCGCCCACTTTAAGTATTCCGTGAACAAACCGAACCCCACCAGCGCGGCCAACTTGCAGTATTCCTGTTTCTCGCAGCTTCTCCGAAATCGCAGCAGTCGGACAGACAAGCCGGCAACCTCCACAAGCGTGGCACAATTCCGGATAGACAAGGACTTGTTTCGCGAAACAGGCAATGGCGTTGAATTGACAGATCTCTTCACACTTGTCACAGAAAATGCACTTGGCCAAGTCAACATAGGGAATTGTCTTGCCGATTGGCCGTTCCTCAGAAATCTCAGGTCTTAAGAAGAGGTGCCCATTGGGCTCTTCGACATCGCAGTCCACATAGGCTATGGTGCGACCGTTCTGGGCCACAACCCATGCCAGGCTGGTCGCCAAAGTTGTCTTCCCTGTGCCGCCCTTACCACTTGCTACAGCAATTCTCATACTCCACCTACCCGCAGTTTCTCCTGTGTCACTTCAGCCGACAGTGCTTCCTCTCTTCGCCAGCCTGTAGCAAAAAGAAGTGGGAAAACAATGTCGCTGGTGCAACACGGAACCCAAACGGCCAAAAAAAGGAACAGAAAGACGAGGCATAGCGCTAAAAAATCTATGTTACCTTGAAGGGACATCGTCATATGAAACAAAGAAGCCCATGTGCTGAGCAATACATGTCCGGCATGGGGAACCTTGGTTTTGGGCAAGAAGCGGGCAGCAACTATACCGGCCAGAGCCAAGGGATTCACCAACCACCACTTCTCGATAAAGCCCAGGTGTAGACCTCTGTACGGGAAATCGAGGATCCACTCTCCCAGATAAGGAATGAACGAATCACTCAACGTAGCTATACCCACTGAGCCGAGATAGCCTACGAGAAGGGTTTTAGCGAGTGTACTTCTGGCGTGAAGCCGGTACATTCCAGTCGTCGCCAAGGCGCTGAGCACTACGTGGATTGGATGAAGAGTCCAAAAGAGGGTAATTGAATACGATCGTGGCAAAGTTGTGCATAGACACAAGAGCAATATCCAGACTCCTGACACCGCGCCCACTGCTGTAAAGGGAGCATGAGCTTTGAGTTCTTCCCGAATCGTTCTCAGCATTTTCTTGAACCCGAACTGACAACAAGGTCTCGGTCTTAAGGGCTTC
>Ga0272441_10011693_pt1 | contig 12967 bp, 4 predicted proteins | sample SSMProp6N_FD_193582 | JGI IMG/M metagenome (GOLD analysis project Ga0272441, IMG submission 193582) | Marine sediment archaeal communities from Little Sippewissett salt marsh, Falmouth, MA, United States - SSM-Prop-6N | ecosystem: Environmental > Aquatic > Marine > Wetlands > Sediment ...
AGCCTATGAAGTATATAAACAATCAAAACATATAAAAAGGCACTAAAATAGAAAAGTAATAGACATTGCAAAAATTGAAAGTCTCCGCCTTGTAGACCATAAATTTTAAGCCATTCTAAAAAGCCTTCATTCAGATATACTCTTAAAGTTGGAGAAAAAAGTTGCCATAATTATAAAGAAAGAGAATAAATGCAGAAAATATTGTCGCTAGCAATAAATACAATAAAGACCTTAAAAGATACCTTTCGTTATCAGCATATGAAGGTAAACGCCAGAAATTTCTAGCAGCTGGTACCAAAATAAGAATATGTGGAAGTCTAAACAAAAGTAAAGCAACTATCAGAAATGTTGAAGCAAATACACTCCATATTATCTCCACATAATACTCCTTTGTTAAGACTTTTCAGACGCTTTGCGTTACTTAACCTACCCAGACTTTTCAGACGCTTTGCGTTACTTAAAGATTAACACTATGTTACAAAACAAATGCGGAAACTCTTTTTGATATCTATTTCCGCATTTATTACACAACATACTATATAGCAATAACTTGCGCAAAAGCGTCTGATTACCTGCCTGATTACCTGCTTTTCATCATTGGGTCCTAATATTACTGGGATTTCTCCATTGGCTAAAATTCATAGTTATATTGAACAATGTTATTGCAATCATGCCGACAATTATCTGCGGAGTATCAACTGATTGATAACACGTGAACGACTTTCCAATACTTGCACCTATTGAGAACCATCCTAACGCATAAATGATACCCGTTGCTACATAAGACATCATAAGAGACAGTAAAGTGCAAATTAAAATACCTTCTTTTTTTAAGTCGAATATGGTTAAACACAAAGTTATAGCAGCCGCATACCAAAAGAGGAGCGGAGGAAGATAATATAAAAAATCTTGGCCTACAATGTGTAAATGATTATTAAAAAGCAAAATACCAATTGTAAGGCCTGCTAAAATTGAAAAAATACTCTTTCTAAATGAGTAATTTGAAATACCTGTAGTTAATCCCATAACAACACCAACTATAAGAAACCCCGACGATTCGAAAATATATTTAAATTTAATTATAATAAAACTGCCTATCCACCCTACTATCAATCCCCACACTAAATAATGCCAAATGGTTGGTTGTTTAGATTCTTTCATATTACTTCCTCATTCAAACACATCATCAGGAATTCCGGTATTGAGTAGGGGTATTGGGGGGACGTGCCACATGGGGACACGCCCCCTACCTACCTAAGTGACACGTCCCCTATTAGCTACTTGCTTAAAACCTCTAAAGAATAATTTGTACTTTTTGCCTTGTCTCTGAAAACATTTCCTACGCTGACATCTTCCAGAGAGTAGTTGCCGGAACCGGCATCGCCGCCGGAAACGATTATTTCAGGACTTCCGAGAATGAAATTTTCGCTTTGAAGGGCTCCGTAAAATACGTCAAAATCGAACCGGGCGATTATAAATTTATCCGAATCCATAACTAAAATCAACGGGACGTCTTCTTCGTACCCATCCGGCACATCTCCCTGCCAATCGAGAAAGCAGAATCCTCCGTTAGGAACAGGAATGAGGGTAACGTCTTCACCATAGTCATAACGCAGTTTATCCGGCGAGATTATTATCCCGCCATACGATGCATTTGTGCTTAAAATATAAGAATTAATAGTGAAATCAGCGGTTATGGATTTACCGTCATCCATATTTAAGATTAAAGGATTGTCTGTTTCGTCGCCTAAAGGCACATCCCCCATCCAGCAGTTAAAGTGGTATCCTGTATCGGGTTCTGCCGTAAGGGTTACAGTCTCATTATGGCCATAGCAGGGCTTATCGGGAAAGACCGTTATATTGCCGTCTATTGTAGTAACATTCAGAGTATAATAGGCGGTAACAAAAGACATCTTTGTTTCTGTGGCGCTTCCGCCCGGTCCTGTCACAGTAAGTTTTACCGTATATGTGCCTGCAGAATTATAGGTATGGACAGGGTTCTGCAATATGCTCGTTGTTCCGTCCCCGAAGTCCCAGAGCCAGCCTGTAATTTTGCCTAGTGACGTGTCATTGAAATCTACCTTAAGCGGCGCTTCACCATTAGCCGGCGTAGCCGTAAAACCCGCTACCGGAGCATCATTTAAAATTGTCACCCTTGTAATATCACTTATCGGGCCGTTGCCGGCAATATCATAAACAGTTAGGGTTATATTGTAAACACCAGTGTCAGTATAAGCGTAGTCTGCGATTTTTCCTTCAGCTTGCGGCGAACCGTCGCCAAAATTCCACACATATGATGCAATTCCATAGTTGTCAGAAGATTGCGAACCGTCAAAAGTAATTATTTCATTTTTATAAGCAGTGTTTTTAGCGGTTATGACTGCCATGGGAACCTGGGTATCTAATTCTATGGTCCTTCTCGCCTCTTCGCTTTTATGCCCATTATTATCTTTTGCCGATACGGCTATATCGTTTAGCCCTTCATTCAATGCAAAATTCACAGACCATGTCTTTTCGTAATCTAACGGTACGACTTCGATTTCATTTATCCATATCGATGTTCCCGTAGATTTGGCTCCTGAAAGAACAATGGGTGATTTATTAGTAGCTTCCGGGGTTTCATTCAATGTGAGCCGGATTGACAACGGATAATTTGTAAACTCAATGTTGTCTAAATATATCTCACCATTCATATCTTCCCATTCAAAGACAAATGATAACTCCCTAACATGGGTTAAGTTTACACCCTGGTTCGAGAAATCTGTAAGTGGTATATCGACTCTCTGCCAGCCGGTAGTAACATATTTATAGTCTTCTATATTGACGAAAGCCCTATTTGTCCCGTCGTAAAGGTATATATTGGGTTTACTTCCGGGGTTAGAGCCTTTTATATAGAAAGACAGCCTATCTGCATCGGCCACGCTTATATCCGCCAGATAAACAATTAAGCCACAGTAGGTGCCGAAATATACGCCGCTATATGTTACCCCGTAGCAATATGTCCCGTCATATCCAGCTTCGGGGACATATCCGGTTGTTATAGATGCGCCGTGGTTAAAAGTCCAGTAATTAGAACCGAAAGCATTCGGATCTCGGCCGTCGTCAAAATTATCGACTACTATACGGTTATTTTCCGATAAGAGCTCAATATTTTCTATACAAACAATACCGCTTGCATCAAGGGCCTCCTCAAAAATGATAGAGAAGTTTTCCATATCTGACCAGTCGGTTATATTTTTGAACATAACGAGGGGAATTATTACCTGTTGAAATTTCGTGGAAGCCCCTCCCTCAAGATATAGGTCTATATTAACCTTGCTTTCCTTGCCATCACTGCTTTTAAAGCCAACCTTGAATTTATCGCCGCCGTAGTAACTCTTCACCCAGAAGCTCAAGGATTTATATGGCCTAATATCTACATGGTTAAGAAACGTATAGAAACCTGCGTAGGAATTTGGGCCGCTAAGATTATAGTCAAGCGCCATTGAATAGCCGGTATTGCCCAAAATCTCCGATGAAAGGGTTGCGTATCGTCTGTGGCAATAGCTTAATCCGCCGCTATCAAATACACCAGATGCCCCGCCGAGTTCATTAGGATCACTGCCGTCATTAAAATCATCTATTAGAAGTTCTGTCGACCACTTATCTTTTAAATCGTAATAAACCTGGCGTGGTTCCATTATGTCCGGCGAAGTGCCGTTATCCACAGTGCGCATAATACCCCACCACTCTTCATTAGAGAATCCGTCGGGATGGGCACCTATTATTTCATATCCGCCATAATTATGATCAGCGGGGGTAGCGCCCGGATTGTCATCTTTCCACCACTCGTCACAATATTCCATAATAGCTGCGCCTACGCAGAAATTCGAATTTGCTACAACCTCATCCCATAGGCTTACGGCGTAACTGGCTTGTGTATCTTCATATTCCACTGAATGCATATTATCCAAGGCGTCAATGCCGTATTCAGTTATCAAAAGCGGTTTTGTACTTCTAAATTGATAGTCGACAAATAAATCTCCAAAAGAATCTCCCCTATATACATTACATGCCCAAATATCAAGATAGTTCATAGCGGTATCGGTCGCTCGCACTGAGGCATCACCGATATATAGTAAGTCTTGGCCGGGAAATAGAACTGGGTGATATGTAGGCCCTTCTATCTCATAAGCAGTCCTTGCCATTTCATTAATTAATGTATATAGCCCTTTTGTGATACCCGTATACCAGTAATTATCCTCATTGCCGACCGCCCAGGCAAGAACAGCTGGATGATCTTTATAAGTCTGCACATAGTGGGCAAATTCATCGATTACTTGCATTCTATTTTCAGGAATGGAGTAATCCACCTTATTATTAAGCCACATACCCATTATAACATAGGTAGGATCGAGGCCATTATTGTAGCAAGCATCTAAAAAGGCAGTGCTTGTTACTTTACCCCAGGTTTTTACCGTATTGCATCCCATATATCTCAATGCTAGGAGGTCTCTGTCCCACATACTGTGATTATACGGAGTATCTGCAAACACATCCATGAAGGGTGAGCCATCGCACGGATCATAGGGGTAATATCCTATGGGTGTAGGTTGGTATCCCACGCCTTTAACCATAAATAATTTTCCACGGACTAAAAGATTCTGTCCCAATGTCCGCACGGGCCCTATGCTCGGGTCTTTAAATAATTTGTTTGTAAATTCGATATTGTCCAGATAAATAGTTCCGGACATTTCCTCCCACTCAAAAACTATCTCAAGTCTTTCAAGATTGGAAAAATCCAAACCCTGATTTGCAAAATCGATTAAAGGAATTTTCACATGATGCCAATCTGTGCGCAATGTAAGATAGTCTCTTATATCAACATATGCCCTGTTTATGCCATCGCTTAAATACACATTGAAATTTTCACCTCCGGACATGCCTTTAACATAGAAACCGAGCATGTTTAAATTAGAGACATTCATATCACCAAGAGTAAGTATCCAGCCGCAGGTGTTGTCCGGGGTTACGCCACTGTAAGTAAGTTCTAAGCTATATCCGTCTCCACCATAAGGTCCGATATAATCATACCCTGCCTGCAGGATAGTGCCATTGTCAAATGACCAATAAGGGCTTCCCGGTTCATTTGGAGGTATTGCTGCATCAAAATCATCAACAGGAATATGGCCTGCCGTAAAACTAACATTATCTAAATAGATAGTTCCTGAGCCACTATTAATAGCTCCTTCAAAAATGATAACGAAGCTATCCATTTCATTCCATGATACAATTTGATTGAAATTGCTTAACGGGACAGTTGCTTTCTGCCAAGATGTCGTTACGCCGCCAGGAAGATAACTTGCTATATCAAGCTTGCTTTCATTCCCATAATAGTCTTTTAAGTAAAAAGTGAATCTTTCCCCGCCGCTTGCACCTCTTATCCAAAATTCCAAGGCATTATACGCAGAAAGGTCTGCATTATTAAGTGCAGTCCAGTAGCCAGCGAAGCTATTACCATAAAGAATGTCATAATCTAACTGCATTGAGTAACCCCACCCCCCCAGCACCATGCTGGAGCTATCAATGTATTTCGACATACAGGCACTTCCATCTTCGGAGGTGAATACGCCCATATCGCCACCTAAAAGATTAGGCTTAGCCCCATCATTAAAGTCGTCGACCGGTAATATACTTGGAAGTACGTTTAGTTTAAAATGCGTTACATCGCTCCAGTTACCAGCATTGTCAACTGCGGCAGCATGGAAATAATATTCTCCTTCTACAAGCTCATAAACCTGCTGCATCATTTGCCCTTCTGATACATCATCAACTATAGTATGGGGTTCTTTGTCTAAGACAAAAGAATATCCTGCGATGCCGCTGGTATCATGAGCAATCCAGGTAATTACAATCTTTCCGGCATTGATAGTATGAGATTTTGGATATAAAATTGTCGGGGCCTCTGGTGGTGTAATATCTAAATCTACGTCATAAACCCATGACCAGCTATAGGATGAAGGGATGATGTTAGCGGCCTTATCGCTAACCGAAAGCAGGCTTACATTTATCTGTTGTCCATCCGCAAAGACCAACGAGGCTGGTTCTATTTTATACGGCATAAACGTTAGGGTCTGATTTGCAGAACTATAGTCTAATGTCGGACTCGAAATATCATATATTATATCTTCTACCTCTAACTTTATTGTCCTTTTATCAACACCCAGCCCGGGATCGTCACTAATCAGCAGAGTGATAACCGGACTTCCACTTATTGCTCCATTTGGAGGATAAGGCAAGCTAATTTGCGGAGGAGTGTCATCCTTTAATATCATATAGTGGTTAGCACCAGACCAGTTACCCGCGTTATCCTGTATTCTTATATGAAAATACCAAGTTCCATCTGTTAATCCATCATAGACTACGGAAGTAGCCGTTCCTTCGCTAGTCGTATCAGGCGTAGTATCTGCTACTTGGTCTATCGAGTAACTATAACCCGCATCAATTGGTTCATCAGGAGGCGCCGTCCAGTTAATCTCAAATGGCTGTGCTACCGGCCTTGTAATTACGAAGTTATCAATCCAATATGTGGCGCCTTGTGCATTATTTCCGCCCGGTATCGTTGAATACCAGAAGTCCAAGTCCCACTCGCCCATTATTACTTCAGTTACCGTAAAAGAAGGTGCCTCAGGGTAGTGATTTTCAAGCATTCTGAGTAAATCTATTTCAGCATGATGCCATTCATTATCGGCGATTACATCCTCAAGTTCTCCTATTGTTTCTATTGTTGTGCCGACTGTACTTGGATCATCCGTAAACCTTATTTCATTCCATGCACCATTGACCTTGATTATGAAGTTAGTCTTTACGCCTTCCGGTATTTTATAATCAAAGCTTATCATTGGATACGTTGCTACATCAAAACTATCTTCTAACGCATAGCATGAAAAATCGCCGCCTTCATAAGTATTAACAATCTTAGCGGAAAACGCCCCTGTCGCAGAAGTAGTGCCATCTCTATAGATAGAAGCGCCGCTAATGCCGCTCCTATTTTGCCAGTCGCCTAAATTATCTTCAAAAGTATCCTGGCAAACCGAAGGGTTAGTAGATGAATATATTGACGGCGCTCCCGGAGCAGTTGTATCCTCTACAGTCATAGAAATCTCCTTACTCGGATCAGCAGTAGAAGAGATTGTTATGATTTCGCCATCCAAAGCACCTATTGTGCGTATGGTCTTGTTGCTTTCAGTGCCAATATAGATGACGCCCCTATATACGCCGGCATCAATCCCTGTTTCTGTTAAAGTAACTATTATTCCAGTTGTATCCGTACTGCTGGATACAACTAAAACCGTTGTCGTATTTATCTTGGTAGGATCAGAATCTTCTCCTATTATCTCTATGTATAAACGACTTCCTGCTTGCGTAGTTGTAATGACAGCAGAAAAGTCGCTTTCATAGCCGCCGATTCCACTAACTGCGGTTGGCGGCCCTAATGCAACCTCAATGTCAATTTGATTTGAAGAATCACTTATATTGCCCGCTACATCAATTGCTTGGGCTGTTATGTAATTTATGCCCTCATCTAATATAATTTCTTTGGCAAACCAATTGCCTCGCGCAATCTTTGATGTTCCTTGAGATTGACCATTCACAATTATTTCAACAGACGTTTCAGAATCAGTTTCGCCATATACTACAGTAGATAATTTATTGGAAGGCGAATGAGGCTGATAAAGAACAGGTGCCTGAGGCATCGATCCATCGCAGAATACCGCATAATAAGCCCTGAATAATGGAGTACAAGATATTTGGCTTGTGAGAATATTATTATCAATATCGATTGTTGTGGGAATATACTTCCACCTCTGGAGCAATACATCCCATTCATATATGGCGAGCTTAGTTTCATCCAAGGTTGAAATTTCACTATCTAAATATGAAATCGTTAATATTGACGGGGCAGCAAAGGTTATACCAGGTGCTTCTAATTCGTATATTGTGCCTACAAGGCTTAGCCCTGTAGGAATCTGAGGAGGCATGTCAGCAGGAAAAATCGAAACAAGCTCAAAACTATGTCTTAGTGATAACGGATCAACATTTAAATGCACATTATCATCAGGACTTCTTGCTTCCCCTCCCCATTCATTGGAAAGTACCCTTCCGACTTTTACCGTGATTTTATCAACATATTGATTGTTGAATGCATCATAAACTGTAAGGCGAAGAGAGTAAGGGCCGATTAGGCCTTCTTGAGGGTAGTCTACTTCCGGTGTGCAAAAAGCGGGGTGGTTATACCCCGTATCCCACATCGTTAATAAGTTATTTACAACCTGATTAGTTGAGCTTAACAATGAAATCCATGCACTTGGATTCTCTCCTTGTCCATACTCAACAGTATAATGTGAAAAGTTTTCACAGGAGGCGGTTCCGGTTACTGGGATGTAGGCACGAACCAATGATGCCTCGTATGGTTTGGTTATTTTACTAATATTGTTTGTAACAGTAATGGTTTCTTCGGCTAATATAGTGGCGCCGGAACTAATTCTTACCGTATAATCGCCTTGAGACACATAGGTACCAGAGTCATTATTTCCGTCCCAGATTATTTCCACCAAGCCTGGATTCTGACTTTCGCTGGCTAATTGCCTCACGGGCTCATCGCCGGAATCATAAATTCCTACATCTATAAGAGCGTCATGAGATAAAGTATAGCAAATGGAGGTTGTGTCCAAAATCCCAGCCGTAGGCGCGATACGAAGTGATATGGGATTATTGGATATAGATAGGTCTATAACCTTTAACTCATCTTGGGCAGTCAAATTCACCACATTTTGCGCCATTTGAGAATTCCCAGCCAAATCTGTAACAACTAATTCAAAAGTATATGTGCCGTTTGGCAAATAATAAGTATCGACGGTAACTAATATATCATTAGCTACTTCAACTTCGCGCCTCTCTTTCTCTAAGCTTGCACCCAGACATTCCAGTGTATAACTCTCAAGATTTTCTTCCTGTGCTGTCCCGCGTATTTCAGTTTTTCCTGGCTCTGGGTAGTCACTGGTTATTTGGCTGATTATGGCTGTCGGCGGCGTATTATCGATTAATATTTCATTGGATTCGGTATAAGTTTTATTAGGATCGAGCATATCATGGGCTATAACCACATAGCGATAAATTCCTTCGCTTAAAAGTACTTCCAAATCATCTTTCCCATCCCAGGTAAAAGTATTATCGCCAATGTAAGTCTCTTGATCTGCAAAGACGGTTCTCACCAAGGAATTCCCCGAATCATATATGGGAATACTTACATATGATTTAAACGGCAGAGTATAAGAAATCTCAATCGTATCTTTAACATTAGGGCTACTTGCCGGCGAGAATTGGTAGGGTATGGTTTTTCCTAATATGGCTATGTCTTCTGCGCCTGGGCAACGCATGAATTCTGGATCAGGGTTGCATTTTTTAATACATGCCTCATAAAGGTCTTGTAGCACTTTATATTTTGCATCTTCCCTTTCATATGTATTTTTTGCTAGTTTTGATGCAAGCATTGCATTGTACCTTGCTATACTAGCTGCTGATTTTTCCTCTTTAGCATCTTCTAATTCCATCTCTGCAATTTTACATGCGTCATAATAGCCAGGACCTATAGGAGTAAATTTACCTGCCTTGTAAAGTGCTTTTGCTGCTTTTTCTTTTACTATCGCGAGGTCATACTTTACAATTGCTAATACAAGTTTTATATCGGCTTCTTTTTCCTCACGGACTGCTTCATCCTTGGCTCTTTCTGCAGCCTGGACTTTTTTCAGTTGTTCCTTTATTTTGCTTCCATACGCGTTATAGCATCTCCTCAGGCATTCAGCTCTAGTCTCTGCATAACCTGTAGAGGCAATTGCGAAAACACCTATGAACCACCATATAAAAAGTATTAAAATCTTTTGTTTTATTTTCATTTTTAAGACCTCGGCACTTGCTCAACAATTTAAACACTTATCGTAGCAACATCATTCACGTTCTAGATAGAAATCAACATTAGCGATTACTCCTTCTTGGATAATTATATCTTCTTCCGTATGCGTCTTATAGCCAACAGCTCCAACTTTCGCTATATAGTTTCCCGCTTTTAGGCCGTTAATTAAGTATAAGCCATCGGAAGTAAAGTTATCACCACATGTTCCCTCGCTAACAGATCCCGAAGGAGTAACCATTATAAACGTATTATTAATTGGTTCGCCTGTAATTTTGTCAAAAATCACACCGGAAACGCTTCCGGTATAAGTCCCTAAAATAAAATTTCTTCCTGACGTTTCTTCTCCACTGACAACATCAATATTTGATTTAAACTCTAGTGCATATCCTTCTGCTTTAACCTGAATAGAATAAACTCCGGCACTTAAATCATTAAGTGTATATTTGCCTTCTGCATTAGAAATATCTTTTATTGCAATAGGCACCCCCTCAAATTCATTATTTTTACAGTAAATAGTAGCGCCGTCAATAGGAGTGCTCCCATTTTGTTCAAAGATATAGCCGGATATTGAACCAGGTGTCATTAATAAAAAATCAATATTTTGAACATGACTATCTTCTGGCAACGTTACTAATGTAATTCCAATTCCAAATCCAGCTTTATGCGCTTGCACTGCATATGTATCTCCAGGTAGATCTTGGATTGTATAAGTTCCATCTGGATTCGAATATATATCTTCTATGCGCATATATCCTAATAACTCGGCATTTTGTGGAATTTTTGTTATCTCGGCTCCGCTAATGGGCGTAACCCCATCTTGTTCTGTTATATTGCCAGAAATCTGCCCCAAATATTTTTTATGTGCCTTTATGATCATACCCTTAATATCATCTCCTTCTTCTAATCTGATATCTTTAATAGGTGAAAATGTATTCCCTTCAATGTCTGCTCTGATGGTATATTTTCCAGGCAATAGTTCTTTTACTTTAAAACTTCCATCTGTTTTTGAAGTACTGAGATTAACTCCAACAGCAACATCAACAGCCATTACTTCTACATTGGATATGGGAGCTTCTCCATCATTTTCAGTTATTCGACCAGATATGGAACCATACGCGAGTAATACAAAATCTATATTTGAGGTTACTTTTGAAGACACAACTGATATGTTAGATTTTGTTGCGTCAGCAAAGCCAGGAAATGAGGCTATAACTTCGTAAATACCTGTGAGTAAATTTTCTATGACATACTCTCCAGCCGAATTCGTTGTGGAAATGCCAAAGCCGGCTTCCGTTACCTCGTCCGTCCTTTGAGCAGCTACTACCCGAGCTCCTGCTATCGGAGTTTTCCCGTCACTTTTTGTAACTTTGCCGGATATAAAACCACCCTCAGCAAAAGCCGCTTGTCCTAACATAAAAATGATGAAAAAACTTATTATAAATATAATTTGAGCCTTTCTCCTAAAAATTCTCATTTTTATCCTCCCCGGTTTTCTTTTGTTTCTGTTTATTTAAGCGACTTCCTGCTTGCGTAGTTGTAATGACAGCAGAAAAGTCGCTTTCATAGCCGCCGATTCCACTAACTGCGGTTGGCGGCCCTAATGCAACCTCAATGTCAATTTGTTTTGAAGAATCACTACTGAACCAATCTTGCCCCCGGCATTCATTAACTTCACTCTTCTCCTGTTTTTATTTATTGATATCTGTTTTCCACTGCGTTAAGCTGACGAATGACATATGTCTAATTCTGCAGCCCCAGAGAATACGGCACGCAAGTCAGTTTGAACCGTGGCGTCATCTCGCCGTCCGATTCAACCTCTACCGAAAGCCAGTACTGCTTATTAAAGTCCAATGCGAGCGGAGTTACGCTTCCGAGCTCCACATCCAGAAGGCCTTCTTCTACGGCAACGTCAGTCTGCGTTTCTTGCCATGCAGGCGCGCCCTCCGTCTCACGCTTATAAAGCCTGAACTTTATCTCAAATAGGCCCTGAAGGGGCAGGCCGTCGGCATCCTTTAGCTTTCCCCGAAAACGCATAGTGCGGGATATGGGTAAGCCCTCGGATTCATATGCCTCGAATTCTCTTATGACAGGAAAAATAGATAATACGCTTCTTATATAAAACCGTATATACCTGGTGTCGCGGTTTATGGCCTTCTCTTCTCCTTCTTTGCTATATACGCCTGTTATACCGCTAAAGATATCTTCCCATGATAGGCCGTCGCTTGATACCTGTATATCATAATCTTTAGGGGCGAAAGATGAATTATACCAGAATATCTTCACCCTGCCTATTGTGTTCACAGCCCCTGTGTCAAATGTTATCCACCAGGACGCTTGGCGGGATTCCCCTATCCAGTAAGTATTCATCTTGCCGTCTAATAATCGATTCGCGCCGTAATGTGCATCAAGACCGCAATAGACCGAGGACGCGTTCGCGGTAAGTTCTAGCCTTTCTTCGGCTGCGACTAAGGCATTGGCGCTAAATATAAAAAACAGCATTAATAAAACTATTAAAATTGACTTCCCCATCTTATCCTCCACTTTTTATAACCTTTTATATCCACCTAAAAAAATAAGCCAGATTCGATTCCCCTTAGGAGAATCGTCATCTGGCCTTCTCATATTCATCCTCATCAGAAACCTCCGAGGACTTTAGTTTAGCGATATACAGCATATCAAAAAGCAGGCGCCTATGTCAAGTTAAATATTCATAAGCTTTTTTCACGTTTAACGGAAATGTAATACTTAAATTCTAAGTAATGCGTCACCCGACCCATTTTTCCATCTGCTTAACTTTACACTTTGAGCGTCGCTCAAAGTGTAAAGTTATTTTTTAGAGGTCGTCGTTTATTTCCGGCGGAGGGCACCAGAGGCTGGCGTATGGGACCTTTATGCTGATGAGGTTTGGAACGCCTGTGAGATTGAATTCCATCTGGAGCATGGTCCTGTTGAGGCCGGGGTGCGACTCTATGGGTATGTAGTAGGTGTCCTCTAAGGTTAGGACCTCACCAATAT
>Ga0272441_10011694_pt1 | contig 12964 bp, 7 predicted proteins | sample SSMProp6N_FD_193582 | JGI IMG/M metagenome (GOLD analysis project Ga0272441, IMG submission 193582) | Marine sediment archaeal communities from Little Sippewissett salt marsh, Falmouth, MA, United States - SSM-Prop-6N | ecosystem: Environmental > Aquatic > Marine > Wetlands > Sediment ...
TGGTAGGGGGTTTGTCCCACTGACAAGGGAGACCTCGATCTGATCTCCAGATCGAGGAGGGGATTCCCCCCTGCAATCACTTCATCAATATCATCTTGATCACCTGTTCAAATGATTGGCTTCCCTTCTGACTTTCGGCTTTCATTTTACAGAAATATATACCGGAGCTTAAAGATTCATCATTGAAAACAAAATGATGTTTGCCCGGCGGATAACTCGCTTTCTTAATCTCCCTGACCTGTCTGCCAAGAATATCATATAAAACAAACGTCACATCGCTTTGATACGGCACAGAAAATTTCAATGTGGTTTCGCCATTAAAGGGATTGGGATAATTGTTTTCCAATTGATAGGCATCAGGCTGCATGACACTCTTTTCATCAACCGAAGTCATGACTTGCTTCAGCGAGATATTATCGACATAAAGAATCCCCGTTGTTCCTTCAAGCATAAAACCGGCAATTGCTTCGGACGTACTTGAAGAACGTTTTGTGAATTCATATGCATAATGTTCCGAGCTGGTACCCATTGGAACACTGCCGATACGGGAATAATCCCTGCTCGCCGTATTATTGGCTACCATGGGATTTATATTCAGTTCCTGATCGGCCCAGGCATCGAATTCGAAACAATAAGTCTGATCTTCTAAAAGTTCGACCGGATATTGAAAAACATAGGTGCCTCCGTTATTGCCGGATATCAAACGAAGATGATACACACCATCATTCACTTCACCCTCTGCATTGACATACCCGTACATCCCAAAAATCCAGAAATCGTCCCCGCTTGAAAAATCCCCATTGAGTATTTGATCATCCCCTGGTCCGATTCGTTTGATCATCGTTGCTTCTTCATTGGAAAAACCGGATTCCACTCCGGTTTTGCTGACGGAAGTGATCCTGAAATAATGATACTGCATATTCTCTAAATTTTCGAATGTTTTCATGGTCAGCCGGCTCGAATCCAGGATCGCGGTCGGATGAGGATCTGTCCCATGATAGATATTGTAATAATCCACATCCGGATCACCGAACTGGTTGAACAGCAACGTAACACCTGTAGATCCGGATTCAATGATCAGATAGGGCCTGACAGCGGGTACGTTCCAGTCGAATTTATAGGTACGGTAACAACGGTAATGGTCGACAAAATTCATCTCATAGACGACCGCCCCTTCCCGGGTTACTTCCGTAGCTTTAGGCCGTCCGCCTTCGGCCCAGTTGATCAGTGTGTTGCCATTGGGCAGACGCTCGGCATTGCCCATATAATGAGAAAACTGAGCTTCGGGATCCTGCCTGTATTCCCATTTCAGTGTGGCGGTCATGGCATCGGTATCCAGTTCATATTCAACCGCACGGGAGGTTCGCGGATTATGATTGTTCCCATTGTCAAAAAGCAGATAGTGATTGTCCCCCAAAACACGAATGGCATGCTGTCCCGAAAATCCCCCTAACGGATCATCCACAAAAGTGAAATCACTGTTGATCCCTCCCCATTTCCAGAGAATCTCGCCGGTTTCCCGCTCTATTTTGTAAACAGCGCTCATATGCCGGCATGAGACAAGCAAATTGTTGTCTTCGTCCACATCGATGGCGTTCATATGAGGAAAGCGTCCGCCGTATTTGACATGCTCTTCGATTTGTGTGAATTCAGCAATATTCAGCTCTTCCTGCGAGTCAAAATGCAATATACAGTTGCCCTCACTGTCGAATTCCTGCAAATGCGAAAAATCGATATTTGCTTCTGTTCTTCCCCCTTCAAAAAATTGGCTCATATCAACTTCCCGGTATTGCCGGGCGATCATCAGGTAATGGCCGTTTTTAAGCACCACACACTCATGCTCGTCGACCATATAATCCTTTTCATAATCAAAATCGTCTTCATCTTCGATTTGCGCTAAAAAGGTATCCACCACGGCATAAGTGGAATCATAGGCAATAAAGGCTCCACCTGGAATCCTGTTAATATTCGGTATATAACGGGCGGTCAGCAGGCCATTGGGCTGCACTTTAAAATCGCGCTGTCGTGCCACAGTTTTAATATACCAGTAAGGCGTGCCGTCCTCATTAAACATAATATTGTAAGGAGATGTATCACTCCAGTTGTTAAGAAATATTTTACCCGGTGCGGGATTTTCATTTGTGGTCACCTCAATATAGGGGAAATCACTGGGAACGGAAACGCCATTGCTCAGAATCGTCGGTTCTCCGGCCGCTTTTATCTCACGTTGACCTGATTTAGACAACGATTGAGATTGCTGAAATTCACTGATATCAAGAGTAGAAGACGCAGGAACGCAGGTGGTAAAGTCATAGGACATGGACTGATCCGCCACAGTTAAAATCACCGAAACAGTTTCATGAGGCTGAAATGACTGATCCGGATAAAATAAAAACAGATTCGGCTGATCACTGGTTTTTACAACTCCGGTGACCGGACCGGTTTCGGCACCCGTCACTGAAAATCGGGGTATGTCGGATACTTCTTCTTTCAGCCGTATGATAAAATGGATTTTTGGATGAGCATACTTCGCGCCCGGTTTCGGATATAAATAAATAATCTGATTTTCAAGAGATCCCATTGCGAAAACCGATGTGAGTAAAATGAAACTGAATACAAAAATGATCAATCGCTTCATGGTTGAATCACTCCTTGAATAATTAATGTTATCGATAAATGTCAGATGCTGCGTGATCAAAATAGTACACAACAAATCAATCTGCTGCTACTTCAGATAAATCATCTTTCGGACTTGCTGAAAGCCCCGTTTGTCATGAGACGACCGGGCTTCTATTTGATAAAAATAGACACCGGAACTCAATGATTCATCTTTAAATAACAACCGATGTTCGCCCGGCTGATAGTCTCCTTTTCTGATTGTGCTGATCTGCTTTCCCTGAATATCATACAATGTCAAAATGATTTCACTGGTTTTTAAAATGGTAAACGGTAAGACCGTGATGCCATTGAACGGGTTTGGATAATTTGGACCCAGATGAAACAATGCCGGCTGATGCCCATCTCCGTCAGCCTTCAATGTTACGACCTGTTTCAGCGACACATTATCCACATACAGTGTGCCCGTATTATCTTCAATTAAAAAACCGGCAATCGCTTCTGAAGTGCTTGAAGATCGCTTGGTGAATTCATAAGCGTAATGATCAGAACTGGTGCCCACTGGAACGGAGCCGATTCTGGAGTAATCCGTACTCGCTGATATATTGGTTACCATGGGCTGTATGTTCAGCTGTTGATCGGCCCAGGCATCGAATTCGAAACGATAGGTTTGATCCTCTAAAAGTTCAACCGGATACTGAAACACATAGGCACCGTTAAATCCGTTCATCGAACGAATATCGAGGCAAAAAGCACCGTCCACGATTTCACCGGAAGCATCGATTCCCTGACTGCTGTATGTACCAAATATCCAGAATTCATCCCCCAGTGAAAAATCGTGGTTCAACAGCTGATTCTCTCCCGGTTCGATAATTTTGATAAATACAGATGTTTCATTGGAAAAATCAGATTCATTGCCGAGAATATCAACCGATGTCACCCGGAAGTAGTTAGTTGCTTTATTTTGCAGGCCGGTCAAGTATTTCAGAGTCGAGCGGCTGGTATCAACCGGTGTTGCCGGATGGGGTTCGGTCCCATGATAAATCCTGAAATAATCCACATCAGGATCATTAAACTGGTTCATGATCAGGTTTACCCCATTCTGAACACCCTCCGCAATGAGATCCGGCTTCAGTGATTTCCCCTCCCATTCGAACCGGTAGGACCGGTACCCTGATGTGCCATCCACCTCAATTTCGAACAGAAGATCGTTATTCGAATCCACTTCACAGGCCCGCGTGGGCGGCCAGGCCGACCAGTCGATATAGGTATTGCCGTTGGAAAGACGCTGGACACTGCCCATCATATTGGAAAAATTCACCTGATCATATTGATAGTCCCATACTTTTTCCGCCGTCATGGCCACAGGATCGATTTTATATTCAACCGCGCGTGAAAAAGGCGGGCTGTGAGAATTACCGTTATCATAAATCGTATAATGATTGTGTTTGCCGGGAACGGGTTTCACATGATGCTGACTGGATATTTGTATTTCCTCATTGATATAAGTAAACTGATTCTTTGTGCCTCCCAGTCGCCAGATAAAATCACCACTGCCACTGTCAATTTTTGCCACCTGATTGTAATAGCGCAATGAAATGATATAGTGCCCGTCATAGTCCCTGGCAACGGAATTGATATGAACATAATCAATGGCACTATATAGTGTCTGGCCCCCGTAAAGGTTCGCTTCCACAGCATCTTTAAAATCGAGACGATCATTGCTTTTCCAGTCCCAGTATACATGACCGTCACTGTCCATTTCCTGAATATAATTATGAATCACCCATGCTTTGGAGAGTCCTCCCGGAACCACTTCACTCAAATCTGTATCATTGATACGATGTTCTGCAATGAGTAATGCATGTCCGTTTGGCAGCATTAAAAATTCATGATTGTCTGTCCAGTATGGATCATTACAGATAAAGGTATCGATGTGCACAAAATGATGATCCATGACGTAAAAAATGCCACTCTCCGCCTCGAGATACTGATGAAAGCTCAATAGTCCATTGTCCTGCACCCTGAAATCTGCGGTTCCTTTATTTGAATTCGGTGAGCGATCATATCTCCGGTAAAAATAGGGCGTGCCGTCATTTTCACAGATGATAATGTAATTGCCCGTGCCACTGCGTGAGTCAAAAAATGTCGTTGAAAAAAAGAGACGGCCGGGTGCGGTTTCACCATGCTGTACTGTATGAATCACAGGAAAATCGCCGGGAACCGACACACCATTGGAAAGGACGCGGGGTTTTCGGCCTCCGGACTTGAATGTCCGGCTGTAATATTCGATTTTTTTTTGAAATTCCTGAGAATGGAAATGTTTTCTGAGATGTGTTGAAATTGCCGATTCGGAAGCATATAGAAACGTGACCCATAAAAAACATAAAAAGAGCAGCATCATTGTCCATTTCCTCATGGAACACTCCTTGCTAAATGAATAAACGGATGATTTATTTTTATATCGATTGTTTAATATCGATTACGAACAGCATTTAATGATGTTGCATAAGCATGGCAAATTGAATGATATCATGACATTTTTTTACAATTGACAAACAAAATCATCTCATTTTTTTAACAAATCAATGCTTATATGTGTATTTAATATATCTCAAATCACAGAAGATGTTATACATCCATCATTTCAGATAAACCATTTTAATCATTTGATGACAGTACGGCCGCCCTTCTCTGTTTTTAGCTTCTACATGATAAAAATAGATACCCGAGCTGAGGGACAAATCCTGAAAAACCAGTCGATGGGTGCCGGGCTGATAATTCTCTTTTCTGATTGTCCGCACCTTTTTCCCTAATAAATTATAAAGTGAAATCTGGATATCACAATGAACAGGAACTGTCAATATCAGCGATGTCCGGCCATTGAACGGATTGGGATAATTTTGACTTAACTTAAAATTTTGTGGCAAATCATCTGCCGCAAGATTTTCAACAGAGGTGACCTGCTGTTTAAAACTCACATGATCAAAGTAAACATCACAACCGCATTTGTCTGTCATAATAAAAACCAGAGCGGTATTGCTGCTCTTGGATCCGGACGTAAATTCATACGAATAGGTTTTTCTCTCCTGAGTAATTGGTATCTCCCCTATTCTAGCATAATCCGATCCGCTGTTGATATTGATAACCGCAGGTTGAATTCTCATGGTCTGGCTGGCCCATGCATCAAATTGTATATTATATGACTCTTTCCGTTTTATTTCCATGGGCATTTGTCCGAGATATACCAGCCAGGATGAACCGGCATTCTCCTGAATATGCACATGATACACTTCATTTTCCACATGGCCGGAAGCAGTCACATCACCGTCTGTGCCTAATTCCCAGTATGTATCCTGATCTGCAAAATCCGGATTCAGCACCTGATTGTCACCCGGCTCGATCAGTTTCACCAGCATGGATGCTTCATTTGAAAAATCCGATTCCTCTCCTGATTGGTTCACCGAGGTAACTCGGAAATAATGCTCATGTTTATTTTGCAAATCCATCAGTGTTTTCATGGTCAGCCGGCTCGTATCGGTCACAGCAGACGGCGCCGGATTCAGTCCGTGATAGATATTGTAATAATCGACCTGATCATCTCCGAATTGATTGAAAATCAGAGTCACCTCTGCGGTTCCGGATTCCACAATCAAATAGGGTCTGACCGCAGCCACATCCCATGATTCACGATGAACCCGGTAACAATCCGAGGGACGCTCGAATTGCATTTCATAGGCAATGGTTCCATCCGGGCGCACTTCCGTGACATTCGGATAAACAGGATTTCCCCAGTTGATAAGCTTGTTTCCGTTGGGCAGCTGCTGAAGATTACCGAACCGCCCAGAATATTTTGGGGGCTGGCTCCGGTACTCCCAGACCAGTGTCGCGGTCATGGCTTCGGTATCGACCTTATATTCCACACCGCGGGCTTCCCGCCCGACACCATTGTCGAAAACAGAATAATGTCCGTCGCCGAGGCACCGGGCATCATGCTGCGCGGCAAAGCCATCAAATGAATCGCCGATAAAAGTAAAATCGCTTTTCCGGCCGCCCAGCCTCCAGATGATCTCCTTGGTCTCCCGGTTGATTTTAGTCACTTCCGACAGATGCCTGCTCGAAATCACCAGATGGCCGTCTTCATCCATATCAATGGAATTGATATGCGGAAAATCAATATAACTGCTGGTGATATTCATAACGAACGGGTCCGCATCTGAATATTCAAAATGATCCAGGGAACGCCATTCCCAGACAACAGAATCCCTTTCATCCAACTCCCGAATATTTGTCAAATCGATATGTGCATTCGAATGACCGTCTTCAACAACAGCACTCATATCCACATCATCATACCTTTCTTCAGCAATAGTCAGATAGTGTCCGTCCGGCAGTAACAGCAGCTCATGTTCGTCAATAAAGGCATTCGGACCCGCATAAAACGTGTCCACAACTGCGTAGGTGCTGTCCATCCCAATATAAAATTGGAGAATATCGGTATTGGGATACACTGTCAAGCCGGTCAGGAGCCCGGTCGGCTGTTTACTAAATTGGCGTATTCTGTCATCGACTTTTTGATACCAGAAAGGCGTGCCGTCATTATTGAGAATCAGGATATAGGGGGTATCGATATGACGGTAGCTAATCACTATTTTACCCGGAGCCGGATTTTCGTTGGTCAAAATATTCGGATAGGGAAAATCGCTCGGTACTGAAACCCCGTTGGCAAGAATTGCGGGCCCGTCAGCCGCCTTGACGGGTCTCAGGGTTGAATCGAGCGCTTCTTCCGAATGGTTCGGACTGGTAGAACTTTGATTCAACAAGTCAGCATTGATATGAATAGATTCAGCATTAAGCAAAACAGATAAAAGAAGTACACATAGTACGGATGAACGTAAATAATGAACCAGCTTCATAAACAGGCTCCTTGAAAAAAACATATACAGAATTTGATATCATCATAGCGAAATTCAATTGATTATTTAGGAAATTAGCTACTTGAATCACTTTCTGATTTGCTGCAATTCATTGAAATAATATGACAATTCTGGAGATTATTTCAATTCGTAATTTGACAGATCAAAACAAATCCATTTCCTAATGCATCAGTTCAAATAATATTCGTCCCAGCTCTGCATTATCCAGATACGGTCCGCGAATGGAATCGTATTCATCCGCCAGAGTTTGAAAGCGTTCCGCCCCCATGCCTTTTGCGTAAAACGGAACCAGGCTGTTTGTATGCTCTTTTGAATACCATTGCATGCCTGGGAGCTGATTGATGCCACGATTTTCAAGATTCCACCATCGGGATTCGGCTCCTGTCAGCCATCCCCAAAAATCCCTTCCCGATTTTTTTCCGTAAAGATATCCGGTTTCATGGTCTGCAGTGACAATAAAAAGCGTCTCCTCCCAGTTGCTGTGAGTCTCGATCCAGTCAGCGACCGTTTGAGTGGCTAAATTAAAATCAAGCATTTCTTCGATCATTCTTCCGGATTGATTTTCATGACTGGCCCAATCCACAGCTCCACCCTCAATCATCAGAAAGAATCCATCCGGATCAAAAGCAAGCATATGCAAGGCCCCCTCTGTCATTTCATGCAGCATGGGAACAGTTTCAATCCATGCCTCCTGAAAAGGGACAGCTTTTTTATCACCAGAACGCCCCTGCTGCAGGGTTTCGAAAACTTTAGGAATGCCACATATCCGTTTGAATTCGGGCATATCTTTCACAGCACGAAAGGTTTCCCGATCTTCAATCAGCATCCATGGATCATCCAGCCCGTCTCCATCCCTGTCGGCGCCGGCGGATCCCTCTCGAATCGAATGCCATAAATTCGGATCCACATATTTATAATCATATTTTTTCTTTAAAACAGAACGCCCTGATTTATCATATTCCGGATGGCCGCATCCCATCATCAGATCCAAAGCGCTTTTCTGAATCATCTGTTCCGCAATTTCCTGATAACTTTCACGGTTTTCATGATGCGAAGCGAATGCGGCCGGCGTCGCATGGCTGAAGGGCACTGTCGTAACCAGGCCTGTCGATTTTCCCAGAGTTTCGCAATATTCAATAATATTTAACACGGTTTTCCTTTCAGGACTCATTCCGATATATTTAATTCTCGTTTTCATCCCGCAAGCCATGGCAGTCGCGGCAGCCGCAGAATCTGTGGGTTTTTTCTTTACAAATTTAAAATCATGCCAGGATTTATCTGAATCATATTTTATTCCAGATACGGAATATGTGCTCATGGCCAGGCATATCGGAAATTGTTCATAAATTTGGGTGCCTGACTCTCCGAACTCGTAGTAACTGGAAGCAGCCACATGATTATACCCGCAACCGTCACAAATCATTAAAATAATATTCTTGGGTTTTTCTGCATGAGTGAATCCAATCGAAAGGCTTATTACAGCCAGTATATTTTTTGTGAGTGGTGAAATCATTTTTTTATTCATCCTTTGTATAATACTTGCCTCATCATTTGGTTCTTGACAATCGCTTCAGGATTTCGTACGATAAAGTATTCCACAATAGAGGTGAAATCTGAATAACCGAACGCGTCCACATTTTCTAAAAACTCCTGGCCTGGTTTGTTTTCTTTTTTTTCAGACCATCCGGGCGCAGATTCATATTCAGCAGATTGACAGCTGCACCGTTGCCGTTGTAGGAGATATCATGGTGCATGACAGCCAACTTGTCTCTTCCTGGAATGAGAACCTGGGAATCCATGATTTTAATCCTTCCTTTCAATTTGTAAAAAATCCATTATCCAACGCTGATTTAACCATTGGCAACCTGGAAACGACATTGCCGGGAAAAAAAGAAGCCTATTCCGGATATCCACGTTTCGGTGCTCCGGATGCACTGATTGAAGCGTTGAAAAATACCGGATTCGACCTGCTTTCCACAGCCAACAATCATGCTTGTGATAAAGGAAAAGAAGGTCTGATCCGTACACTGGATGTGCTGGATGCCTATCAAATCGCCCATTGCGGCACCTATCGGAATAGAAAAGAACATGATGAGAACCGGGTACTATTTTATCACTGCAATAACATCAAGCTGGCTTTTGTCAATTATACATACGGCACAAACGGTTTACGCATCCCGAATCCGGTGGTTGTCAATCTGATCGATTCTGCGCAAATGACTCAAGATATGGCATTAGCGCGTGCATCACAGCCGGATGTCATTTGCGTGCTTCTTCACGCGGGTGCTGAATATCGCAGCACTCCGGACAATTTTCAGAAAAAATGGGTTCATTTTTTCCTGGATGAAGGCGCCGACATCATACTCGGCTCCCATCCGCATGTGGTTCAACCCTTTTCACTGAAACGCCACAGGGATAAAACCGGCAGGATCAAACCGCGACTGGTGATCTATTCTCTTGGTAACTTCATTTCAAATCAAAAGCGGCCTCATACAGACTGCGGGATTATTTTCTCATTTTCAATAAAAAAATATACGCATGATGACGACCGAGCTCATATCATGATAGAACATATCCGTTATTCACCATTAATCGTCTATGAGAAAAAAACATCCGCTTCTCATATGCATGTCCTGCTGCCTGTTTACATTTTTAATCAAAACAAAACTTCCTTCAAGCTTCCTTATTCTGTACATCATAAGTTGTTAAAAATCAATGCATATTATAAAAACCACTTAAAGTCCAGTCTTGAGCAGGTAAAAGAATTCATGCAATCTCAGCAACACGGCCGTTCGTCGACAGCAATATTTTAGAAAAAGAAAAGTAATCAAAATAATTCACCAAACCAAGAAAAATTTAAATGATTGGTAAATTGAAAAGGAACTTTGAATAAAGGACAAGTAATGGTTAATGAAAAGCTTAAACAGGCCATTCGTATCCTGAAAGAGAAAAAAGTGGATCTTTGGCTGACATTTGTTCGGGAAACGTCCAGCGTTCCGGATCCTGTTTTGGACCTGATTTTGGGAACCCATGTCGTATGGCCCTCTGTGTTCTGTTTAACCCGGCAGGGAGAAAAAATTGCGCTTGTCGGTAGTCTGGATGTACAGAACGTGAAAGATCATGCAAATTATGAGGTTGTGGGATACGTCAATTCCATTAAACCGGCTTTGCTCAAATTACTGAAACGGTTAAATCCGAAACGTATTGCCATTAATTTTTCAACAAGCGACGTGACAGCGGATGGCCTGAGTTATGGCATGTATCTAACTCTGATGGACTATTTAAAGGAAACCGATTTCAAGGATCGGCTCGAATCCAGTGAGCAGATTATATCTGCGCTTCGAGGTCGTAAATCCAGGACAGAAATTGAATATATCAAGGGTGCCATACATGAGACCCTGTCAATTTTCAATGCAGTGACCACGACTGTACGACCTGGTATGACCGAATTCGAATTAGCAGATTTTGTCAAAAACCAAATGCAAGATAAAGGACTGGAGCCTGCCTGGGATCCGGACCAGTGTCCGGCCGTATTCACGGGCCCGGACAGCGCCGGCGCGCATGCCATGCCTACCGGCAGAAAAATAGAACCGGGACATATCATGAATATTGACTTTGGCGTTAAATATAAAGATTATGTTTCAGATCTCCAGCGAACCTGGTACTTTATGCGCAAAGATGAAATCGCTCCGCCCGAAGCTGTTCAGCGGGGATTTCAGGTTATTCGGGATTCGATAAAAAAAGCGGCTGAATATCTGAAGCCTGGTGTCGAGGGCTGGAAGGTAGATGACGTGGCGCGAAAATATATCACAGGCGCCGGTTATACAGAATATCCCCACGCCCTGGGACATCAGGTCGGCCGCAAAGCCCATGACGGGTCCACCCTGCTCTGCCCGCAGTGGGAGCGTTATGGAGATCTTCCCTTTTCAAAAGTGGAAGCCGGGCAGGTATTCACACTGGAACCCCGGCTGACTGTACCCGGTCATGGTGTCGCTACTATCGAAGAGATTGTGGTTGTTCGAGAAAATGGCTGTGAATTTTTATCTGATCCGCAGGAGGAACTGTATTTGATTGCATTTGAAAAGTAGATGAAAGTAATGAATTTTAAGTAATCATCAAATTTTTCATATAACGGATACACTCTCCCCCCTCCTCCCCTCTGGATTCCCGCTTTCGCGGGAATGACAAAAATGGGTTGCTATTGCTGGAGAGTTCTGGAACAAAGCGGACGATATTCGGATGCACAAACCTTCAGTTCTATCATTCCTAATTTCGCTTCAACCGGCTTACCCAGCATTTGTCAGAAGGGAATTCACCCTACTCCCTTGCATGAAAAGGATGTTTTCTTAGATCATTTTTTAAATCTCAATTTTCATTGTCTTCTATACTCTCGAAAGGATCATACACTGTCTGAAACATTGTATGATTGCCCGGGTTAATACAGATAAATAATTAGTTAATTATTCCCGGATAATCTTCTGCTCAGACTCATTTCGCACAGTGATCTTTAAATTCATTTCTTGAGATTCATTTTTCACATGAAAAGGATTACACCATTTAAGCCAAATTAAAACACCAATTACAAATATGCATAATTTAATAATGAATTTAGGAGATTTTTCGAATGCCAGAAGTTACTTTGCCCACTTTCTTTCAAAGACTTGTCCCGGAAGCGAAGCTATCCGGGAAAATTGGGATTCTAATTTTACATATTAAATGACTATTTAACAATTATCATAACCCATTCAACAAATCCTGTGAACATAATACGTAGCCTGCTGTAAGGATTCTGCCTACTTCAAATAAATCACCTGCTTTGCAATTTTCCGGCCGTCCCGGGTGTTTGCCTGTATCAGATATTCGCCGCTGCCCAGGGCCCCGTCCGGCTGCCAGAGGAAACCACCCGTGAAAGCATCGGACGCATCAAGCCTTGCAACCCTGCGGCCGGTAATATCGAATATCTCGATCTGACTGCCCGGCCAGGTAAAAATCCTGCAAGCGGAGTTGAAAGGATTGGGATAAACGGACAGCATATAGTCCGTAGGCTGACTCCGGTTGTCACGCGGAACGCTCACCGATCCTGCTGCCTCTCCGGAACAACCGAGCATCACCCAGGACGTATCCGAATAATTTTCCTCTATGGAAACCACGATCATCACGGAATCCGCATCCTCTGACGTGGCATCCGAAGGAACTGTGAAGGCGACATCCGCGCTGTTAAATCCAAACGGATCGAGCGCAGTCGTGCTGCCGGAAGCCGGCATTACCCAGCCATTCATTGAACTCACCGCATAATCGAGCGTTCTCGAAGCCGTGCTCTGATTTTGAAAAAGAATGGGCAGGCTACCGGTTTCGCCGATGTCTCCGATTTGATCGAGTCCGAAAGCGGACGCCCGGACAAAATCGGGATC